>JACCDW011094203.1_pt1 | contig 11266 bp, 11 predicted proteins | sample 7449781 | NCBI WGS metagenome assembly JACCDW01 (sample SAMN15323449, study PRJNA562643) | freshwater metagenome | isolation source: river surface water | place: USA:Blue River Watershed | collected 2017-08-18
CCAGCCCACCCCACGATTGCGGCGTGACCGTTCCAGGAAGGGCGGACGGATGGCGAGGCTCATGACATCCGCGCGAATCAGACGGACGGTCTCTTGGATGTACTCGATGTGTCGCAGGATGCTGTGTAATTCTTCTCGCTTCATGCCGCGTCGCAATCGGTTGGAACGGATATCCTCGAATCGTCGATGGAGCGCGGTGACGTCGCGAAGCAGCGCGTGTATCGCTCGACTGCGGGATTGGATGTCTCGTTTCATTCTCTGACTGTAGACTACATCTTCGTCAGCTGGTTTGTCAATTCCAACACGTCGATGTGCTTGACGATGTTCGACAGGCAACGACGCAACCGCGAAGCCGCATCGACATCATGTCGTTCCACGATCACCGGCAGCGCCTCGAAGAGTGTGTCAAGGTCTCGTATCCGGAATCCGTCCAACACCCGGTCGTAACGTACGCCTTCCAGCCCCCCGGCCGCGGCTGCGACATCATCCGCACGCAGTCCCAGCACGACCCTGGAAACGAAGATGCTCGCCTCGCCGGCGGAAGACTTGCGGGTCGCGTCGTACATCACTCCAAAGGCCTCCGTCCGGGCCAACGTCTCGTAGTTCACTCGATTCACCATGTCCACAAACGTCCACAACACATGGCTGATGTCGGACAACATGCGTGGGGGTAGCACGAACGTATGAAGGTACGTACCATGATTTGCTTCCGACATCCACCGCGCCCGTCGGTGCCGGCGGCAGGGCAGCACCGATATAAAGCCGCAGCGCTTCGGTCCTGTCACGAACCGGGACAGAGACGCCAGCCATGAAGGTCATCAACCGCAAAGGAGAGAGCGTGGACGTGCATTTCGATGCCATCAAGACCCGCATCCAGGCGCTCTGCAGCGAGGAGGAAGCCCGGGAACTGGACATCGACACGGTTGTCATCCAGACCGTTCAGGGCATCCATGACGGCATCACCACCACCGAACTCGACCAGCTGTCCGCGCGCGTGTGCGCCGGCATGCAGGCGACGCACTACCTGTACGGAGACCTGGCGGGCAAAATCCTCGTCAGCGACCTGCACAAGAATCTCAAGTACGTCTACGCGGACGGCGACCGCGGCACGGAGGGCAGCACCTTTTCCAGCCGCATGACCAACGTGTGGCGCAAGGTGGGGACGCTGTCCGACGCCTTCGTCAAGTACATCGTGGAGCACGGCGACGCCCTGGACGCCATGCTCGTCCCCGCGCGCGACTACACCTACTCCTACTTTGCCTTCCGCACCCTCGAGCGCAGCTACCTGCTGCGCGACGCGGAGGGCCGGCTGCTGGAGACGCCGCAGGACATGATCATGCGCGTGGCGGTGGCGGTGCACATGGACTTCATGCACGTGGACGCCGCGATGGCCCGCATCCGCGAGACCTACGAGCTGATGTCCACCGGCATGTTCACCCACGCCACGCCCACGCTGTTCAACGCCGGCACCGAGTACGAGAACATGGTGTCCTGCTACCTGCTGGGGACGGAGGACAGCATGGGCGGTATCTACAAGACGCTGGCCGACTGCGCGCAGATTTCAAAGTGGGCCGGCGGCATCGGCGTGCACGTCAGCAACGTCCGGGCGCGCGGCGCGAAAATCAAGAGCACCAACGGCACCGCCGACGGCCTCGTTCCCATGCTCAAGGTCTACAACGAGACGGCGCGCTACTGCAACCAGGCCGGGCGTCGCAAGGGCTCCATCGCCATCTACCTCGAGCCCTGGCACGCCGACGTCTGGGAGTTTTGCGAGCTGCGGCGCAACAGCGGCGCCGAGACCGAGCGCGCCCGCGATCTCTTCCTGGCGCTGTGGGTGCCCGACCTGTTCATGGAGGCCGTGCGCGACGACGCGGACTGGCACCTCATGACCCCGGACGTGTGCCCCGGCCTCAACGAGCTGTACGGCGACAAGTTCAAAGAGGCCTACGAGACCTACGTGTCGCAGGGCAAGTTCGTGCGGCGCATCCGCGCCCGCGATCTCTGGTACCACATCATGGACTCGCAGATAGAGACGGGGACGCCCTACATCCTCTTCAAGGACCACGTCAATCGCAAGAGCAACCACGCCAACGTCGGCATCATCAAAAGCAGCAACCTCTGCGTGGCACCCGAGACGCAGATCCTGACCGCCGACGGCTACCGGGTCATCTCCGAGCTGAAGGACCAGGAGGCAGACGTGTGGAACGGCGAGCGCTTCAGCCGCGTCACCGTGCGCCAGACCGGCGTAGACCAGCCCCTGCTGACGGTGTGGTTCTCCAACGGCGAGGCCCTGGACTGCACGCCCTACCACAAGTTTTACATCCAGGGACGCGATGGGCTGGTGGAAGCCAAAGACCTGCAGCCAGGCATGCAGGTGCGCAAGTTCGCGATGCCCCTCGCCGACGACTCCCGCCTGTGTGACGACCTGGTGTTCCCGGAGAGCCACGGTCGCTTCTGCGCCGAAGAGGTGCGCACGGGCGCGAAGGGCTGCGCCGTGCCCGCACGACAGAAGCTGTCCATCAAGCTGCGCTGGCTGGAGGGGCTGGTGGACGGCGCAGGCATCTTGACGCGGGACGGCGACATCCGCATCGATGGCTCAGACGCGTCCAGGACCTTCCTGCACGACACCAAGCGCATGATGGACACCGTGGGCGTCGACGCGGAGGTGCTGGACGCCCACGGCGTGGTGACCCTGCGGTTCTGCGCGCGCAGCGTGGCCAAGCTTGCCGCGATGGGTTTCGCTCCCAAGTCGTCGTGCGACCTGTCCTCCCTGCCGGAAATCACGGAGGACACCGAGGACGTCGCCATCTGCGTCACGTCCGTGGACGACGCTGGCCGCCGGGCGGACACGTACTGCTTCACCGAGCCGCTGGCGCAGGCGGGGGTGTTCAACGGCATCCGCACCTCCCAGTGCGCGGAAATCACAGAGTACTCGGACAGCACCACCTACGCCTGCTGCAACCTGGCGTCCATCGCCGTCAACCGGTTCGTGACCAGGAGCGAAGACGGTACGCAGCAGGTCATCATCGACCACGCGCGGCTGCACGACGTCACCAAGGTGGTGGTGCGCAACCTGGACCGCATCATCGACAACAACTACTACCCTACCAAGGAGGCTCGGTCCTCCAACCTGGCTTTGCGCCCCGTCGGCGTGGGCATCCAGGGCATGGGCGACCTGTACTGCCTGCTGGGGCAGCCTTACGACAGCGAGGCTGCCGTCCGCACAGACGCCGAGGTCATGGAGACCATCTACCACGCCGCCATCGAGGCCAGCGTGGAGATGGCGCAGCAGCGCGGCCCCTACCCGTGCTTCCGAGGCTCGCCCTTCTCCTGCGGCCGGCTGCAGATTGACGCCTGGCCGGAGAAGGATGTCCTGCTGTCCGGCCGCTACGACTGGGACGCGCTGCGGCAGCTGGTCAGGCAGCACGGCACGCGCAACAGCCTGCTGACGGCGCTGATGCCCACCGCGTCCACCAGCCAAATCATGGGCAACGCGGAGTGCTTCGAGCCCATCAACAGCAACCTGTTCAAGCGCGGCACGCTGGCCGGCGAGTTCCTGGTGGTCAACCGCCATCTCATGCGCCAGCTGATGGACCTGGGCTTGTGGTCTGCGCAGCTCAAGGATCGCCTGCTCCTCAGCGACGGCAGCATCCAGTCCTTCGAGGATATCCCCGAGGACGTGCGGCGCCTGTACCGCACCGTGTGGGAGCTGCCGCAGCGCAGCATCATCGACCACGCCGCGGCGCGCGGGCCCTTCGTCGACCAGTCGCAGAGCATGAACCTGTACTTCGCGACGCCCAACTACACCCGCCTGCACTCTGCGCTGATGTACGCGTGGCAGCGCGGCCTGAAGACGGGCGTGTACTACGTGCGCTCCAAGCCCGCAAAGGAGGCCATCAAGTTCGCTGTGTCCGCCGCCACTGCCACTGCCGCCGGTGCGACGGCATCCGATGCGCCCACCTGCACCATGAGCGAAGGCTGCGTGATGTGCAGTAGCTGAACAGTGTAGTAGAATGGATGGTAGATGATGATATGTAAACCCGAGTTATTCGCCCCAATGGCTTCGCTATTGCGCAGCCCCCTGCTGTTTCCCGCGCGGTCACTCGCCAGCGCGGGCGCTGGCGCTGCGCCAATCACACGCAGCGTGACAAAAGCCTCCGCAGCACTGCCCGACATAGTGCGCAGCGGGGCGTGCGATCACCCTCGCAGCTACCGGGTCATGCGGCTGGAGGACCGGGGGCTGTCCGATGCCTTTGACATCGATGGCCTGGAAGACGGCACCAACGTCCTGGTGCTCCTGCACATCACCAGCGCGCCTCCGTGGGACCCCGAGGAGCGGCGGGAGCGCGAGATGGTAGTCGAGCAGCTGCAGCAGCGCACGCTGGGCTGGAAGCTCAATCACGCCGCCAAGGTCATCCACCAGCTGGCCAGGGACATGTCGAACATCATCGAACGCATCGGCATCGAAGAGGACGTCTTCATGCGCCGCGTCGTGCAGCTGGCGGAAGTGCACGCCAACGGCGCCACGGAGCAGTTCACGCACATGGCGATGTCCATCACCGAAGCCGACGACGCGGACGGCTTGACCCTGTACGACCGCGCGGAGCGTCTGTACCGCTTCTACGAAGCCAAGGCCTTGGCCGACACCGCCGGCGCCGCGGTCTGCTACCTCGTGCAGTCGCTGTGCAACTGCATGTGGGAGACGTTCACCCTGGAGTGCCTGGAGACGGAGCGTCAGGATGCCGACGTGCGCATGGCGTGCCACGCCATCGACACGCTGTACGCCCGCGTGCCGCGGCTGCTGCTGGTCAGCGACGCACGCCCGCAGGACATCGCGCTGCGCTTCGAGCGCGTGGTGGCCGGGCTGCAGAGGAGCGCGCGCGTCCGGTGGTACCGCGAGTACTCGTGGCTGCACCGCCTGAACCAGCTGGGGCTGTCGGCCTGGTCGGAGGACTGGCAGCGCGCGCTCAGCGACATGGGGATGTCTTTCATGGACATCCGCCGCGGCATGGAGCGCCTCTGCGAAGGCCTCAACCAGGTGGTCAAGACGTCGCTGGAGCTCGGCCGCGTGCACAACCGCCAGCTGTCCTACGACTACGCCAACGTTGCATGGAGGTTGTCAGAAACGATTCCGCGCTGATGACTTGTAATGTTTCACCAGCAGTTCGAACACGTGATCCTGACCGCGCGGGTCATACAGACCGTCGCCCCGGTCTACCAGCCGCACAGCTATGCGAGCGATGCGGGCCAAGGGCGTTTTGAACGTTTTCAGCCCGTGGTGGTCCTGCGCCGCCTCCATCTTGTGCTTGTAGATGACCGTGAAACAGCGACTGATGGCATCGTCCGTGCTCACCACGGCCTCGAGTGGGTCTACGTACAGGGAAAAGCATCGATTGTAGTGCTCCAGGTCTGCGCGCCCCCCCGCTGCGACGACGTAGTTGGTGCCGCTTCCATCGTCGATGGCATCGTACGTCCGCTGCGCAAACCCCAACACGCCCGCCAAAGAGTCGCGGGACTCGAAGCACAGTGCGTACGCTCCCGGGAAAGCAAACACGACTGTGCCCGTTGCCGTGGCCGTCACGGTGATGGCGGTGGTCCCCTCCTGGGTCCGCAGCGCCGTCTGCAGCTCCGCCGCGAGCGTCGCAAGGGTCGCGTAGTCCCCGTGCGGTACCTCCACGGCCCGCAGCGCCCCAGCCGGCGTACGGTAGGGCAACCTCCCATTGTTGGCGTTCACCTGCGCGGCCGCAAACGGAAAGTAGCTGCTCAGCAGCGACACGGATATCACCTGGCTGATGTCCTCCGGCAGCGGCATGCTATAGCTGGCGGGCGAAGGGTACAGCCGGGCATCACGCGTCGCGCTGTTGATGACGACGCGCGTGTACCCCACGTCCGCGTTGTCGTCGCCCCGCGGCGGGATGATGGCGTTGTCCTCCCAGAACGAGGAACCCGTCATCGACGATGGCTGTTGCTTGTATTGAACGCAGAGTAGAATACGTCGCGGTACGCGTGCAGCTGTTCGTCGTCGCCCACCGACGCGCACAACTCTTGGAACACGGGCGCACGCGAAGGCAAACACATCGACAAGAAATACATCGCAAAGATGCCGCATTCCGTGTTCTTGTACTGTCGCCGCGTGCGGTTGTAGTCGAGCTCGAACCGGGCGGCCGCGCCGTCCCCGTTCATCGCTCGCACCTGCGCGCGCATGCGCTCCATCAGCCGCCGAACCTCCGCGGGCGGCGCTCGGCCCACGGAATCGTAGTAGAAGCAACCAAAATTGCGCCGCAGCGAAGCGCCGAAGCCGCAGTACATGGCCACCCAATGGGAGCCCCGCTGGTCGTGGCGGTCCAGGTTGAACACCGCGCCGAACCGCGAGTACCCCCGCTGTCGCAGCTCCGCCAGGTCCAGGCGACACATCCTGTCTTCGATGCAGCGCCCGTCTCTGCGTTTGCTGTCGAAATCAATGGGAAACACGCCTACGAACTTGAAACTGCGGTACCGCCGCTCGTACTGAGACATCACGCTCGCGATGTCGTCTGTGTTCAGCCACTCGTGCGCGTTCGTGGACCAGGAAGATGGTTTGGCGGGCCGGAACGACGCATCGATGCCACGCTTGGCATCCGAAGTCATGAAATCGAGCTCGCTCCACGGCCTATGCATCTCGTGGCCCAGGCGCTTTCGCAGCTGCTGCAACAGGACGTCCTTCGTGGAGGACACGCGTATGGGAGGGAGGTCAGGGTGGGCGCGGTTGTAAAGGGATGCAACGAGCTTGAGATAGTCGTGGGTCAGGCAGGTGCCCGATTTTTCGTAAGTGGTCCGGTGGACAGGCGCGCAGCGATCGGCCGGCGTTTGTGTGGCCGCGGCTTTGCGGCGGTCCTTGCCAGTCATGTGCCAATTAAAATTACATGACATCAAATACGCACGATGCTATTTCTGGCCAACATCGCATCTCTCGCCCCTCTGGTGATGCAGGCGTATCTCGCGCTGTCCGCGTTGCTGCTGCCCGGCCATGCCGACAACCTGGGGGTCGTCGCGGGCTCGCTGGCGATGACCTATGCCACCAAGCTCATCAAAAGGACATCCATGTCCTTTCTGTCCACGCACACGTGGCTCGCGCGACCCTGCGCCGCTCTCGACTGCTCCGCAATCAACACCGGCGGGCCCGTCGGCGGACGCCCTGGATTCCCATCGGGCCACGTTACCGTCACCACCTTCATCGTCATGTCCCTGCTGAACCAGGGGCTCCTCTCGCCCCCGACCGCGGCTTGCATCATCGTCGCCGTGGCCTGGGGGCGATGCATGAAGCACTGCCACACGCTGTTGCAGGTGCTGGCAGGGTTTGTGTTCGGTGCCGTGGCCGCGAGGGTGTACGCAGGTGTCCGGCGCCGATGGTTAGAGAGGCAGGGTCATCCTGGCACCGCCCTGGCCTTCTTCCAAGCAAGGGCATAATCTTCAGAGATTTGCTGGGGACTCCATGCGTACTGGAAACCCCAAGACCGCTCCAGATTGAGTGGGCTGCGACGTCGTTGCAAGTCCGCGTACCGTCGAATCACGTAATCCAAGTTCAAATACTTGTAGTGACGCAACTTGAAACCGCGGCGAAGTGTTTTGACAGTCCCCGAAACCGCCGTGGCCGTGCTGCTGTGCGCCCCCGGCGTGAAGTCGTTTGTCAGCAGGCAGTCCGGCCGAAAGACGATGGGTTTGTCGTACATGCGCGCGCGGACCCCGCGAGTGATGGTGGAGACGTCCAGCGTGCGCGCCATCGCTCTGCCGACCATGTTGTAGCCCGCAGGGCGGATGAGCGCGTAGCCTCGGGCCGCTGCCGCGGCCAGCTTGGCAACGCTGACATCGACAAACTCGTCACAGTCGCATGTGAGCACCCAATCGTAAGCTCGTCGGTACCGCTTCCAGACCTCAGATTTCATGGTGGCATGCACATCGTCGCGCAGTCCGTCCGTCACGAACAACCGCACCCTGCACCCGAGACGACGGGCGATGGCGCGCGTGCCATCCGTGGACTGGTTGTCGAACACGTGGAAAACCACATCCTGTGCATCGTGCAGCGCGCGACGGTAATGCGCCACGAACTGCGGTAGCATGTGGCTTTCATTCCAAGTCCACACGAAGATACCGACCTTCATTGCGCTGGTCCTACATGATGCTGACATTTATCCCATGCGCCAGCGATGCCCGCAGTTGAGGCACGTGATGAATAACGACATCGGCTCGTCCGCGGACCGCAGCTGCAGCTCCTGGTAGATGGTCTCGCGCTTTTTGCACTTGCCACACTTGTACTGGTCCGTCATCGCCTCGGGCTTCTCCTCGAACACGTGCTCGTCCCGGCGAAGCTTCATGTCCAGGCACTCCCTCCAGCGCTCGGGAAACACGTTCTCGGGCGGCAGGTGCGCCAGTCGGTCCGCCGGGACCTCCCGGTCCTGCAGCAGCCTCTCGCGCAGCCGCTGGTTGCCCACGTACGAGTCCGGGTCCAGATTCACCACCACCGACCTCGCCTTGCCGGCATACAGCTGCGCGAACCGCGGATTACTCCAGTTCTTCACCACGCGGTGTTGGTTGGCTCGTTCGATGGCCCAGTTGTAGATGCCGCGCTCCAGCTCCTCCACCATGCCATCTTCGTCCTCCGGCACGTGGGTGCGGAGCATGGCCCGGACGGTATCGCGCATGCGAGTGGTGTTCTCGGAGGCCATGGCGCGGCGAGGAGGTGTGTACTGGGTTTCCTTCCTATCCCCGCCGCCCGTCTTTATTATTGGAACCTCACTGGTTGCGCAGCATCCGGAGGTCCTTCAACTTCCAGTACTCCTTCTTGTCGTTGGGCAGCGTGCGCACGACGATGAAGGGCAACCGTCCCGATTCCAACTCCGCCAGGGCGATGTCGCGCGGCGTGACCTCCTCCCCACCGCCACCGGTGCGGGTATCGCTCACAGATGCCACGTCCACGCATGGCACGGCCCCGCGCTGCAGCTGTTCGATGCGCATCGACAGCACCGCCGTCTTCTCGTACTTGGTCAACACGTCGCGGGTGACGTGCGTGCTGGTGTCGTACTCCACGAAGACATCGTTGTAATCGATGACCTTTGACATGGTTCCGTGGGTGCTATCATCAGCACAGGATAGAAACTATTTATATTCGATGCGGCCTATCGGCCGCTGGTCGTGAATCGCAGGTGTTCCATCTTTGTCACGTCCACGTTGGGATCCGGCGTCCCGACCAACGGCGTGATGTACCTGTCATTCAAGTTGTCGCACACGTTCTTGGTGGTCTCCTCAAAGGTCGCGCGTTTGCCCTGGATGAGGTCCATCTGCGCCAACATGTACTTGAACTGGTCGATGTCGAACGACGGGCTGAGACACATCTCGAACAGCTTCGGATACGTGGTGGCGAACCGCTTGTATTCCACTGACAGACGTGCCCGCAACGCCGCTGCCCGCGCTGGGGTTGTCGATTCCGATTTCGATGCCATGACGATGCGCTCCACGATGGCCTCCAGTTCGGCGTTCTCCATTCGGCGCTCTTTCTCCTTTGCCTACCCCCCGAAAACTTTGAGATAAAACCGCACGCGCGGTGCGTTTCAGCGCGAGTGACCCCACCACTGCAGCAACATGACGACCGACCTTTCCCCCAGCGATAGCCAGTCCCCGGGGCATGAAGAAACCACGCTGGTTTCGCGCGTCGCGTGCCTGGAGCGCCAACTGCAGCAGTTGTTCCGCGAGGACTCGAAGGACGCCCTGGCCGAACGCATGCTGGATGTCCGAAGCGAAGGGTCGGACGAAGGAGACGCCTTCTTCACGTGCGGCAACAATCCTGCGCTGACCAAGCTGGTCCGCACCTACGGCGATGTCAAGGTGGCGCTGGGGGACGGCGAGCGCTGGAAGCCCATGCAGCAGCGCCTCGAGAAGCTGATGCGCGCCTACTACTACGCCCAGCACGCCGCGTTTGCGCAGCGTCAGCTGGTGCAGGCCATGGAGGACATCGGCAAACAGCCTCAGACGCTGGCGGAGGACGGCGACGCCTCCCAGGCGGAAGAAAAGGAATCGCCCTGCCTCGGCCTGGCGCACTTCTGTCCCCCCTGCGAAGACGCCAAGGCCACCAACCCCACCCAGAAGCTGCTGCTGTACCTGCTGCAGCAGGCCTACCACCGGCAGTACCGTCGATGGGGCGACCACTGCTACCGCGAGGTGCGCCGGCCGGGCGGGGGCTCCACGCACGCCTGGGTCCCGGAGTGCAGCATCCGCGACTTTGTGTACGACATGACCGCCAAGGAGTACAACTTCGACATGTGGTCCTGCCTCACGCGCATGCGGGGCACCGTGGAGTACGCCACCACGTACCTCGCCACCTGCCGCGACGTCCAGTTCCCGGAGCTGAAGAAGGACCGCAAGCTGTTTGCCTTTGCCAACGGGCTGTACATCACCAAGGACGGCAAGGACGCCGACGGCAAGTGGCGCGACCGCTGGATGCCCTTTGCGGACGGCGAGCCCCCCGTGTCCCCCCACGTGGTGGCGTGCAAGTACTTTGCGAAGGACCTCACCGTGGACCTGGACGCCTGCGCCTCCTACGACGACATCCCCACGCCCACGCTGCAGCACATCATGGACACCCAGCAATTTGATGCCGACGTGTCCCGCTGGATGTACGTGTTCCTGGGCCGCCTGCTGTACGAAGTCAACGAACTGGACGGCTGGCAGGTCATTCCCTTCCTGCAGGGGCTGGCCGCAACCGGCAAGTCCACCGTGCTGAACCACGTGTGCCGCAACTTTTACGACCGCAACGACATCGGCGTTCTCAGCAACAACATCGAGAAGAAGTTTGGCATCTCAGCGTTCAGCGACAAGTACCTGTTCATCGCCCCCGAGGTGCGCGGCGACCTGGGCCTGGACCAGGCGGAGATCCAGTCCATGGTGTCCGGCGACGACATGTGCGTGGCGCGCAAGTTCTGCACCGCCGAACAGGTGGAGTGGAAGGTCCCGGGCATCCTCGCCGGCAACCAGGTGCCGAATTGGTCCGACACCCACGGCAGCATCCTACGGCGCCTGGTGGTGTTCGACTTTGTCCACAAACCCGCCAGCCAGGACAGCACCCTCAGCGCGCGGCTGGCCGAGGAGATGCCCAACATCATCGTCAAGTGCAACCGCGCCTACCACGAGGCTATCCAGCTCGTCGGTCGCCGAAACGTGTACGACCGCCTGCCCGCGTTCTTCAAGCGGACCCAGGACGACATCAAGAGCGAGGTGGACGGCATGCGCAACCTGC
>JACCDW011145099.1_pt1 | contig 11265 bp, 9 predicted proteins | sample 7449781 | NCBI WGS metagenome assembly JACCDW01 (sample SAMN15323449, study PRJNA562643) | freshwater metagenome | isolation source: river surface water | place: USA:Blue River Watershed | collected 2017-08-18
ATGTTCGTTGAGTCTGATTTTCCAGCGAAAATATTTGAAGCTGGAACCGGTCAGGAGGCTGTTGAAATTCTAAAAAAACTTGATCAGGTTGATCTTGTGATTAGTGATTTCAATATGCCTAATGGAAATGGCCTCACAGTCTTAAAGTTTGTCAGAGAGAAATTTCCCCAAGTTCCTTTTATTTTATCGACCTCTGATTCTTTAGATATGCACCCTGAATTCAAAGGAAATGAGTTTACTGGATATGTTTGTAAACCTTTTTCCGATGATGAGTTAACAGCTGAAATTCGTCGTCTCTTCGAAGTTACAGCTCATGAGCAGTTGCCTGAAGCCGGGGAATACATTCCGATTAAATTGGATATTCTACTTAAAATCAAAGAAATCACAAAACCGCTTTTTATAAAAATATCTGATACTAAATACATTAAAATTGTTCCTGCAGGTTCAGAATTCGATAAAGAAATCTATGAACATATAAAATCCAAATCGGCTGAACATTTGTATGTTTCTAAAACGGACTATGAGATCCTCGTTTCTAAATATAAGAAAAAAATTATCAGCGAGATGATGTTTGCCGCCTTAAAGACAAAGCCCTCAGAGGCGATCAAGATTTCTTCAACTGCCCAAGACCTTGTACAATCGACGGTGCAGAATTTTGGTATATCTGAAGAGGCGATTGAAATTGCTCAAAAGAATATTCAACTCGTAGGTGCTGTCTTAGAATCGACAAAAGAACTATCTGAAATTTTGAAAATCCTAAATTCTGATGAAGGCGAAGAAACCATTAGCCATGCTTTGGTTCTCAGTTATATTGTTACAGCTCTTATTAAAAAAGCTCCGTCGAATATTCCCTTTGAAGGCGAAATTCTTTCGATGGCAGCATTCTTTCATGATGCTTATCTCGATGGAAATCAGATACGTAACGAAGCCAAATTTATCCAAGGTCTCATGCAGAAGAGTCATTTGAATAAATCGGATCAGTCTGTCGTGGCCGAGCATATTCAGAAAATGGTTGAGAAGATCACCCAGTGGAAGATGGCTCCTGGAGATTTGTCGACAATCATCGCCCAACATCATGAAAAACCTGATGGGAGTGGCTTTCCGAACGGATTAACGGCCGATCAAATTCATGAGTTATCAGCATGCCTTATTATCGCCCATGAAATTGTTGAGCTCAATCGAGCTCACAAGTCGATGATTGTGGCCCGGCAAGAATTCAGCAAAAAAGCAACTTGGTTTGAATCAGAAAAGTTTCGAAAATATGCCAATGCATTGCTGCAGCTCCTGGATGATGTTAAGTAAGATTTTAGTGGCGATTGAAGTCATTAACTAAGACTCGACGTATTTGTTGGCGGCATCCTGTTGAATCGAGTCTTCAGTTTTATTTAGTTCCTGAATTTTATCCAGAGAGATCAGCGCGACTCCCAATTAATAGTAAGGGGCGTATTTCGGTGCAAGGGGATATTCGGGAGCTCCTTCGTCATAAGCAAATAATCCATTCTTATCAAGATCAGGAAAAGCCGGTGTAATCGAACCACTCGGGCGATTTCGATTGATCAGGTAAGTGGCTCGGGTCCAACTGATTCTGAGCGACTGAATGATCGTTTTCTTAGCTTGAATTGAGGTCGCTTCGTCAAAAAGAGGTAAGAGGACGTTGTTGATTTTCATTCTTTCTCGGCTTTGATTAAAAGTCGACTGCCAGATAGATCCGGGTGTTCTGGGTGATGGGCTAAAAAATCCAAAGACGCCAAGGGCGTTTGGGAAAGACTTTTTATACCAATGAGGTTGGTTGAAGCGGTGAGACCCATCAAAAAGCATAGAATCAGGCATGACTCGATCGGCGTGGTATTTGTCACAAATTAGTTTTGATGAATCAGAGCAAGATTCATTGGCCGCCGAGCGAGTAAAGTCACCACCATAAATCGTCGCAAGTTCCCATCTTTGTCCTTCGAGACTATGGCGATTTCCAGAAGAACCTATGACCGCTGATTTATTAGTGAGGTAAATCTGTGCGAGTTTTTCTGGGTTCAGGTAGTCGCCGGAAATTCCATTTGATTTTTGTTCGAAGTTAGAAAGCCCCCAGCATCCGCCGACAAAAACAAGTTTAGTTCTCGAGAAAAACTTCTTTAAGATCGGATATGTTTCGATGGACTTGTGAATCGAAGGCATAAATAAGCTCTTAGTATAGAGCTGTAGACTTTCTCCATCGGCATTTTTTTCGGGCGCCTCGTAAGTAGTATCACTATGAAAGCCAAGACCTGGAACGTGATGTCCATTAATGATAAAAATATCTGGCATTTTATTTTGTGCAATGAGGTTTTCAAACCAAGAAAGACGAGAAGCTGGGATTAACGGAATCTGTCCATCTTTTGATGTTAAAAAGTTTTTGCCAGTGACTAAGAATGGATTGTCGGCGGCATTGAGATCGGGGCGAATAAATTCAACAGTGGCTCCTGTGCTGCTTTCAAAACTCCGCTTCAGCTCAGAGTCAATATTTTGTGCCAGTTCTGCATTCCCTAGTCGCACGTGCAAGATGTAAACAGGCCGAGTCTTTCCAATAATTTCTGAACTCGCCAAGGCAGACACTGAAGTATTTAAAATTGAAAAAATAGTTCCGATAAGAATTGCCGTTTGCTGAAAGCAAATAGATCTAAACATAAACCCACCCCATAATTAGCATGACAAAAGAGACAGAAAACCTCTTCAAGCCTGAAGCAGACCCCCATGGTCCCTTCCGGCTATTCATTTTTAATTTCGAGCTGCTTATAGCGGAAAATTTGTCTGACGCCAAATTTGTCATTCATTGAAATCAAAAAAATATTTTTAATGAGTTGAATAATTCAGACTTGTAAACAGATTGGTCATTTCTGGAGGTGGTAATCAGTTGGATTTGAAAGGGCTCTGAGTCCTCACTTCAAATGGGTTGAAGTTGGACAATCGAATGAATCTTAGTCCAATAATTTTTGCCCGTTTTCATTCGAAGGCGAGTCATTTCCGAGAATGCTTCGCCCATCTGTCTCATTTTTTATTGGGCTTCAGGAGCCTCCTTGACGGATTAAATTGAGCAAAGCGAGATTGGACTGAAGGGGAGGGGGAATCTCTGGATGGAAGGGCGGGGGGAGTCAGTTATCCACAAGCCACCCACTCTTTATAGATAGGCTCCAGAAATTGCACTTTTTTCGTCATGAAAAAAATATCTATCAAAATCTTCGACAGTCTTGAGAAGGCCTTTGCTTGATTGGGAATTCCATTCATTCAGCCGTTTGATTTAGTCATTTGTTTGAGCCATTAGTTTTGGCCATTAGTCTGGTTCGATCAATTCAGAAAGTCAAAGACTTGAGGCGATTCGCCGAAATGAGAGAATAGGGCCATATGGCAAAGACGAAAAATAAGAAGAGAAAACTGCAGAGCCACCAGCCGGCGAAGCAAAAACTGCCGGGAGATCATCATTCACAGAAATCCCTTCAGCCGAAGAGATCCAAGAAACCAACGAGGTGGGTGGTGAAAGCCGGAAGTCGAATGGTTTGCGAAGGTGGACCATTACTCATGCGCAGCTGGATGCAGCAGGTGGCAGAACTCAGGACAAAATATAATATTGAAATTATTTGGGTCACTTCTGGAGCCATTGCATGGGCCACACAAAGAACCAATTTTAAATCAAAGCAGAGAACGTTGCCACAGAAGCAAGCCCTCAGTGCCATTGGTCAACCCTTGGTGATGGATCAATATAATTTGGCACTGGCGGCGACAAATTTATTGGGCTCGCAAGTGCTCCTCACCGCGGGAGATATGAAGGATCCGGTGAGAAAAAGGAATCTGCAAAATACCTTAAACGAAATCTTAAACTGGAAAGTGATTCCAATTCTCAATGAAAATGATGCCGTGGCGACCGAGGAGATTAAATTTGGCGATAATGATGCGTTAGCATCTCAAGTGGCTATCATGATGAAAGCGCAAAAACTGATTTTATTGACGGATGTCGAAGGGCTCTATGATGGTGATCCCAAGAGCAATCCCAGAGCCAGTCTGATTACTTACCGAAAGAAGATTTCTAAAACCGAATTTGCCATGGCTCCGTCGACAGCAAAATCAAAGCAAGGGACGGGGGGGATGTTCTCGAAGTTAAATGCCGCCCACTTGGCCAGTCAAAAAGGAATTGTGACCCATTTAGTAAAGGGAGATGTCGCTAAAAATCTCATTCGAGTTGCGGAGGGTGAAAATATCGGAACCCAAATTGGCGGGGTTCCCTAGATGTCACTGAAGGATGAAAAAAAATCGCAGGGGACTCAAGCTTTACCTCTGGAAATCGAGAGGGTGCTGGTTGATCTTAAAAGGAAAAACAAAATAGTTAGAACTTTGCCAGGAGATCAAAAGAAAGCTTTTCTGATGGCTGTAGCTGAGGGCTTAGTTCTCGAAAAGGCGATTCTTTTGCAACACAACAAAGCGGATCTTGAATCTCTGAGTTCTGAGGAGAATTCGGCCTTTCGAGATCGCTTGACCTTGACTGAGAAGCGAATTGAGCAAATGGCAGAAAGTCTTCGCCAGGTCGCTCAGCTTCCGGATCCGGTGGGGCAGATTCTCGGGACACGAGTTCTTGCCAATGGTTTGAAGCTTGAAAAGGTAACTTCTCCGTTAGGCGTAATTCTGATGATTTTTGAATCGCGGCCCAATGTGATCTTAGAGGCCTTTTCGATGGCCTTTAAATCGGGAAACTCAATTATTCTGCGTGGCGGGAGGGAGTCCGCGAAGACAGCGAAGGCCCTCTACAATCTGATTCAGAGAACGGCGAAGACTTTCTCTCTGCCGCCCGAAATATTTTATGGCATCGAGAATTATGATCGGGCGATTGTTGCTGAGCTCCTCCGACGAAAAGATCTTATTGATATTGTGATCCCTCGGGGCGGGGATCGGCTCATTGAATTTGTCCAGGAGAATGCGCGAATGCCCATCATCAAAAATGATCGGGGAATGTGCCATGCCTATGTGGATGAATCTGCAAAGCTAGAAATGGCTCTCTCGATTGTGGTCAATGGAAAAACCCAAAGGCCCGGAGTGTGCAATTCTTTAGAAACAATGCTCATTCATCATTCGCAAGCGAAAACAATATTGCCCAGGATTTTTGAAGCGACAAAGGCCAGCTCGGTTCATTGGTACTGTGATGAAGATAGCTTCAATATTTTAAGTGAAAGCTTTCCGATGGAAGGGGCTCGGTTTGAGCTGGCGTCCCCCCAGGCTTGGGATACAGAATACTTGGATCAAAAGTTAAACTGTAAAGTCGTGCAGAGTCTCGAGGAGGCGCTCATCCATATTGAAAAACACAGCTCGCGTCATTCGGAGGTGATCATTACCGAGAATCAAGAGCGAGCTGAAAGATTTTTGCAGGAAGTGGACTCTGCCGCAGTTTACTGGAATGCCTCCACACGATTCACCGACGGCTTTGAGTTTGGTCTTGGGGGCGAGATCGGAATTAGCACGCAAAAACTTCATGTTCGAGGGCCCGTAGGACTGAATGAACTGACTTCAGCTCGGTGGATCATTCGCGGGCACGGACAAGTCCGAAACTAATAGCCAAGTCCGAGACCACAGAACAAGTTCGATCCTAAGAGAGTAAATCCCGCCGCAGAGCGCGTAAAAGCTATAAGGCTTTTCCCCTGAATTTCTTTTTGATTTAATGTGAGTTTGAAAATGAGATTCTTATTGAAGGGGTTGCTCTGATGAAAAAAAATCCTTGGTTAATGCTATTCATTCTGCTTGTCGCTTTTGGAGCTCTGGGCTTTTTTATTGTTGGGAGTTCCGCGATTGCTCTTTTTGGCCATAGATCAAGTATGAAAATGGTCGCTCATGATTCGATTCTTCAGCTGAAGCTTGATGGGGTCATCATTGACGGAGAAAAATTCCTCAAGGCGCTAAAAAAGTATCGTGAAGAAAAAGACATTAAGGCGATCGTCATTGAAATCAACTCACCCGGCGGAGTTGTCGGGCCATCTCAGGAGATCAATGCTGAAATTAAGAAAACTCGGGAAGAGTTCAAAAAGCCAGTGGTTGCAGTTTCTGCTGGGTTAATGGCCAGTGGCGCTTATTATTCGGCGGTGGCTGCTGATAAAATTGTTGTCGCTCCAGGAGCGATGGTGGGTTCCATTGGCGTCATCATGGAGTTTGCGAATTTAGAAAAACTTTATGAGTGGGCGAAAATTTCGCGATTTACAATCAACACGGGCAAATACAAGGACTCTGGAAGTGAGTACAGAGCCATGCGTGATGATGAAAAGGAACTTTTCCAAAATATGATCAATGAAGTCTGGGTTCAATTTAAGACGGCTGTTTCTGAGGGAAGAAAGTTGAAGATGGAAGAAGTCGAGCCCTATGCTGATGGTCGAGTATTTACAGGTTCCTTCGCAGTTGAGAAGGGCTTTGCTGATCAAGAGGGAACAATTGAGTCCGCTTATGAGTTGGCCGCGCAAATGGCGGGAATTGAGGATTATGATATTTTCGAAGTTCCGAGGGAAAAGCCAAGTATTTTTGAATTTTTGACAGCTCAAGAAGACGAATCCAGCAGCTCAGCAAAAATCATGAATCTTTTTTTGAACAAAACAATCAATGCAAATTTGTTAAATCGACCTCTGATGCTCATGCCGGGGCATTGGCAGTAATGAAAAAAACGAAAGCCAGTCTTAAGATTAATGAACAGGTTTGGCCTTTAGAGAGGGATGTCCTGTTTAGACCTGATCGATTTAAGTATGTTCGAAAGTTAGTGAAATCGGAAGGCTGTGTTTTTTGCGAAGCTCGAAAAATAGGGGTCAGCTTCGAGTCCCTGTGTCTTTATCAAAGTCGCTATTCAATGATAGTTTTGAATAAATTCCCCTATAATTCAGGTCATCTTTTAGTTATTCCCAAAAGGCATCAGGGTGAATTGGAACTCCTCAGCGAGAAGGAAAGCCAAGATCTCCATCAAACTCTCAGGCTCGCCATCAAAGTTTTAAAAAAAGCCTATGTCCCCGGAGGGATCAACGTGGGACTCAACTTAGGTCAAGTGGCTGGCGCTGGGATTCCTGAACATCTTCACTACCATGTGATTCCTCGCTGGTCCGGGGATCTTAACTTTTTCCCATTGGTCGCGGAAACTAAAACTGTGATTGAATCTCTTGAGATGAGCTTCGAGCGTCTGTTACCCTATTTGAGTCAGCCGCAAAAAAAGATTCGAAAACGGACTGCAAGGTAAAACTAGGAAGAGAACTCGATGAGCCGCTCACAAATGCAAATGAACTTATCAATTTCCCCAACGATCAAATGGTTGATTATCGCGAATATCGTTGTCTGGCTTGGATTTCAGGTTCTATTGGAGCAGTATTTAGGGGTTCCTTTTGCCAAGTATTTTGCTCTCTATCCGGCGAAAGTACTTTTTGACTTTAATATCTGGCAGCTTTTCACCTATATTTTTATGCACACCTTTCAGGTGACGCATATTCTTTTAAATATGCTGATGCTGTGGTTTTTAGGGACTGAGCTCGAGCAAAGGTGGGGATCGAAAATGTTCCTGACCTACTATATCCTCTGCGGAGTGGGAGCTGGCTTCATCTATACTGCGGGTTCTTATATTTATTACCTATTTAAGCCGAGTACTTTGGCTCTCGTCGTTCCAGTCATGGGGGCTTCAGGGTCAATTTTTGGGTTGTTATTGGCCTATGGAATTCTTTTTGGCGAGCGCCCGATGTACGTATTTGGGGTGATCCCCATGAAGGCCAAGGTTTTTGTGGCTATTATGGGATTTGTAGAATTGGCCTCTCTTTTGACGGCTGATGTCAATGGTGGAGATGTGGCCTATTTAGCCCACTTAGGGGGCATAGTTTCAGGATTTATTCTCCTCAAGTCTTGGGCATCCATGCAAAGAAATCAGTGGGCCCAGAAGTCGAAGAAAAAGAACCGAAATCTTCGCCTCGTCGTCGATAACGAAAAAACTCCGAAAACTGGAGATGGCCCCAAATACTGGAATTAGGCTACTTCTAGCTTTTTCTATTAAACTTTGATAAGTCTTAGTTCGAAATGATCGTTTGAGAAAAAGGGAGTTACCATGTCACTTGATAAGGCACTTAAAAATTTGAAGTATGATGTCCGAATGCTCGAGTTACAGTTTAAGCAGGGATCTATTACTGAAGCTGAATATAAGCAATACCTTAGCCAACTGAGCGACTGCTCAAACAACTCTGAAAAGTTAGATTTAGAAAAAACACACGCTGACGATCAACAGCACTAATTTGCAAAATTAATTCGACTGAACTGAAGGTTCCGTTTTCGCTGCATTCGTTTGCTCAGGAATTGGCGACTGATTGGCGGCGGAACCGGCACCTGTCTGTGCGCTTTGCTCACCCGTCTCTGTTTTAACCAATGGATCCTGCAAAGGCTTCCACGCTTCGCGAATAATCTTAAATCCATTTTCTGGCGAAAATTTAGCGTGAATAGTTTTTTCGCCGTAGTCTTGGTGCAGATTAGATTGGTACCTCTGCAGGGTGCGGATGACCACCATATCCTTATTCACCAAAATCAGGGGCTCGCTCAGTTGCACTTTAATAAAAGAGTAGAGGCCTTTGAGTTTTTTCTTGTGGTTATACCACTGACGATAATTCATTTCGTCGTTTCTAAAATTATCGGCGTAGTACTTTATATAAGTGTCGACGTCTTCTGTTTCCCAGGCTTTGCGCCAATTTTCAAACTCTGAGAGAAAAGTTTTTCTTTGTGACTGATATTTTTCAGAGCTCAAGTATTCAACAGAATCAAAAATTAAAATGGGTGTCTGTTGAAGCTTCACAATTTTCTTGAGATCTTTAATGACATTATTTCTGACCACAACACAGCCCCGAGATCCCCTGGTGAGAGGAACATTATCGGGGACAGCGTGGAGCCAAATGCCATGGCCTGTCTTCGCATCCCGTTGATCGAAAATATTGGGGTAGTCCATTGTAAAAGCCAAGCTTCCATAAAGATTAAATGGGATTTCTGGTTGAGTCAGAAGTTTTTGCAGAAAATAAATTCCCACAGGAGTGCGGTGATCATTTTCCTTTTTTTTGTCTCCAGAATTTTTTCCAAAGTCGGCAGGAAATTCGCTGACAAGCTCGGGGTGGTCTTTTTTCCATTCATAAACACGAAGGTGTCGTTTTGATTTATCGACAACAAAAGTAAATGGTGAATACGTTTCAATATTTGACAGAGAGACAAGGCCCGAGGGGAACTGGGAATCAGAATATTGGGGCTCCAAATTTTTAGCGGCATCGCCAGAAACAGGGCTCGCCGTTTCCATTTGAGAAAAGGCGGCTCCTGAAAACAAAGCTAGACTTCCGACGAGGAAGACGCGAAGAGAAGGCGTTGCTCTAACCAGTAGACCATTTAGCTTCATCTCTCTATTGAACCTGAAAAATGGGGAATTTGTCAATGCTGACCAATAGTTGGGCATTTTCGAGAAAATTCAAAAACTTTGTAAGGAAAAGATGACAAGTTCAGAACCTAAAATCGTTAAGACTTCTGTCCGGCTGCCGATAGGTCTGGAGTGACGGAACTCATGGGATCCAGTCAACCCAAGGTCTTGCGATAGGGTATGAGATTGGGTCCTGTGAAACAAAAGAGGTAGCCAATGGCTGAAAAAAAAGATGAAGGAAAAAAAGATGAAGGCAAAAAGTTGCCGGTGGCTCTGATACTTCAGGTCGTTTTTGCAGTTGTGAATTTGGCTGTCACTGGTCTAGGTGGCTACTGGGTTTTCTCAGCGACGATCGGATTTCATTCTCCGAAAATAACTGAAGAGCAGCTCGCCGAAGAGAAGGAAAAAGAAGAGCAGGCAGCCGCAAAAACAGGTGAATCTGGACCTTTGGTATATACGATGGAAAAATTCACGGTGAATCTTTCAGGGGAACCGAAAAGAACCATTCGAATTGAAGTGAATTTGGAAATGCTCGGTAAAGATGGCTTCGAAGAAATCATCAATTCAGATACACGCGCCAAGGCGAGAGATCAGATCGTGCGAATTTTAAATGACCAGACGTTTACAGACCTTGAGTCCATCCAGGGTAAGTTGTTTCTAAAAGATCGAATCGCGACAGACATCAATGGACTGCTCAGTCAAGGGTCTGTGAAGGATGTTTACTTCTCTGAATTTGTTGTGCAATAAAAATTCTGCATGCCATAATGAATGGCATGAAAAACAAATTTGCTCAAATCTTCAAAAAATCAATCCTTTCAATTTCCTTATTTTGGTCCGTTATTTCATCAGCGCAATTGCAAGTCGATTTGCCGGTTGAAAAATTCAAATTGGAAAATGGACTGACCGTTCTTCTGCATGTGGATCGATCAGTACCGCTCATCAGCTATCATACTTGGTATCGAGTGGGATCCCGAGACGAGTGGAAAGGTGTTACGGGAGCCGCCCATATGTTGGAACATATGATGTTTAAGGGCGCAAAAAAATATTCAGGCAAAGATTTTGATAATATTCTTCATGAAAACGGGATAGTGAATAATGCATTCACTAGCCATGACTATACTGGCTACTACGAGAATCTTCCTTCCTCGAAGCTGGAGCTCATCATGGATGTTGAAGTTGATCGGATGAAAAATTTGGCGATTAACCCCGATGATTTAAAGAGTGAATTGCAAGTCGTTGGTGAAGAAAGAAGATGGCGTGTCGATAATAATCCCGGTGGGCTCTTGCGAGAGATGATATTCGGAAATTTATTTAAGACTCATCCTTATACTTGGCCGGTCATTGGCTATATGCAAGATATTCAAGCTTATACCAGTGAAAACTTGCGCAAATTTTATTCGACTTTCTATGTTCCCAATAATGCTGTCCTAGTGATTGCGGGCGATTTTGATCCAGTCGTCGTTCGAAAAATGGTGGAAAAGTATTACGGAAAATTAGAGGCCAAGCCGCTCCCGGAAAGAAAATACCCAACCGAGCCAGAGCTGAAAAGTTCCATCAGAAAGACCTTGCCCTGGGAAGTGCAAAATAAATCCATGATGATTGCCTATAAAGGCGTGGCTGCGGGAACAGATGATGGCTATGCCTTGGATCTTTTATCGTCTATTCTAGCCGGCGGGAGATCCTCTCGCTTACACAAAAAACTTGTTTACCAAGAGCAAACGGCCAATTCGGTAGGCGCTTACAATATGACAAATGCAGATCCGGGGGTTTTTAGCGTTTTCGTCAGTATGAAACCAGGTAAATCAACGGAGCCAGCGGAAAACTTAGTTCTCGCGGAAATTTCTCAGCTTCGACAGGGC
>JACCDW010103128.1_pt1 | contig 11264 bp, 19 predicted proteins | sample 7449781 | NCBI WGS metagenome assembly JACCDW01 (sample SAMN15323449, study PRJNA562643) | freshwater metagenome | isolation source: river surface water | place: USA:Blue River Watershed | collected 2017-08-18
AAATGGGAGTTTGCTCTAGATGAGGACTACAACAATGCGTTCTGAACAATCGTGGAGTCTATTAGACCCAAAGCCTGTATTACTCTACATCGAACGATGCGACGAATACATTGTCTATTGGAATGGTGTAGTGATGCCGCATAAAATGGCCCTGTGTATGGCTATGGAATACGCATCGGGTATCTATTCTACCCCTGAAATGAAGACAGCTCTTGAACGAGACTATGAAAGACTGTATTATAGTAATGCGTTTGCTACTAGAGCCTGGGACCTGAGAGTTTCGGACAGTCAGATATATCCCTATCTCAAACGTATTATGAAAGAGCACCTCACAAAGGTTATACAAGAACCCGAGCGTCCTGCCGCAGAAGTTCTAGGTTGGTTTGATTACAGCAGGGCAAGAAAGGAAGAACAATGACTTACAGAACTGTCAGCACCTATGTCGATATTGATGTTGACTTAAATGAATTTAACGACGATGATCTAATTGAAGAACTAGAAAGTCGAGGAATTATGGTTTCATCCGATGACGGAGAAACCACACACAATGAGCTTCTTGTTTCAATTTGGCAGAAACGCAGATTGGGTCAAGATTTCCAATCCGAACTGGATCAATTAATCTACAATGTTCTAGGAAAAGTAATATGATTAGACTTTGGTTAGCATTTATTTTCTTTGCTGTGGTTGTCCATTTTACCATATCAACTTGGCGAACAATGACAGGAAAAGAAAAATGGGCATTGACAAAAACTGCATTCTATAGTATAATTGTTTCACTGCTAGCACTAACAGTGATGACAGCAATCGTAGTAATTTTTTAAAGGCAACATAAAATGGCACTTGAAATTCTAGGTCGTCTAGCTTATTTTGGGCTAGGTTTCGTAACTTGTTTTCTTCTTTTTGTAAAAGGCATCATCTAAAATGAAACGTATTTTCACTCTCTCTATTCTGGCTGCGGCTGTTTTGGCCACAGGTTGTACTCGTATTGAAACTGGCGAAGTCGGTGTGCGAGTTGGTTTTGACAAACAGGTTCAGCAAGGCGAACTCTTGCCTGGCTCATTCAATCAGGTCTTAATTGGCGATGTTCTTACATTCCCAATCAAGGACGTTAACGTCAAACTTGACGATATGACTCCTGTGGCCAAAGACAACAGCACAATGAAAGACTTTGATGCTGTGGTTATCTATAACATCAACCAAGCACAGGTCGCTGAACTCTACAGCCAAAAGAGTCAGGCCTTCCACGCTCGCCATAATGGCGATATCTATTTGATGTTCAATTACATCACTCAGACTGCTCGCAACGCTATCTACAAAGAAGCTCGCAAGTATGAAGCACTGGATATGGCAGACAATCGTCAGGCTATGGAACAGGCCATCAAAGAGCAGATTCAAAAGTCATTAGCTGAAGAAAAGCTGGACGGAAGTTTGATTGTTGGTCAGGTCCTGATCCGTAATGTTGTGCCTGCAGACTCAGTGGTTGCATCGGCTAACGATTTGGTTCGTGCTAAGAACGAGCTCAAGCAGAAGGAAGTTGAAGTTAAGACTGCTGAAGCAGAAGCTCGTCGTATGCAGGCTCTGAGCAATCAAGGTTCTGCTAGTATTGCCTATATGCAGGCCAAAGCTATGGCCGACATTGCCGAAGGTGTTAAGAACGGTAAAGTGAATACTATTATTGTTCCCAGCGACTTCAAAGGTATGGTTAACGTAGGACGCTGATATGAATATAGATCAAGCCTCAGTATTCTTGGCGGGATCTGTATTGACTATGCTAGGCTTTGTTATAGTTGTTGCAGGTGTTGTTGTTATCAACAATATCCTGCACAAGTATTGGAAGCCTGTTCGCTTGTTTACCGCGGACAGCTTTCAGGCGTTTAACGGGCCGGTGGCTCGTTATGCCACAGACGAAGAACTATCTAGAATTGCACCCACAATGGAAAAGGACAAGAAATGATCACAATGAAAGAATGGATGGAGTTAGTCGACTATCGTATCACTGAAGGTTGTGACTACGGTTGGCAGTGCTACGGTTCTGATGTTTATCAACTAGACAGTTGGAACGGCGAACAGGATGGCCACAGCTTTACTATCATCTTTGATACACGGACTCAAACTGTCTACGAAGTACAGGCTCACGACTATGTACACAATCGTGCTTATCGTATGATTAACGAAGACTATGCTAAGAAGATGAAGAAAGAAGCCAAGAAGCGTGATGTAGATCGTGATCAGGCCTGGGACGATGTTAACTACACTGATCTCGAAGTAGACGACGACTTTATTCAAAAGTGTTTGAGTATTAAGGCGGGCGAAGACTACGATACCCGTGTGAGTGTTCCCCTAGAACTAGGCGATGATGAAATGTTCCAGCTTATGAAAATGGCGCACGAACAGGACATCACCCTGAATCAGTTTGTAGAGCAACTGCTACGCCGTGTAATCGAAGAAGAAGAACTGCGCCGAGAGCTGGACGAAATACAAATCGATTAAATAATCGATGAAAATACTAATAGCTCTTTTATTAGTTGTGAACACAGCCTGGGCTCGCAATGAGCCCAGTGTTGTATTGTACAACATCACTAAACAACAATCTGTATCAGAACGTAATCCACAGCAGGTTAGACAGCTGGCCAGCATTACAAAGATAATGACAGCTATGGTTGCCTTAGATACGGGCTTTGGCCTAGATCGCAAAACTGATCTTGTTAAAAATGTAGGTAGCTTTTTACCTAGACAACAATATACTCGTAGAGAACTGTTGACAGCTACACTGGTCAAATCAGATAATGCGGCAGCAGAATCTCTAGCTCACGACTATCCCGGAGGTCGTGCAGAGTTTATTGCAGAAATGAACGATCAGGCTCAACGACTGGGTATGAAGAACACGCACTTCAACGATGCATCTGGGCTTAGTAATAAGAATGTCAGCACCGCAGAAGATATTGTCGTAATGTTTCGGGCTGCTATGAAGCACGATTTTATTCGAGAAGTCAGTGTACAAACACGCACAGAAATAGAAGTGCAGGGCAAAAAGAAACCTGTTAAGTTGGTCTTTGGTAATACCAATGTCACACTGTTAGAAGAATTTAAAAACACAGTGATCAGTAAAACAGGATATACAACACCTGCAGGACTCTGTGTGGCTATGGCTCTAGAAGAACAGGGACAACAATTTGTAGTAGTGGTATTAGGTGCTACATCTAAAAAGCATCGTACACAGCTAGTAGAAGCTGCCGTCTATAATAATCTTAGACCTTAATCTTTGTACTCAATAGATCAAATGCGTTATCGCAACTAGGTCTACGACAAACTAATTCTTGTGTAGGCCATATGATCGGTCCGCCTATTGTACCCATACTGCCGCCCTGGCCGCAGTGTCCTCTGCGTACACGACCCCAGGCATCAACTATTAATTGTTCTAGGCCAGCTCTGCAATTGAATCCTTCAAAACGATTACTACCATCTGAAACCATTGTAGGATAATCTGTGTAACTGGTAATGCCCTTGCTGATAACGCGAATATCCCCACTCTGTCTAATCAACACAGCCTTCTGTGGTTCGGTATAGTCTTTGGGCTGTTGATTACGGCCAGGGTCCTCAAACAACATTCTACGTTCAATGCTGACCTGCGGATACTTGCTAGACACACGATCAATAGTTTCTTTGATCTCTTCGAAACGCTGTGGCAGCATATTAAACACAGCACGTACATTTAGGCCTGCTGATATACTACGATCTAGGTTTAACATATACACACTTGTTTGTGTATGTTCCGGGTGAAAGTTCATTTCAACATCATCTAGCTGTGCTATCACAGTCTGCCAATAAGTTCTATCACAGTTGGCATTTGAACGCAGTCCTAGATAACAGCCCTCACTCTTTGCAGACGTTAATAGATCAACCAAGGGTGCCCATTCTGTGGGTTCCCCTCCTGTGAATTTGATTCTAGGTTTTAGGTTAAGGCTGCGAGCATAGGCCGCTAATTCTCTAACAAACTGCTGTGAATCTTTAAGACTAATCTGTGTTATACTGCCCGACTTTAAGATATCTGGGCAGTAGGTGCAGTGCCAAGAGCAGTGATTAGTTAACCACCAATCTACCCAGAACCAACCCTGGGCTCGTGTGGCTTCTATCAGCATTTAGGTCATCCAATGTGAAACAGCCTGATGAGCACTCTGTTCAGTGGCCACACGCCATAGTTCTGAACTGTCTACCTGTAGAATGTGACTGTCGGGCTTGTGCCAGGTAAGCCAACTGCTTTCCACGGTCCAAGGAGGGCTACCCCTAAGCTCTGCTTCTAGCTGTCCTTCACTCCAACCACAGAACCCAAAAGTCATTAGATAGTGTCTAGGGCGATCTCCATCTGCTAGATGATGAAACATACTAACGTGACTGGTCATAGCCCAATGTTCATTGATTTCTACTGTAGGATCAATCTGCCAGTCTCTGCTGTGCAACATCCAAATAGTCTGGGCACTGACAGGGCCGCCCCAGTACAGGGGTATATCGTGTGGCATTTCACAGTCTATTTCTGGACTTAGGTCTGCAACGGTATGGCTGCTGAGTTTGTTTAGGCAAAGCCCAAATGCTGCGCCGCTTTTAAAGTGAGTCAGCATAATCACTGATTTGGTAAATCGACTGTCCTGCATCCTAGGTGGTGCTATAATACAGTCTCCTTTGGTTAGTCTTGACATTGAGTCCAACAAGGTTTAACTCCAATCTGGAAGGGGGCCACCGTACTTCTTGCCCCGAATTTTCTTACCCCTTACTTTTACTCTCTCTGCTCCTACTTTGTGACTTTTGCCGCCTTCTCTTGATCTGTACCCTTGACTCTTGCAACTGGCAAGCTGGCTGGCTCCAAGGGCACTGTCAGGCTTTCCCGATGTGCATAGGTCCCTACTAGCTGGTTCTTCGTCTAGTGTGTCATCCTGTGCCAGTGACCCGCCAAACATAATGTCGTCGTTGATGGGAAAGTCTAGTTCCATAAACTCTTCTGGTAGCTGACCTGTTTTAATAATAAAGTCTAGCTGATCGTCTGTGGGATGTACCTTTAACAAGACTTTGGCTGCTTCATCGTGTGCTTCGGCGTTTTCCCAGATGTTGACATCATAGTGATCTTGATAGAGTTTGGCCACAGCCGACATTACCTTGTGGTAGTCTGTGGTGAATATGTTTTCTGAAAGTATTTCTGTGATACGCATTTTAAACTACCTTTGCTACAACGTAGACTGCCTGTACCAGTGCTGTCTTTAGTTCAATATCATCTGCTTCTCTATCCAGTTGATCCATTCTAACTAGATCTTTCAGCATTTCTTCGTATTCGCTGCGATCAAGACCACCACCCTGAAACTGCTCTGTGATAGCAATGACCATAGCAGCACGAGTGGCCGCCCAGGGCTTGTCATCTCTGCCTGCTATTTCATAAAGTGTTTGTAACGACATGGTCTATCTCCTATCTTATATTTAATTGATTAGCTCTACAGATACAACATCAGCATCTTCAAGATAGCCGTTGATTTCTTCGGGGGTTAGATTTCCTACGTACTGTCCTAGTCTAGGTGTTCCAGAATACTGATGCTCGGGCAAGCTAAGATCTATATAGCTTTCTAGGCCGTTGTCTTTGACCCACTGCTCTATCTGTCTAAAGGTAATTACTCTTTTGATAATTGATGGGTGTGTTGATCCCCATAGGCACATTGTTTCTGTGCTGACCTGTTGCTGTGCTCGGACCATACCTGCTCGCACACATTCTATGTCATTGTCTCTCACACAGTCTGCTAGTGTCTTGCCCAGGGTATAGTAGCCCAGTAACAGTTCTCCGCTACGGGGGCTGTTTGCCCAGTAGTGTCTTAGATCTTCAGTGATGGGCCTCTGTTCTACGCGGTCTTGGTCCCTGTCTTTGAGGAACATACCAAAACCTGTGCGCTGTGCAACGGCTACGCCCAGACTGCGCTGCTGTTCTTCTAGTTTGTGTATGCGTTTGTTAAGACGATCCCATTCTGGGTCAGGAGCTCCGCCCTGCTCATAGTAGCTGTGGAACAGCATATGTAGCTTGTTGAGATCGCCTAGATGCTGATGTATGTTTAGTTCAAGACAGCTGGATTCTAGTTCTAGCTCTGCTCTAGCCAGGCTTTCAGCTGTGGTCCAAATACGAGTCCACTGTAGTTCGCTGACCTTCCAAGGAGTGATCATCTGCGTCTCTACACAGTCGAGCCATAGGTTGACCAGAGGGTTATTATCCAATTCAAAATCCAGAGCTAGGTCACCCTGTGGACCTTTAACGTGTACTCTATACAGCATTAGAATCTTCCCAACACAGCTTTGGCTGCTCTAGTGCTCTGCTCAATCATAACTTTCTTCTTGAGCTCACAGTAGATTGGGTTATCCTTGTAGCCCTCTGCCGATACACGCTTGTACCAATCTTCCACTGTTTCACCCATAGGAGTAACCAATTTAACAACGTCCTGTTGACGACTACCCTTGCTTTCACTATAGAGCCTAAACCATAGAATATCATCTCGTATGCGACTGACCTGAGGCAGTTGCTGTGCCTTGCAATCCATACGTTCTATGTTGACGCGAAGATCTATGATCTTTTGGCTTTGATTATCGTCCCAAAAACTGGGTATATAACTGGAGATCGCAGTTAGAGCACAGCCCTGTAGAGCCAGTGCGGTGATTAGGGCAAGTAGAGTCTTCATATGCTTATTTAGTGGTTGACATCCTAGACTGTTGAGTTTATACTGTATCTATGAAGCAAGAAAACGCTTCTGTCCTGGGCGATAGTGTCCACAACAACTTGTACTAAAGGAAACAAAATGAGTAAATCTGAAGACCTCAAAATGCAGCCGTTTGACCCCAGTCAAGGCCGCAAAGACAAACGTGTAGCACTTACACAGGTGGCCCGAGCAGTGGGCCGTAGAATTGGCAGCGGCAAGCCCGACACCAAATTCCCCTATCAACAACACCTGCAATTTGCCTGGGTACCCGTAGAACTCTGCTATATCAACTACGGACGTCAACGCTACCCAGAACCCAAACACATTAGCAAACTAGATCGTAAATGGAATATCTTCTGCGTGACGCCTCTGCAGGCTCGTTACAGTGCTCGAGAGAATCGTTATTATATTGCAGATGGTCAGCAGCACGGCATCGAATGGGTGCTGAAATATGGCGAGGGTAGCCTAGTGCCCGTGTTCTTCGTTGACAGCGAAGACGAAAACATCGAAAGCATTCAATTGTTGGCCCTGAACACTGACAGCGAACCTATGGCCAAGTTCTTTATTCATCAGCAACAGGTCATTATGGGTGAGCCCGAAGCAGTGGCCCTGGAGAACACAGTGACCCAAAGTGGCTGCACCACAGGCTACAAGAAACGCTCTGCGGGTGTGATCACACACATCAGCGATCTGTGGCTGGCCCGTGATCACTATGGACTTGACGCCCTGGGTCAGGTTTTGACTAAGATGCGTGTATATTGGCCCACTGAGCGAATTGCCACAGCCACTATGCTGGGCCTGCTGAAAGTGCGTGAACTGCTGATAGACGCAGAAGTCTATACCGATGATGTTTTTGAAGAAATCGTCTTTGCCAATGCAGAGTTCTTTGAAAGCTCGGAGCGTCTGCACAACGACATCAAGCGTGAGTTTGAAAAGGCCTATCCCACTAACTATCGTGGTATGGGTGTACGTGAAAAGGTAGCATCGGGCATCCTGGATGTCTATAGTCAGCGTGTGGGCTCAACTCCAGTAGCCCTGCCCTTTGCAATCTCAATGCCCGCAATTCCCGCCACCGAAGACTGCGATGAGCTTGTATCCTAAATACGACCCCGGAACATATCTTACCCGAGACCTGTTCCGGGCTGTCTGTGAAACCCGTGATCTACGTCCTGTTTGGGCTCATAAAAACAGTCAAAAATGGGGTGTAGATTACCAGGGTTTCCTGGCTAAGTGTGGTAGTCACTGCGCCTGTTGTGGCAGTCTACTCAACTATGGTCTGGGACGCAACAACACCAATAAAACAGACACTGCCACACCCAGCACAGATCATCGCAGACCACGTAGCCAGGGCGGCACCAACGATCTGGAGAACCTCTGGATTATCTGTATGCGCTGTAATCTACTCAAGAACAACAGCACAGTAGAGGACATAGAACGCTATCGTGGAATTTTGGCAGTTCTGGAAGATTTAAAGCCACGAAGTGGCAGCGCCAGCGCGGAAAATTTAAGGGATCCTATAGTATAGTGTTCACCGTACAAGCCCGAACAAAGGTTCAGCCTTGTACTCCGCCTCCTCAAAGACTATAGGTAAAGATCCTTTTGGAATTGGCGACGCATTTCCGGAAACGCTAGTAACAGCATAACTGAATACTTGTTGGGTATATAGAAGTCATAGATGCCTCCCGCCTGTGGATGTACTGATCCGCCGTGACGCTGTACTAATGACCAAACAGATTCTGGATCGTAGTCTAGCCAATAGGGCAAACTATAACAGTATAGATCTGGATCTCTGCGATTTGGATTGCCCTGATACATATAAAGTATTTAAATACACTGTGATGATTGTGGCAGTGACTCTTCCTATGATAGCTATACTGGTATATCAAAGCATATACAGCGAGACCTGGCAGATTCGTCATTGGAGTAGACTGTGTGTAATCAGCTATCTACTACTGTACTGTGCAGTTTGGCTATAGGCCCCGCTGCGTGATCGACACTATATACGATACTATGTTATTGACTATATTAAATGATGACTTATACTATGTGCTAGCACTAGTGTGGATATGCCTATTTGGATTCACAGTGGGCGTGGCTCTAGGCTGCATTTGGCTACTGTGCTTATAATGCTGTGTCTGGGCCTGCGGCAGCTCTAGAGACAGTAAGTGCAGAAAAGTGTGATTTACTGCGCTAAAACCCGGAAAAACACTAGGCCCCGCTGCGTTATATTAGGGGTTTTGTGTGGAAAAGTGCAATAAAGTGTGATATTGTGTGACCATTTGAACTATGCCTCTCACGCCACGGTAGAACCAAAATAAAATACAGTAAATTCTACAGTAGACTCAGCTCTCCCGGCTCAAACGACCTAATATCTTCCACAAAGTCCCGGACTTATCAGTATTTATCTACCTTAAAAGTGGGCCTGCCTGCTGTATACCAGTTCTTATACAGTGGCCCCGCTGCGCATATAGTGGTTCTAGTATAGCTATTACAGTAAATACTGTATCTAGGAGCGAACCTTGACGGATAAACGTGTACACAATATAGGAGATCACATACGTAGCTGTGTGGCACAGTGTAATCCACACACGGATCCTAGACTATATAGAGTCTATCAAGAGGGTTTTGTCCTAGGACATTTGGCAAGTATCTTTGCAGAAGATCCCATTATGTATAGAGAGTTTCTAGAACACTGTGAGCATCTAGCTCAAAATCACAATAAAAAGATTGACAAGCAGCGCCGTTGACTGTATAATATATACTATGCTTAAGAAAAAGCGTTTAGCAGCCAGTAGGGAATCAATGACACTTCCAGATGAACGATATCGCAGCGTAAAGCAGACTTCAGAGTTTCTACAGCGTCTAGCGGGTGGGGAATATCCCCGTGTGCCCAAGGCAGTTCGCCAAGAAGCTTATCGTCTACTGCGCCACTATCCTACACTGTGGGATCTGGCTCGTGTCGCAGCAGCAGCGCCGGAGGTCTTTCAAGAACGAATGGAACCTTTATATAGAATGGTCAAACAGCACGAACAGGATTCGGCAGGATAATATACACGGGCCTCTAGCTCATGTTGGTTAGAGCAGCGGACTCATAATCCGTTGGTGCCGTGTTCGACTCACGGGGGGCCCACCAAGACAGCAGCAGTCCATAGCTCAGTTGGATAGAGCACGTGCCTTCTAAGCACGCGGTCGGGGGTTCGAATCCCTCTGGACTGGCCAAGTTAACGTTAAACAGCAGCTGAACGCAGCGCAATCAGCAGCGTACAGCAGCGCCCGGATGGTGAAATAGGTAGACACAAGAGACTTAAAATCTCTCGCTTGAACAGAGCGTGCCGGTTCGATTCCGGCTCCGGGCACCACCTACAGCAGCAACTTGAGAACAGTGCGCAGCGTACAGCGGAGCTACAGCAGCAGTCAGCAGCGTCGAAGGAGAGTGCCGCAGCGTAGCCCAATTTGTGGCATTTTGGCTACAGTTTGGATAACCTGTGGATAACTCTTGAACACACGTGCCCCGAGCGAGAAACCCTGAAACCCTTAGGGCTTTAGGGTTTTTGGTTGACGGCCCTGCACTTTGGCACTATAATAGAGCTATGACACAGACAAACACCACTCGTAAGAAGCGCACCGATCGCAATCATATCATCTATGAACTGCGAATCAACGGCTTGAACTACATTGGCGTCACAGCTAAGACAGAGTCTACTGTGAACAAGTCAGTGCTGGCTCGTGCAGCCAAGCACTTCTATCGTGCCAAAACAGAATCTAAGAACTGGCTCTTGTGTCAGGCTCTGCGTCAACTCGCAGACAAGAGCGAGATCGAAGTACTAGTTCACGAAGTGGTACGCGGCAAGGCTGCGGCACACCGTCGTGAAGTTGAAATCCGTCGGGCTTTGAAGCCTGTTCTTAACACTGACTGCCGAGGAGATTGATATGATGTTCACGTTAGAAGTCTATAAAAAGGACCGCCGTACCAAAGCGGGCGAGCGACTAGTTGGCAAGTATGATTTCGATCGCAAGGACCGCGAGGCCATGTTGCGTGAGTCGAATGAGCTTTATTACCTGTACCATCCGGACGATGGCTATCGTTTTGAGATCCACGAGACCTATGTTACCCGTACCAATATGATGGGTGGCAAAGAGTACCAGGAACGCTACGATACGCCTCGGTGTTGCTCACCCAGTTCAGAAGCCTACTGGAGCATGTAACCCTAAGCCCAGTAGGGCTTTTGGTTGACAGAGCTGCAGATTGACCTTATAATAGAGCTATTGTACAACAAAGGAGCGCAAGATGAAAAAGCTGCAAAAGTTTGTGGAGCAGAAGAACCACTGGAACTCGTTCTTCAACGGCCCCCAGTATAGCCTCAACAGTGCCAAGGATCGTCAGGCCCTAGCAGAAATGATCGATGCTAGTCTTAGCCCAGAGAACTTGACCTGCGACGGCGAACTGCCCAGAAGCGAAGTTCAGCGCCGTTACAATGAGTTGATGGCTGCGGCACGTGAGCTCAAACAGCTGGACCCTTCAGTTAAGTTTTACGAATACGAAAC
>JACCDW010719628.1_pt1 | contig 11262 bp, 11 predicted proteins | sample 7449781 | NCBI WGS metagenome assembly JACCDW01 (sample SAMN15323449, study PRJNA562643) | freshwater metagenome | isolation source: river surface water | place: USA:Blue River Watershed | collected 2017-08-18
GAGGCCGAGATCAAAGCGGATGTCCCGCCTCATCATGGTGGCTAATCAGATATTTCGTTGAAATAAAGTGTAGAGAAGTGAGAGTATTGAGGCGAATTGGAGGGCGGCGATGAAGGCTCTAAATACTAAAGTTGTAACGCGAAGCACAAATTTCGTGGCGGTACTAATGCTTTCATTCACATTTGCAATCTCTACCGGTTCGGCGAGTTTCGCAAATTCACTAACTAGTACCTCACCGATAAGCGGCGCAATACTTACGATAGCTCCAAGCGCAGTTACCTTAACTACTGATACTCCACTTGCCAGCATGGGAAGCGAGATTAAAGTTACCGATCCAAAAGGTAATCAAGTAGATGATGGCGCGCTGACTATTGATGGAACTAATGCGGTAATCGGGTTGCTCTCATTAACTGAAAAGGGCATATACACCGTTGAATATTCATTGGTTTCTGATGCTGACATTCCATTAGTTGGTTCTTACACATTTACCTTTAACGCACCAGATCAAGTTACGACTCCAAAGCCAACTCAAACTAAAGACGCCACAATCCAAAGTAAGAGCAATATCGGTACCACGATATTTGTGTTGCTGGTTGGAGCTGCAGGCCTACTAGTAGCTATCGGTTTAATTCTTTATGGTAGAAAGTTATATAACGAGCGTTAATTTGTTAGATATAACTCTGGCTTTAAGTAAATACACCTATCTCATTACCGGAACTTTAACAATCGGTTTTTTATTATCTTTAACTTTTCTGACTCCTAATTACAACGGATTGATTCATCATCGCACTTTGGCGATTGCCAAGCGCACTCGAATACTTGCATTTATCTGGAGTCTTTCGACCTTAGTTTTCATTGTGGGAACCTTGGCTGAAATTCTTGAAGTTGGATTCCTGGAAGCTTTGGATTTGACGACATTAAGATCATTTCTTACTCAAATCAGTTTAGGAAGATTTCTGGTCTTTCAAGCAATTTGCGCGCTGCTAATTGCTATCTTGATAGGTTTCATAACACGAGTTACGCACCTAACTTTGTTGCTCGTGATTGCCATTGCTGCCATTGCAAGCCCGGTATTTCAAAGCCATACCGCCTCCAGCGGCTCTCATTTGATTGCAATCGGCACCTTGATTGTTCATGTGATTGCCCTTTCGTTATGGATCGGTGGCTTGGCTGCTATCTTGCTAAATAAAGAGTTAGATCGGGTGCTCGCGCTAAAGCGCTTTTCGGCTATGGCACTTTGGGTTGCTTTGTCAGTAATCATTAGCGGATCTATAAATGGTTTGATTCGAATGAATTTTGCGGAAGCCTGGAATGGCACTTATGCCACATTGCTAATCGTGAAAATTGCTCTAACAGCAGCATTACTGTTGATTGCAAATGTAGTTAGAAGTAGATATCAGAGATCGTTAGAAATAACTAAATTACTTTGGTTTGAATTTGCATTTCTAATTTCCATAATGTTCATGGGAACTTTATTGAGCAGAACCGCACCACCTACGCGAGAAGAAGCTGTAGACCCAATAGAAGCCTTGGTCGGTCTGCCATATCCAGGCAATCCTGATTTAAATACTTGGCTTTTTGAATATAAACCAGATGCTCTAATTTTGGCCATCTTGATTCTAAGCGCACTTTTATATTTCAAGGGAGTGCGAATTCTAAGAAAACGTGGGGACCACTGGCCAATTGGCAGAACTATCTCTTTTATCTTGGGTTTACTGATCATTAATTATGCAATAAATGGTGCAATTGGAATCTATGCGCATTTTGCATTCTCATACCACATGATCGAACACATGATTTTAGGAATGATTGCACCAATTCCTATCGTGCTAAGCGCTCCAATCACATTGGCACTTAGAACTTTACCTGGTGGTCGTGATGCAGAAGATGAAGGCGTAAGAAATTTATTGATTAGGTTCTTGCATTCAAGATACTCAAAAGTGATCACTAATCCTGCGGTCGCACTGTTGATCTTTGATGGTTCCTTATTTGCCCTTTACTTCACGGGTTTATTCGGCGATTTAATGGGCAGCCATATTGGCCACCTTTTTATGAATATACATTTCCTGCTCGCCGGAATTCTCTTCTTCCATGTCATTGTTGGTGTGGATCCAAATCCAAATCGGCCACCAAACGTGGTGCGCATAGTGATCCTCTTTGCTGCCATGAGTATTCATGCTTTCTTCTCTATCGCTCTGATGTCTTCGACCTCTTTATTAGATGGTGGTTATTACGCTGGCATTGGAAATCCGATGAATTTGGATTTGTTGGAAAATCAATACACGGGCGGTGCAATTGGATGGGCGATGGGAGAGATTCCGATCTTGATTGCGCTAGCTGCAGCCTTTATTCAATGGATGCGCGATGATAAGAAAGAGACCAACCGAATAGATCGAAGTGCAGCTCGTGCTAGCGCAATGGGTGAAGCCGATGATTTGGCGAAGTACAACCAATATCTGGCAGAGCTATCTAGAAAAGACCAGCAAGGCAACTAAGAGATTTTAATTAAACCATTTTCAGTAGCGATTATCTCAACTGTTTGATCAAACCATTCCCTGGGCAAAGGCTTCTTGCAGTACTCGCGCTCGTGGATGATTCCGATTCGATAAGCAGAGGTCTTAGTTAGGAATCGGTCGTAATATCCGCCACCTTGCCCTAATCGCACACCATTTTTATCTATGGCCAGAGCTGGTATTAGTGCGACGTTGATTTCGCCAATAAAGATATTGCCAGCTGGTTCGTGAAATTTTCCACGCTGCACCAACTGCCCTTCAAATTTAACAAATTCCATCTGTTTGTTTACGATTCTAGGAAGTAGCAGTGTTTTACCTGAAGCAATCAATGCCTCATTAAGTGAGATTAAATTGGGTTCACCAGCAAATGGATAATAACTAGTGATGACTTTTGCGGCTTTGAGCTCAGGCAAATCCAATAAATGTAAGTAGTTATCATGGCCACTTTTTTCCTGGCGCATTTGCCAAAATTTCTCTCGAAGCTCGCTCTTGTTACTCATACCGCGCCCTTCTCAAGAATTGCCCTGCTGTTCAAATAGGATGGGAATATGTTAGAGCGAATGCGCGTCGATGAGTTCTTAACTGCTCTGCTTTCAGTGGTGCGTCCGTTGGAAGCTATCGAATTACCTTTATTAGATGCGCACGGAGCCACTCTGGCGGAAGATCTATTTGCTGCAGAGAGATTGGTGTTAAAGGCCGGGACACCAATTAGGTCAACCACAATAGGTTTGGCAGCATCACTTGGACTAGGTCAATTACCTTCCAGACCGCAGCCTAGAGTTGTCATAATTTCGGCAGGTCCAGATTTAATAGAACCAGGAAATTCAATCTCAGGGTCACAAGAATTTGAGACCAATTCATGGCAATTAACCACCATGGTCCGTGAAATTGGTGGAGTTGGGTATCGCGTCCATTCAATTCCCGATAACGAGACCGAATTGAAAGATGTCGTAGAGGATCAGCTAGTTCGAGCCGATCTGATTGTAATTAGTGGAGAGCGACACGATGACTCTTTCGATTTAATCACCAGAGCGCTTTCATCAATCGGAGAAATCAAAGTAGTCGACCTGGAGCTTGCAAATACTGGGCGATTTAATTTTGGTGCGATCGGTCCGGATAAGACTCCAGTCATAACATTGCCGGGAGACCCCATTGCGGCCTATGTAGCGATGCAATTATTTGTACGACCAATGATCAGAACCATGCTGGGAGCTCGCGAGATTTACTGTCCTTCAGTAAAAGCCAAACTCGAACGCGACTATCAAGACGGCAGCGAAAGTCGTAATTATCTTTTGGCACAAATTAGTGAAGACAACTCCTCAGTGGCCATATTTTCAGAACAGGAAGATTTCGTAAGTTTGGCAAATGCAAATGCCATGGTTTCAGTCAACCCTGGCGAAAAGTTAAGGGCGGGAGATTCGGTAGTAACAATTGTTTTGCCAAGAATAAAATGATTGAACTTAGCAATGGCGAAATCTTGTTGCGCCCTTTTTCTTATTCTGATCGGCGGCAATGGAATAGGGTCCGAGCCGATAATCGTGAGTGGCTTAAAAAGTGGGAGGCCACAACCCCTAGGGGCCTAGGTTCGGTAGCTATGAGTTTTGGCCGGATGGTTCGAAGTAACCGAATCGAATCTAAAGCGGGACGAGGCTTTTCATTTGGAATATTTAAGGGGCCAAATTTGATTGGCCAGATAAATTTAAGTGGAATCATTTATGGAGCGCTCCGCGGAGGGCACATTGGCTATTGGATTGATCAAAGTCATGCGAACCGTGGATACATGACGATGGCGGTAAATATGGTCACAGACTTCGCATTCTCAGAGTTAGAACTACACCGAATCGAAATCAATATTCGGCCAGAGAACGAAGCCTCAATAAAGGTCGCAGAGAAATGTGGCTATTTATTTGAAGGGCTACGGCCAAACTACTTACATATCGATGGGGCATGGCGCGATCACCACTGCTTTGTTCGCGAAAATATTGCTATCAAGTAGGGTGTAAATACCCGAAATCGGACATTTACGATACTAATCTTTGGCCATCATGGCCTCGGCAATTATCTATTTAGCAATCATCGGAATGTGGGTTGCTTACTTTTTGCCTCGCTGGATACATACACATGATGAGTTCTCTGGAAAATCTGTTGAACGCTATAAGAGTGCACTAAGAGTTGTGGCTGGTGATGCCCAGAGTGTTTACTCAATGGCTATTCATACAGATTTAGATGAACCGTACAAACGATCACAAGCTCTACTTAGACGAAGAATTCTCTTCTTAATTATTTTATCTACCTTAATTGCAACAAGTGTGGGTGCAGCTATGAATTTATTACATCTGGCATATATCGCAATTCCAATCTCAGGTTTCATTGTTTACTTGGCACACACTCGACGCACAATAAATCGCGAACGCATTCAAAAGCGACGCATTGAGAATCTGCAACGTCAGACTCAAGGCATTTCACATATAAATCTCTCTGAAGTAATTTCTCCGAAGAATGAACAAGAACTATGGGTGCCACTTGCTGAGCGTGAGATCACTGGAGTGGTGTTATTGCCACAAGGAACTGCGGCAACTCGTAACTCTTGGACACCAAGTTCAGTACCAACACCTACTTATGTAAATGCTCCAAAAGCAGTTACACCGCGACGAGTTATTGATCTAACTTCACCAGGTGCTTGGAGCGAGGAACAGGAGCGACTTGAGCGAGCTGCGCTCGCAGCTGCGGCACCAAGTGCTGACGAAGTATTTGATCAACAATTAGCAGAAGAGACTGCACAGAAGCGCAATAAAGCTGTAAACGACTAAATCCACGAGTTCCACCACATGCGCGCAAACCAAGCGTCGTAAGTGGTGATTTGTCCCGTAAATATCGGTAGAAAATAGATGAAATTAATTGCGATTATTATTACAAATAAGGCAATCAAGTATTTAAAACGCTGGTTATATTCGTAAGCAACTTTTGCAAGAAGCACGATTGCCAATATCAAAAATGGCTGGAAAACAATTGCGTAGAAGGTGAAAACTGTCCGTTCTTGAAAGAAGAACCAAGGCAGATAACCTGCCACGATTCCAATAAATGGAATCAATACTCCAAGATCTAATTCACGCATGGCAAAGTTGTGAAGGTTTGCTCCAATTAGAAATAGCAAAGCAATCGCTCCCAACCACCAGAGAATTGGCGTGCCAATTGCCAAAACCTCTTGGGCGCAACTTTTTGCACCGCAACCTTTGGGAGCTTCATAGAAAAATGAGGTGGGACGCCCCATCACAATCCAGCTCCAAGGGTTTGCTTGGTAAGAATGATTTTCGGTAAGTCCAGTATGAAAGTTAAGCATCTCGCGGTGGTAATTAATTAATGATGCAAATGGATTTGATTTTGAATTTCGATCCCAGCCATTGTCTGAACTAAACCAACCAACCCAACTTATTAAGTAGATGAAAACGGATGTAGCTCCAACTCGTAATACCCGTAGGAGATTTTTGTTTAATATCAATTCAATAATTAAGAATGCGACAATAAAGTAAAGCGCGCTCCATTTTGAGCCCATGGCGAGCCCCAAGTAAATGGCAAACGCTAGATAATTCCCTTTCAGCCAAGCATTAACTGATAGCAAGATGAATAAAGTTAAGAAGATATCTAGTAACGCAGTTCGGGACATTACTAGATTTAATCCATCTAAAGCCATCAATATCGCAGCGAGAGTTGCCCACTTATTTTCGTGGAAGATGCGTTGAGCGATCTTGGCAGTTAAATAAACCGTTAATGTTCCTGCAATTACGGCAGCAATTCGCCACCCAAATTCGTTATCGCCGAAAATTCTTATGCCAGAGGCGATTAACCATTTGCCAACTGGAGGATGAACCACAAATTCCGACTGACCATCCGTTAATTCAACGCCGTATTTAAGATAATCACGTGCTCCATCAACATAATAGAGTTCATCAAAAACCAATCCTTTAGGTGTGGAAAGGTTAAATACTCGCACCAGGAATGCCACGAAGGTGATGGCTAGCGCTGGAAACATAAGTAAAGAGTAGATGAGATGATTCTGCACATGAAGTTGCAACTTGCGGGAACCCCACTAGGTAACCCCAAAGATGCCTCGATTCGGTTGATTGAAGCGATTAAGGCTGCCGATGTAATTGCGGCAGAAGACTCTCGGAGATTTCAAAGACTCTGTCAGGATCTAGAGATATCGACCAATGCCAAAGTTCTTTCCTTCTTTGAAGGAAATGAAAGTGGTCGCACTTCAGAATTAATCGATTTACTTAAGCGAGATCTAACTGTATTAGTAGTTACTGATGCAGGGATGCCAACTGTAAGCGACCCAGGTTTCAAGTTAGTTAGGGCTGCGATAAATGAGGGAATCCAAGTAGAGGTAATTCCTGGACCAAGTGCGGTTACAACCGCAGTTGCGTTATCAGGTTTGCCAACAGATCGTTTCACTTTTGAGGGATTTGTCCCAAGAAGCGAGAGCGGTCGAAAAAAGTTCTTTGAAGATTTGAAATTTGAAACTCGAACAATTGTGATTTTTGAAGCGCCACATAGGTTGATAGAGACTTTAGAGGTGGCAATGAATGTCTTGGGTAGTTCGCGCGAAGCGGTCATCTGTCGTGAAATGACAAAAACTTACGAGGAAGTCGTCCGCGGAACATTTGAAGAACTTAACCTTTGGGCAGGGTCAAAGGAGATATTGGGAGAGATCACAATCGTAATCAGTGGCGCTGCAACTGATGCAAAGTTCGCCACCGAACAAGAAATAATCGCGAAAGTTCAAGAATTTGAAGCAGTCGGGATGGAACGCAAAGAAGCAGTTGCTGCGGTCGCAAAAGAAATGGATTTACCAAAGCGCCAAGTCTTTGATGCCATGATTCGCGCTAAGAAAAGCCAAACAGAGAGCTAGTTATTTAATCTGGTTTTTTAATCGGATTGCTTTATCTGGCTATTTAATTAGGAATTGAAGAATTAGAGATTAGAATAGTCAGATGACCAAGAAGGCTTATTACGTAACTACGCCTATTTATTACGTAAATGATGCACCTCATATCGGCCACGCATACACAACCGTTGCTGGGGATCTCTTAACTAGATGGCATAGACAAAAAGGCGAACCAACCTGGTACTTAACTGGCACAGACGAACATGGTCAGAAGGTTATGCGCACTGCGGATTCCAATGGAGTAGCGCCTCAAGAATGGGTCGACAAATTAGTTAAGGATGCATGGCTTCCAAACTGGAAAGCGCTAAATATCACAAATGATGATTTCATTAGAACTACGTCTGATCGCCACAAAGTCAGAGTGCAGAAATTTCTACAAGAGTTAAAGGATAAGGGATTTATTTACTCTGGAAAGTTTGAAGGCCCATATTGTGTTGGCTGTGAAGAATTTAAATTACCTGGTGATTTATTGGAAGAGAATGGTCAGAAAGTTTGTCCGATTCATGGAAAACCAGTTGAAATAGTCGACGAAGACAACTGGTTTTTTAAGCTATCTGATTTCAAAGAAGCACTACTTAAGCGTTATAAGGAAAATCCAAGCGCTTGCGAACCTGAGAGCGCTAGAAATGAAGTGATCTCATTTCTAGAAGGCGAAGTGCGCGACTTATCGATCTCACGATCTACTTTCTCGTGGGGTATTCCAGTTCCTTGGGATACCAAACAAGTTGTATATGTCTGGTTTGATGCACTTTTGAATTATGCGACTGCAGTCGGATTAGGCGATGACATTGAAACTGAAGGTGGCAAGAAATTTGCAGAAACCTGGCCAGCAGATGTGCACCTGGTCGGAAAAGATATATTGCGCTTTCATGCCGTAATTTGGCCAGCGATGTTGATGGCTGCTGGCTTACCAATTCCTGAGAAGGTATTTGCGCATGGCTGGTTACTTGTAGGCGGTGAGAAGATGTCAAAGAGCAAGCTCACCGGCATTGCGCCATCTGATATCACTTCACACTTTGGAGTAGATGCATTCCGTTATTACTTTATGCGCGCAATTCCATTTGGAAGCGACGGTTCATTCTCTTGGGAAGATATGGCTGCTCGCTACACCAGCGAATTAGCGAATGATTTTGGAAATCTTGCTTCACGGCTAACTGCAATGATTGAGAAGTATTGCGACGGTGCGATACCAGCACCAACAGATGCCAAGAACAGTGGCCCATTAGCGGAGCTATTGACCAAAACAGTTGCTGATGCCGATAAAGCCATGTGTGCCTTGGATTTCCAAGGCGGAATTCTTGCAATCATGGAATTTTGTAAGCGGATCAATCTTTATGTAACCGAGTCCGAGCCATGGTCACTAGCCAAAGATGAAGCTAATCACGGAAAGTTAATGGAAGTTTTGTACAACACCGCCGAAGGAATTCGAGCGCTAGCTGTACTTTTGAATCCAGTGATGCCAGAAACTTGTGAAAAGCTTTGGCAGAGCTTGGGCGCCGATCAATCTATCGGATCAATTAGCTCGCAAACTATCGCAACTGTAGCTAATTGGGGAACGCTGCCTGCAAATAGCAGAGTCACAAAGAGCGCACCGCTCTTTCCTAGATTGGAAGATTAGTTGGCAGACCGCCACAATCGCGATCTAGATCGCAAACCTGCTGTAGCACCTGAGCCATTGAGTGTTCCAGCAATCGATGCACATGCTCATCTAGAGATAGTTACAAATACCGAGCCTGATTCTCCAGAAGTCGCGAAAGTAATTGAAGATGCACACGCGGCAGGAATTACTAGATTGGTTCAAGTTGGGTATTCTGCAGAGCAATCGAAATGGTGCGTGAAATTAGCAGAGCACTTCCCAGGAAAAGTTTTAGCCGCTGTTGCTCTACATCCAAATGAAGCGCCAGTAGTACCTGATTTGGAGAGTGACCTAAAAATAATCTCTGATTTAGCAGTTCATCCAAGAGTAAGAGCAATAGGTGAGACCGGATTGGATTATTTCCGGACTCCGCCAGAATTACGTGAAATTCAGCGTTATTCATTTAAGCGACATATTGAAATAGCTAAGGCAAATGGATTGGCTTTAGTAATTCATGATCGTGATGCTCATGAAGATGTGCTAAAAACTCTGGAAGAGGTTGGCGCGCCCGATAAAACCATCTTTCATTGCTATTCGGGAGATTTAGAGATGGCTAAATATTGTGTTGCCCGCGGCTATGTCCTTTCGTTTGCGGGAACTGTTACTTTTAAGAACGCACCCGCACTTCGAGAAGCAGTCAAATATGTACCTGATGAATTGCTTCTGGTAGAGACGGATTCACCATTTCTAGCTCCGTCACCGCATCGCGGTGCGTTAAATACACCAGCGCAGATTGCAAATATCGTTAGATTCATCGCAGCAGAACGTGAGACAACTCCAGAACATATTGCAAAAGTTACGGCTGAAAATACAGTCAGATTATTTGGAAGCTTCGAATAATGACTTTGCTTGGCGCAGCAGAGATTCGCGAGTTAGCTGCGAAACTGGATATACACCCTTCCAAAGGGTTAGGTCAGAACTTTGTTATTGATGGAAATGTCTGTCAAAGAATTGTAAGGCAAGTTACGATCACACCTGAGGATAAGGTTTTGGAAATTGGACCTGGTTTAGGTTCATTGACTCTGGCGATACTAGAAAGTGGTGTCCCAGTAACGGCAATCGAAATCGACAAACGACTTGCGGCAGAACTTCCTGAAACTGTAAAAAATCATGCACCAAATAGCAATCTAACTGTCTTGAATGAAGATGCCTTAGAAGTCACAGAGTTACCTGATGCTCCAACAGTGTTGATTGCAAACTTGCCTTACAACGTATCGGTTCCAGTTTTATTGAATCTATTGGAGCGATTTGATTCTTTACGTGAGGGTGTCGTTATGGTGCAGGCAGAGGTCGCAGATAGATTGGCTGCAAAACCCGGAAGTAAAGATTTTGGAGTGCCAAGTTTGAAAGCGGCATGGTGGGCAGATCTGTCGTTATCTGGAAATATCTCGAGAAATATCTTCTGGCCAGTGCCAAATGTTGATTCTAAATTGGTCTATTTCAAGCGCCACGTAGCGTTGGGTGATGAGGTGCTCAGAAAGAGAGTTTTTGGGTTAATAGATTCGGCATTCTCTCAAAGGCGAAAGATGATTCGCTCTTCTATGTCACAGGTATTGGGTCATAATGCAGAGCAGATTATCAAGTCCGCTGGTATTGATCCAACATTGCGAGGCGAAGCACTGGACATCTCTGCCTATTGCGCGATTGCTCAGAAAAACTATTAGAAAAAACTACTAGTCTTAAGGCGTGCGATATAAGTCCGTAGAGGTGCAGGTTCCTGCAAAGGTTAATTTGCAACTTTCGGTCGGCCCAAAAGAATCTGATGGCTACCATGAAGTGGTTACGGTATTCCAAGCAATCTCGATGATGGATACAGTGAAAGTCACGGATGCATCAGAGTTTGCGATTTCTATCGCAGGTGATTACGTAAATGGTGTGCCACTTGATGGGGATAATTTAGTTGCTAAAGCAGTTGCGCTTATGGCTGAGAAATTTGACACCAAGAATGAACTTGAGATCAATATAAACAAGAAGATTCCAGTTGCCGGTGGAATGGCAGGCGGCAGCGCAGATGCAGCTGCAACACTGCTTGGAATCGATCAACTTTATGGTTTGAATCTTTCTAAAGATGAACTAGGAGAAGTCGCTCGAACACTTGGCAGTGATGTGCCATTTATGTTGCATGGTGGAACTGCCATCGGGAGAGGCCATGGTGATGAGGTAACTGC
>JACCDW010815911.1_pt1 | contig 11262 bp, 19 predicted proteins | sample 7449781 | NCBI WGS metagenome assembly JACCDW01 (sample SAMN15323449, study PRJNA562643) | freshwater metagenome | isolation source: river surface water | place: USA:Blue River Watershed | collected 2017-08-18
CAGCAGCTCTGATGCAGCAACTAAACTCTACATGGTCTACGCTGACTGGTGCCCTCACTGTAAGGCAGTCAAGCCCATGATGGAAGCACTCAAGTCCACCATTGGCTCCGAGCCGTCACTTAAAGGAAAATCGGTCGCGGTGGAGCTAATTGATGGTGAGTCTGGGTCACCCATGCTGAAGGAGCTACCTGAAGTAAAGGGCTATCCATCTTTCTTTATTAAACGCGGAGAACAGGTGACGGAATATAAGGGTCCTCGTGAAAAGGAGGCTATTGTGGAGGCTTTGGCTTAGGGCATTTGACCTCAAATACTTTTCCTACGCCGTGGAACTCGTAAACCCTGTAAGTATGTCTCGGCTCCCCGAACACCAGCCGCATACAATGCAGCCCGGTCCGCCACTGTCATAGAAAACTTTACCATACTTATGCGCGGTGTAAGTACCCTAATGGTATTTGCAGTATGTGCCCGCGCAACCAAGTCGTCTTTTGCAGTTGATGCAATTTCATAAAGTCGCAACACATATGAATCCGGCCCTTCTTCTTGCCATTCTCCCAACTCTTGTGTTAAGAGAATGCCAAGTGCATGCCGTTGCTCCTCCACAGTTAAGGTATTCATCGGATAGCAGCCATGAACTCCGCCATCCACTAGCATCCGTCCATCGGCCCCCGTTGCTGGCCAAAAGTAAAATGGGAGTGACATTGAGGCACGCAATCCATCCACTAGGCGCGCATCAGGCGTTGTGGCCGCCGAGAAGATGACTGGTGTCCCCGTCTTCATGTCTGTGGCAATTACACGAAGTCTCGGTCCAGTCAGTTGGCCAAATGTCATATCTGGTGAATAACCCTTAATAGTCAGTAATGCTTGAACAAAGCGATTAAGTCGCTCTCCTGTATCAATACCGTAATGGTCAATGAATGCGAGGAAACCTTGAGGTGCTGGGTCCTGCAATGCAGCAAAGTCAAAACGCTCGCAGATATCATGCAATGCTTCAAGTGAATAGCCGAGACAGATACCAAATGCAATCAGAGCTCCGGCGCTCAGGCCGACCCAAGTACGCACAGCGGCTAAGTGTCCAGCGGCTTTTAAAGTATTAAGTGCGCCGATATGGGCGACAGCTTTTACGCCGCCGCCACTTAGGACTATGACACGGGGCAAACAGGAGCCGCTCGGCGACGCGCAATGCAAACAGGAGCCGCTCGGCGACGCGCTCATCTCTGTGCGTTACTGTGGAAATAAGTAGTCGCCTATTTCCACAGGAATGCAGCGTGACCAGACCATAGATATTCCGACGCTGCCAGTCAACAACCTTTATGATGGGCGACGGTCGCGTGATGCCAGCCGGCTCCGGGCTTATAATAAAATCCTGGAGCAGATTTACCATCGCATCAAAGTTGTCAGTCGTTCGCCAACACATCCTACCAGTATACTTTACACAATTCCACCATTTATTCTCGGACTTCCTCGTCTAGACCTTGAGGATTGTGTCATCTACCTAGTACATCAGCTCCGCTCTAATGGTTTTAGAGTACAATTCAGCTATCCAAATTTGCTCCAGATTGATTGGAAACACCATGAACGGCAGTACATTGTGAATGATTCTCCTATTTTACAGGCCATGCTTGCAACGGTGCCACAGGCACAGCCAGAGGCGCCGAAACGCGGTAATGCACCGCGGCGAGGGCCACCTGCGCCCCAGGCGACCCGTGTTGTCACAATGGCGCCGCCGGGTCAAGCGCAGCCATTATCGGCGATGGACTACCAGCCACCCTCAGGGTTTATTCAGGCGATTGAACGACCCGCGCCTATGGGAAGACCCGGCGGAGCAGATAATTTTAGGTATTAAGCACACACAGAACTGCATTTAATAAATCTGGGCCAAATAATTAAACTGCGTTAGGTGCTTTCAGCAACGGACTATACATCTCCAACCGGCTCTGGTCTCAGGCCAGGGTGCAGCGACTTTTAGGTATTAATATATGTATAAGATAGAATGAGTAATTTAAATATTAATTCAGCTAATGCTGGTATGACAAATGCACAAAGACAATTAAATTATTATGGGTTAAGGGCTGTATTTAGTAATAGGAGTAGATCCCAGTTAAAACATGCATTAGAACTAGGAGCGGACCCAACTTTGATATTAGATCGATTAATTAAAAATTACTACTATCATACTAGCTCAATATCAAGCGACCCTACAAGTGTTAAATATCCATATATCTTAGAAATGATTATTATATTATTGAATGCTGGAGGAAATATATTAACTAAAAAATACGGTTATAAAACTCCATTTAGAATAATTATGGATAGTGAACCTAAAGATCTTGCATTGATAGATTTTCTTTATAAAAGGGACCCATCTCTTTTTGATGATATTTTTGTAAGAATGATGTTTAATATGATGCATTACTGGTATAGACAGGATTATAAGAATCTCGTAATACTTTATTTATGGGGAATAGCACATGGACTTATTCCAATGTATCATGAAGATGCATTTAGTAAGACAAAACAAGTACATTTTGAACATTATTATTTTAATCAGTCACAAAATCCAACTGAATTTGATTTTTTTGCGAAGCGCTTATTTGGACCATTGGTTGAACTTACAAAATATGTTAATTTACTTTCAAATAAGAATATACAGCGTTGTCTAACATTAATGTTTGGTGCAGAAAAGGCGAGTGAAATGATTAGCAGAGCAGTTACTATGACCCGTGAAAGTGCCTTTAACCGTCGCGCGCCACTTTTAGGGCATTGGGAGTTATTAATGGAATCTGAACCTAATATACCTGGCGCTGAACTTACGAATAGACCAAATAACACTACGCACAGGAATGCATCTAATAAATCTGGGTCAACTAATTCAGGCGGCAGCTCTGCATCAGGCAGCAGCTCCGGTGGCCGGCGCAGAACAACGAGGCGCCGCCATCTGCGTTCCTCCAGATAACGAGTTACATCAAATATTTTTAAATATTAATTATAGAATGGAAGGGGAAGCATCAGCCAAGAGCCTTAATTCCGAACTTGTTGATGCAATTTCAAAGATGGATGTTGAAAAAACAAAAGAATTACTTGAAAGAGGCGCAGACCCAAATGAAGGATTACAATTTTTAATTAGGAATCAAGGTATACAAGATGAAGAGTATAAGTTTCGTGTGAAAAATAATTTTAACTCAAGGAATAAGAAACCACAAGCATATAGTATTCTTGAATTATTAATTGATTTTGGAGGCTCTCTCCAAACAAAGATGCGCAATTGGAATAGGACGAGTCTTGCACAGTATATAATTTATGTTGCAAATATTGATTTATTAGATTTTCTTTATAAAAAAAATCCTGCATTATTTGAATCTAGTGAAGGTCATCATTATGCATTTGATGAGCCACAGCGCCTTCATATTAATCATTATCGTCTAGCATTTTTTTTATATTTAATAGCAAATGACTTAGTACATCCAAATTACACTAAATATAAATATATGGATAAAACTGTTTATTATTGGCGTTCTGGATATAGCTACCCAGAGAGCTATAATGAACTGTATTCTATGCGAACAGAAATAATGTATGCATTACCAATACTAAAAAAATATATTGATTTTAACTACACTAACAATAATAGTAATGAAATAAAACATGAGACAAATGAAAAAATAAAAAGATTATATAAATATCTTCTTAAATTTTTTACAATTGACGAAATCAATTATATGCTTTTTAATAAAAGAGCTATTTTTAGAAGGCGTGCCCCACTTATAGAAGCATGGGAAGCACCAAGAGAAGAACAACGAGTAAAAGCCGAAGAATATAAGTTGTCTAAGGCTACCGCACTTACTAATAGAATTAAGAGACTCCTTGCAAGGAAAGCTATGACTAGTATTGAGAATGCCAAACAAGAAAATAATGAGGAGTCTACTGTTGGGTCTGGTACTAAAAAGAATAATAATAATTCAACTGCATCCGGTGGCCGCCGCCGTTCAGCCAAAACTCGTAGGCGCCATAAGTAAAATGGACCTGCGTACTGTGGAGCTACCACCTTTTGACCTCGGCCCTGAAGTACGGCCGCGTGACCTTGTTATAGGCGATGAGTATTACTATATTAGAAACCCTGATAGTGAGCGCATCCAATATCACAAGCGTGTTTATACGGGAACAAGACCAAATATGCGTAAAACTGCATATATGAAGACAAAAGGCTCCTCGGGTGATGGATTATATGATTGGGACCTTGTTCCTTTAGGTCCCGCTATTTTCTACAAGGTTCTTGGTCCAATGACTAATGCAGAAAAGCAGGCGACGATGAATATTTTGGGTAGCAGGGGCCTATTCAGTGAAACTATTAGGCATATTACAAATTATGCAAATGTAGGATACAAGCGTAACAATTCAGCAAAACGGGGTTCTGGTGGCAGACGAAAAATGAGGAGAACTCGGCGCCATAAATAGAATGGATAAAGCAACAACTGACCTATTACTATTAAGGTATTGGCTTCGTGATGAATTTACAAGTCGTGTTGCCGAAACATGCAATATGAAGGCTAGACATTGTAGAGGCGGGAGTAAAGTACTATATGACTTAATACTGAAATCACCGGCAACTTATCAATATTTAAAAACTGACAAAGACCATTTACAAATTGTATCTGGGCTTGGTCATACTTTTATAAGATACAAAGATGACGAACATGGTAGATATATTTATATTGACCCAACTATTGCACAATTTGTACCAACCTTTGATGGTATATTTGTGGGGACTATGGAGGAATTAAAGGCTCTTAATGGGCGGCTAAATATTAAGAATTATATTGAAAATAATGCATGGACCCGAAAGACGCACCCGCCACTTGAAATTGAATACAAACTTATGAATGAAGGGCGCGGCGGCGGAAGGCGGCGCAGGCGGCGAACAATCAAAAAACGCAACTAGTTTATTATTTGATTAATCCACAAGCAGTCCAGATATTAATACAACGCGCAGCAATGGCAGGTCCAACTCGGCGCGCGCCAATTTTCACAGCAGCCAGCTGGTCTGCGCTTGCCCCGATAACGGCAGCCACGGACCCAAATGCATCATACCAGGCCTCGGCAATTCGCGTGCTCACGCCATGCGCCAAGCAGAGCAAACTAATAGCGTAATGACGCGGGTCCTCAGTGTTGCCCCGCTTCACCACATGAATACCATCCGTGGCCCGCTGCGCCTGGGTCGCATTCTGGAAAGCCGCGGCGCCATCTTCAAGAACTTGACCGAGCAGCGTCTCCACAAGTCGCGCCGTGTCTACCACACTAGTCGTCCTGAACACAGGAATACCGTGTACATACATGAGGCGTGCTACCAGCTTATCAATGGAGGAGGCAGTCATAGGGGGTCGCAAGGCAGTTGCACTCCCTTCAAGGATGTAGCCAACGCGAGCACCCTGCTCTGCACCAAAAGCAAGAAGACGGCCGCGCTGCTCTCTATAGCGACCATCCATGACACTGCTCTGAAAGTCGGCAAATGACTTGCGCTCCAGAACCAGGACCGGTTTTACGACACCCTCCACTCGGGCGCAAATATGAACATCACCGACATGGAGTGGGACAAAGTCATGGGGTACAGTGATTTTAGTGTGCAGCTCGTGTTCGCGGTTGTCAAGGATGAGAGTATTTTGATATTCAGAGGCAGAGGTTCCAGACATTTCTAAATGTTGAAGATGTGGACCTTTAGATGTATGAAGTCATAATTATTTGCGGCTTTACAATAGAATGCCAAAGCGTAGAACTTTAAGGCGTAGAGCTGCAAAGCGTAAAACATATCGTGGTGGCCGACTTGTATTTACTGAAAATAATATGAGACGCAGAACCCTTGAAATTGAAATACTGCGTAATTTAATAGCCGATCAGGCATCAACTAGAAGCAGCTTGGAGAAAAAACAGATTACAAATGAAATTGCTAAATTTATTGTACAGATGGAGATTTTGCCGTTCAATCAAAAGTGGAGAGAGACTACTCTTGTAAAATTAAATGAATTTCTTGCTACTATGGGCAATGACCCGGAATACCGTGAAAATCTAACAGCGGCAATTGCTTATTTGGAGCGCTACAATTAGTGGTGTCTAAAAGTAGAATGAATTGTTTGGTGAGCTCGGTGGTTGGTGCATCGCTTCTCGGCGGCAGCTTCCTGACTTTAACAGTTACGGAGGAGCAGCATGACCGGTTACGCCGCCGCTTAGATGAAAAACTTGCAGCTATTTATGATGCAGTAGCGGCCGAACGGCGCAACTTATACTTACAGGGTCTTGTACTTGGCTTATTAGTTGCATTTATAGTAAGCCGAGCTGTCCGACCATCTGGGCGCTTCCACCAAGTAAGTCTATACTTTGCTATAACACTTATGGTTGCAGTTTTCTATTATATACTTATGCCAAAGACGACTTATATGTTGGAGCATCTGAATACGCGTGAGCAGAATGTAGCCTGGCTAGAAGTCTATAAGACAATGAAGATGCGCTATACGGTCGGTTTACTGCTTGGTGCGGCTGCGGCTATACCTTTAGCAAATGCATTATGTTAGAATGATAATGCATATTCTCCATGTAGGCCTTGCTCTTTTTATTGTCGGTGGCTGGGCTGTTGCACCCCGGGTCCATGGCCCGGTCGCGGCCGGCGTGCTCGGCCATTGGCTTACAAATGGCGGGCGTTGCATACTTTCCGATTCGTATGATGACTCTAATGGTTTTACACGCAGCCTTGTAGAAGGTATTGGTTTGCCTTGGCCCGAGGCGCCGTGGCTCCAAGCGGCAATACCTTATGTACTACTTTTAGTTCCCTTTGCCATAAGTGTCTGGCGTACTATGGACCTAAACCAACCCTAAAAGTATTGTTTAAATGAAAATAGGCGCTGTGATTATTCATTCTAGTAAATATACACAGCGACGCAAATATGTGGATAGTCTAATTTCATTCTTTGAGGGCAGTGGCGTTGAGGTAAATATAATTGAGGGTGTGTTTACAGATGATGAATATTATGATGCCCGGACAAATAAGCATAACCAAAAAATAGCAAAAGGAAGTGTTGGTGCGGCCTTAGCGCACATGAATGCATATAAGCTTGCAATTGAAAAAGGTTATGATGCAGTATATATTTTTGAGGATGATGTGCAAATAAATGTTCCCAACTACGAGGTGATGCATAAATGGATTAAAAACATCAGAATGTCATACGATATACTTTTTCTAACAAATCTTGAAATTTATGAAGGAACCGGACATGATGGTCGTATACACTATAAAAATCAGTATGGTGATATTTATAAATGTAGTTGTTTATCGGGAACACAGGCGTATTATATGCCGAGAAGCACTATTAGGTTGATGTATGAAACACAAGCGCGAGAAGTTGAGCGCGGGCGAATTTATCTTTCTGATGCACTGCAAATACATTGTCAAAAGCAATCTGATTTATTTTTGAGGATTATTACCCCTGTCGATACCGAACGATTTTTCAAAGATGTTGGTGCAAATGATTCAATCATTAATAATGTATCTAGAGCAGCGACATAAAAGTCAGTAACAATGTACAAGAAGAAAATGCTGGACAAAGTGATTGCTCTTCTGAGCAAGGACCATCCACTGCTGAATAAGCCACTAATGCGACTATTAGTGAATGGAATTGGGCCAGAGACTGCCGCTGCCACGCTTGCAGAGGCATCTGGTGAGCACGGACTGCGACGGAGGCGGCATCTACTTGCACTGCTCATGAATCAATAATCCCGCATTAATTAAAATGTCCAGGGAGCCTAAATATCAAGCATACGACCAGTTACATTATGGTAATTTTGGCAGATTTATGCAGATTCTACAAGATTATGATATTCCTTTTGCATCATTGAATCCTAGACAAACTACAAGCTCTACGAGCTATTCCGGTAATTTAGAAATTATGGCTGCGCTTCTAGAAATGGGTACACCACCATTTCCTGATATGATATATACATATGTACTTGCCAATTTGCACGGCGAATGGTGTGACTATTATTTTACAGATGGAAAAGGTCTTAAGTTTCTTAAATTTATGCTCTTCTTAATGGCACAACCTGGTGCTCCTGCAGTTGAAATGAATGATACGATGCGCCTATATCTTTCTGATGCTCGCTTACGCCCTCGTCTTATTGAGATACTTGCAGAAATAAATAAATATGTTAGTCTTGTTTCACCTCAGGCAAAACCAATGCGTGAATATCTGGCTAGAGCCGGCCTAAATGTACCAGAACTCCTTGTTGCGGCAATGAGTGTAGTTGCATCTAACCGCCGAAAGGCTGTACTAGCATTGCAATCTAGAAATCATAATGGTTCTACAACTGGTGGACGCAGGCGCCGCCGCACAAGACGCCAAAAATAATAGCAGCAACTTAAATGACTATTATTATGTGACCATGGTCCAATCGCCATCATCATCCTCCTGCTCCTCCGGAGCAGAAATAAGGCAATCATTTGCCTGTACCGGCTCATATTCCCAAGGAGCAGGAGGAAGCTGACCAGGGGCGGCTAGATTGAGGCGCCAAAGCTTTGTTGAGCGAATAGCGGCAAGCTGGCCAAAAGTATTAAAGGCGTAAGCGGTCGGCAAAGTAATCTCTGCATTATGACTATTAATGTGTCCGTGACCAACGATGCCGCGCTTCCAGTGAAAGTATTCATAACTAATCCGGATTTCTGGAAAGCGACCAATAAGTAGGCGATAAAAGGGAAGCGGCGGTACCTTATCCGTGTTAAAGTATCCTTCAATATAAGTAAGGCGACGAGTTAGAATAATCGGCCGGTCATCGTCGCCTGTCAGCCATCGGCATCCAAATTCCTGCATCATATACATTGACTGACTCAGACCAACTTGTTCTTCCGGTTTTGGAAACATGACACAAGGGTCAAATGGAACTGCGCTCAGAACATTTAGAATTGCTTGTGGTCCATCAATTTTGATATAATTGCTGCATTCTGCCATTACACCTTATTGTTGTAAGATATGATGGAAGATTTAGATTATCAATTTTAAGTGCAAATCATAATATAATCACCTTCATGGTCATAGCAGCTGTCATCCGTTCTAAAAGTTCCAACTTCTGCAATAAAGTTCTTAATAAGTTGCTTAGAATCCGCTTCAAGTTTAAGTTTCCACTGGTGAAGTGACCTTAAGGGGATAAGTTCCTGCGAAGAAAAGTAATAATGCTTTGTTTCTGGACCGGGCACGGAGCCATGAGCAGCTACTTGTGGCGATAAGTATTCGTAAGTAATCCGAATATCAGGATACTTTTCCTGCAACCTCCTGTAAAAGTCAACTGGTACCTGCGCGGAGCGGAAGAATGCCGAGCAGCAACCACCGTTCCGTGTAAGTACAAAGGCCTTCTCAAATGGTTCAAGACCAAACCATACTTTTGGACAGAATGACTTTGAGCGGAGAACACTTAGGGTAAGTAGTGGACCGTCAATGCGGACATAATTTTCAACAGCCATGTCTGGGGGCGACTTACTTACTTACTTTGCCAAAAACTTAAGTGCCTGTTGTTAGGTGCTGATAAGTATCAAGGATGTAGCGAATCTCCTCAGCTGTTGCACTTAAGTGCATAATATTAAGTTCGCCATATGGTGCAACAATCCAATGATTCCCTGAAATATGGAGACCATAGAAGGTGACAGTGCGCGCGTCAAAGTTTACTTTAAGTAAGTCGGATGGATTTCCACCGACTAGTTCCAAGCGACAATTACCAAAGTTAAGTAGCCAATTTACCTGTCGTTCAACTCCAATTTTCGCCGTGTGTGTGCGACTTTCTTTGGAAGCGCAACTCATTCTAACATTTAGGGTTGAATCATGCTTTAAAACCCAATTATTCTAGACCTAGAAACTTACGGCCAATCTTACTTGTTGCAAACATGCCACAGCCAGATGCAATCTGTACATAAAATATATTACTGCGCTTCTTGCACATAAACACTAAGTATGCAGACATAGCTAGAAACATAACGGTTGACAGATAAAATAGGCTTGTATAGAAGTCCATTCTAATTGTTCAATATAATATCATCAATACCAGTTTTGACGAGGATATGTTGGTGCAAACATGCGCTCAAGTCCTGGTGTCCACTGGGTGTAATCGGTGCGGCCGCTACGAGTAACAGCACCAGGCTCAAAGAATGGGTCCAGACCAGCAGCTAAGTCAGACGCATATTGTGGCACCTTGAAGGTGGCCGAGGCAGCCCCGCCGCCCTCCACAACCTCTGCCTGTGGCCCCTGACCGCCATCATCATACTCAATCTTCGGTTCCTTATCCTGTGTCTCATATACTTCGTATATGCCATCAGGTCGTACATCAACTTTGGCTACTAGCCCCTTATTGTCATACACCTTCTTAATGAGGTCCATTGCATCATCAACATCATACTTGAGGTCCTTGGAGCACGCCGGGACATATGTCTTCAGCAATTTCTGCTCCTCCTCCTCCTGTTTCTCAGAATCAGGTGGAAGAACTTGGAAGCCTTCAATGGCCTTGTACTGGCTCAGGTCGGGCAAAATCTTGCTGTTCAGACTGGCCATGTATTCTTCCTGTTTCTTCTGGAATGTGGTAGCGGAAGGAGGGAGCTGTGGCCAGGCAAAAGGATAGGCACTTGTCATCTCGTTAATTTGAGCCTTGGACCACTGGCGGTCACCCTCATTGTCCATGACAACATCCTGGTCGTAGTCGTCAACACTCTGAATAGGGCGAGTGGTGTAAGGCTTGCCGAAGTCATTGCCAGTCGCATTCTGTTCTACTGCAATTTCATCACCGGCTTTGAGCAAAGGTAAATTAGCAAAGCCAACTTCTTTTTTAATTGCAAATGCAATTATGACAATTACGGCAATGACTATTGCGCCAACAAGACTAATCATCATAATTGTTTCCTGATCCATTTTACGGCCGATTCTACTATTAGTGCAAATTAAACGGCCGTACCTTTACCACCCATTCCGTAACGAATACGCGCCTGTGTATTGTCAAATGGAGGAGGGCTGACTACGCCGCCGGGCCAGCTAACCTCTAAAGGTGGATAGCCGCCACCCACGGCAAAATTTTCCAAGCGTAAATACTGCTTGGAATTTAGGTAAAAGTAGATATATGCAAAGAAGAGAATACCAAAAATCAGGACAAAGTTTGCATCCATTGTGCTTTTCTAATACTACTATTAGAAATGGTAAAGCGCACAGCTAAGTCTAAAAAGGGCCGCGGCAAGACTCGGAGGTCTGGAAC
>JACCDW011333351.1_pt1 | contig 11262 bp, 7 predicted proteins | sample 7449781 | NCBI WGS metagenome assembly JACCDW01 (sample SAMN15323449, study PRJNA562643) | freshwater metagenome | isolation source: river surface water | place: USA:Blue River Watershed | collected 2017-08-18
CATCAATGAGCATTATCTAACAATCATTCGCGGCTCTGATAAATCTGGTGCTGCGGTGCTTGAGCATATGGCTAAAAAATTACAGCATCGCGCCGATAAATCCTCTTGGGAAAATTACATGCGCGAGGCTTTCGATGAGCTTGATGAAATGACCGAGCGGGTTCTCAACGGTTTTGGAAATTATGGTGCGAGGCTGCTTGGCTTAGTGGAGAATGAGGGCGGAGTCACTTCTGAGTTACTCGAATTTTTGGCGAGAATTGTGAATTGCGGAAGTGCGCAACCAATGACAGTGCCGCTTGGAGAGATATCACATCATCTGCCAATTAACCGACTTTTCTTCGGAGGTAAGTCGATTGAGATACATCATGCGACCGGTGTGAAATATGCGGGCATGGTCGCGGTTAAAGAATATCGACCTTCAACTCACGCGGGAGTTTTTGATGGATTCATGCAGATGCCTTTTGAGCTTATTATCAGCCAATCATTCACTTTCATTAATCGCATGGTGGCGATTAGTTCGATGCAGTTGCAGCAGCGTCGTCTAGTGCAATCGGAAGACGTGGCGGTTTCGCAAATTCGCGACATCGATTCCGCGCTTGATTCAGCGATGAGTGGTGAATTTGGTTTTGGCAATCATCACATGACGGTGCTTTGCGTAGAAGAATCTCCAAAGGCACTCGAAAGCTCTTTGTCTTTGGCTGTTGTTGAGCTTTCAAATGTTGGTATTACCGCTGTGCGCGAACGCATGAATCTTGAGCCAGCATTCTGGGCGCAGTTACCGTGCAATCAGGAATATATGGCGAGACGAAGTGTAGTTAATACGCTCAATATCTCCGCTTTTGCATCTTTTCATAATTATCCTTCAGGTAAGCGTAAAAAGAATCACTGGGGTAATGCGGTGACGGTTCTGAACACTGTTTCAGGAACTCCGTTCTTCTTTAGTTTTCACGTTCGTGACGTTGGCCACACGATGATTATCGGTCCGACTGGTGCGGGTAAAACGGTATTGCTCACCTTTCTTTGTGCGCAGGCGCAAAAGTTTCAGGGTCGATTATTTTTCTTCGATAAAGATCGCGGTGCGGAAATTTTTGTGCGCGCGATTCGCGGTCGTTACATGATTCCGGATGCTTCAAAAATCTCTGGCTTCAATCCGTTTCAACTTGCTGATACTAGTGAAAATCGCGCGTTCCTAATCGAGTTCTTAAAGGCTCTTGTAAATACAGGAACTGGTCCTTTGCCGGCTCACGAAGTTGAGCGTATTAATGAGGCAGTTAGTGGAAATTATAAGTTACCAAAAGAGCAGCGCAGATTGCGCAACATCGCTCCATTTATGGGTATCGGCGGTCCAGGAACTTTGGCGAATCGTTTGGCGATGTGGCATACCGGAGGTTCTCACGCGAAGCTTTTCGACAATGAAGTTGATTTGATCGACTTCAATTCCTCGCGCGTTTTTGGCATTGAAATGGGGCAGATCTTGGGAGATAAAATGGCGATCGCGCCGGTTCTGCTTTATCTCTTCCATCGCATTCAAACATCGCTCAAAGGCGAGCCGACAATGATCGTTCTCGACGAAGCTTGGGCACTAATCGATAATCCAGTTTTTGCGCCAAAAATTAAAGATTGGCTGAAGGTATTAAGAAAATTGAACACCTTCGTAGTCTTCGCGACTCAGTCAGTAGAAGACGCAGCGAAGAGTAGTATTTCCGACACTCTTGTTCAACAAACTGCGACGCAAATTTTCTTACCAAATCTCAAGGCGACGATAGTTTATCGTGAAGTTTTTATGCTTTCTGAGCGCGAATTTAATCTGGTTAAAACGACAGATCCTTCGACTAGATTTTTCTTGGTTAAACAGGATAGCGACGGCGTGATCGCGAGGGTTGATTTGGGCGGAATGGATGAGGTGGTTAGAGTTCTTTCTGCTCGCGCGGAAACCGTCGTAATGCTCGACGAAATCATCAGTGAAGTTGGCGAAGATCCAAATGATTGGCTGCCTCTTTATTATGAAAGATCGGGCAGAAGATGATCGAAAAACTCTGCAAGTTGTTCTTAGTTTTTGTTGTTCTGATTTTGGCTTTAGTGCCAAAAGATTCTTTTGCAGATACTAGTGCTGGAATAGGCAGAGAGCGCTCTTGCTCTGCTTCGAATGGTGATGTTGAGGGGTTGGAATTTGATCCAACTTCTGGGGGAAAAGATGTGCAATTTGAGCTGACTAATCCTTCTTGTTACGTTCCGGGCGTGGTCCAATACGCCGCCGTTAAAACAGCGATGGCCGTAATGAATTCTGTATGTGGCAATAGTGGTGCGCCAAGAGTTAGCCCATCTCCACTTTTGGATTTAGTTGATATTAGTAAAAGCGCATACAAATGCGCAGGTGGAAATAAAGAATGTTGTGCTGGCGTTAACTGGGCTACGGGTGTGTTTGGTTCCTACGTTGCTTATTTAGGATCTCTATTCGCGATAGCGGAAGACACTTTTAATAATACGAAAGTCTGTGGCGCTAATTGGATGAAGACAAATGTGATCGAATATGATTTTAGTGCCGCTAACTACAAACAGAGCGTTCAGAGCAAGATAAACGGATACATTCGAGACAAAAATTATGGAAAGAGCGGCCTCGATATTGCCAATCAATATTACCGCGAATGGTTCTACGATGGAAAAGAGTTTGAGGACAATCCTTACAACGGCACAGTATGTCGCGACCCAACGCAAAACAAGGATTCGTCGGGATATTATCCTAGACAAAAATACTACCTAAAGGGCACAGAGGTCGGAAACTACAACTGCAAAAAATATCTAGTTTTACCGGGGCAATCAACGCCATATAACGTTGATGACATGAAGGAGGCCTACGCATGCTGTATTAATCGCAGTCAAAACTACATGTGTCTCGATTATACTAACGTCAATCTCGCCAGCCCAGTTCGAACCCCAACCTTCTGTAAAAAGGGAGAAAATTGCACGATGATCAATCCTGATAATGGAGTGATGAACGGGGGCATTTGGTTTACGATACAGCAATCTGATGACAGTCTTCTCTGTGCGCAAACCTACAGTCTTTGTCCGTATAATTTTAATGTTGGCGGCGGTTCGGATTTTTGTGATTATTACCGTGATGGCAAATGGAGCGATAGCGAGAACCGTTGGAAGATCATTACTCAAGAGCAAATCGATGCGGGAGATTGTGCGGATAATAGCGAAATTCGGGATGCGACTTGTGCTTACAATGAAAAGGCGGGTATGTGCAAAAACTACTGCCAATATCTTACTCACTGCACCAAAACCTCGACTGAAAGCTTCATTTACAAGAGCAATCTAGGTTCGCCATATTTTGCTCAGGCATGCATCGATTTCGTTGGTGACTCACAAAATAATACCGGATTCAACACTGGTGTTGTCATGGGTAAGCAGATGCATTTTACTGCGCCGATCGCCCAGTGTATGAAAGAAACTCTGGAGAATCTTTTTTATAACCGCGCCGGACATAGCAAGTGCGCAAATGATGAATTTCCAAGCGCCGACGGAACATGTCCTTCTGGGTCTTATGTAACCGACGGAGTTTCTGATAGCGGCTTTCGGTTCATCTACAAAAAAGGCAACAAGGTCAAAGAAAACTCTTTCTTCGAGACGATACGCAACACGATGAGCTTGGTAATCAAGCTCGCCATCACTTTGGCCGTCGTGTTTTATGGAGTTAATCTATTACTTTTGAAGACGAGCCTCGGTGATAAAAAATCTATTTTGGTTTTCATTTTTAAGATTGCCTTGGTGATGTATTTCTGTCTTGGCACAGCTTGGCAGGATGTTTTCTTCCGCGGATTTTATGATGCCTCGATGTCTTTGGCCAATATCCTCTTCAAGATTCAGACAATGCAAAGTCCGTTGCAGCAAGATGGTTGCCAATTCGGAACTGTTGTTTTGGCGGATGGAACGCAGCAAGTATTTTCAGTTTATCCTGACGGAAAATCCTATTTGGCGATCTGGGATACGATTGATTGTAAGATGATGCGCTATCTCGGTTTTGGTCCACAACTTACCAATGCCAATATCGCCTCAATGGTGATCGCGACTTATTTCTTTGGGCCGATCGGAATTTATTTTTCGATGTCGGTGATGATATTTGGTTTCTTCCTGGTATCGCTTGGGATAAGGGCGCTGCACATTTTTATTTCATCCGCTGCGGCAATTATTTTACTGATATTTCTCTCTCCCTTGATCATTCCGTGCGGCATGTTTGAAAAGACGAAGGGCATCTTTAATGGGTGGCTCGGAAAGTTGATGAGCTTCTGTTTGCAGCCGATGATTCTATTCGCTTACGTCGCCATTTTTATCACAGTGATGGACCAGACTTTAATCGGTAGCGCCACTTTCCACGGCAATCCACCAACCAAGACAATGTCTTGCGAGAAGACTTGTGTTGATTCGGATGGCGCTGTCGTTCCTTACGTTGGAGATCAGGCTCCGGCGTGCGATCAAACCGGACAAGAGATAGTTGATCCACTAAATGACAGCGTTGCTTGTTTGCTCAACTTTCAAAGTTTTGGTACGTGGAAGGCTTTCCAAGTGATTGGTGTAGCTGTCCCGATAGTTAAAAATCTATTTGAGAGTAATGTTAAAGAGAGAGTTCTAACTCTCCTTAAAGCGGCCCTAATCATGTTCCTGCTTTATAAATTTATGGACGAGATTCCGGGAATTATTGAAGCGTTGGTTGGCGGCGGATTGAAGGCGAATGGGCCAGATGCCTTCGCGATGCTTACAAAAACAATAAACGTGACTAAAGGAGTGGCGAAGCGCTTGGGGCGAGCGGGAGCCAAGGCTGCCAATGCGGCAGGATCCTCCGTTAAAAATGCTGTAAATCGTGAAGGTAACCAAGGTAGGCAACAATCGGAAGCTAAAGGCAAGTCATCAGACAGCACTGGTAGCAGAGGAGGCGCGGGTGGAAGTGATAGTGTTGGCGGCGGAGAAGGAGGAGGTGGAGATAGTACGGGTGGCGGCGGTGGTGGCAGGGATAGTACTTAAGATACTTTTCTCTTCTCTAATTTTCTCGCCAACGTTCTTCGATGCATTCCAGGCGCGCGCGCGGCTTTCGAAATATTAAAACCAACATCGGTTAAGGCCTGATGAATATGCTCCCACTCAAGATTTTTTAGCGAAGTTTTTCTGCTTTCTTGTGCGATTATTCTTCCTTCAAACGCATCGATAATCATGTCGGCATTGGCTGGTTTAGCCAAGTAATAACAAGCCCCCGCCTTAATTGCTTCAATCGTTGTCGTGATGCTCGCATAGCCAGTAAGCATGACAATTTTTATCGTCTTATCAAATTGATGTAAGTGATGGATCAGCTCCAATCCTGATTCGCCGGGCATTTTTAAATCAACGACGGCGTAACGTGGATGAAATTTTTTTAAACTCTCGACGGCCTCTTTGGAGTTATTTGTTATTTTGATTTCAAAGCCCCGACGCGCAAAAGACCGTCCCAAGCTGTTTGCCAGCTCATCGTCATCTTCGGCGATTAAAATTGTTTTGTAGTCTTTCATAAATCTTTTGCTTCTTCGACGCGCTCCCTTCCTGACAAAGAAAGAATCTCAGAAATAATTTTTTTGCAGCGCGTGAGTTGTGATTCAACCGTTACAACGTCAGCAATTAAATTTTTATCGAGATCCATTTTTTTCCAATCGGCAACGATTACTGAAATTGTCGAAAGTGGCGTTCCAAGCTCGTGCGCAGCGCTTGTGGCAAGCATTGCCATGCGAATCATCTGATCTCTTTCGCGTAAATTTTTGCTGATTTTGGTGATGAAGATCAAAAGTAAAATCGCCGCGAGAACATAGCTGATAAGCATTCCCTGCAAATGCAGATTAAAAGAATCACCACTACCGTGATCGTGAAATGCGTGCAATTCTTGATGATAAAAACTTAGCCAGACGTAGCAAATCACTGTTAGAATTGCGATGAGCCAAGCATAAATTTTCTCGAGTAAAATCGCGCTGATAATTACCTGCAGAAGAAAAAGTGAGATGAACGGATTAGAAATTCCGCCGCTAAAATAAAGTTGAGCGGTGAGCGCGGCGACATCAAAAATTAATTCCACGAACAAAGTTTTTTCGCTGATATTTTTGCGAAAAAAACTAATCACGCTAATTGCGATAAGTGCGAAGAGCACTAGAAACATCTGGTTTAGAGGCAGATGAATTTCGAGAAAAAAATGCGCGATTAGAATAGTTGCCACCTGACCAAATATTGCGACTAAGCGCAATTTCAGAAGTTGAAAAAGATTCTTGCGATTCGCGTCTTGGACAAATTGTTTCACTTGTGAAAAGTTGTTTGAGATTAGTTGGGTAAGGGATTTTATTTTGTCATCTCAATCAATTTCTTCCCATGAAAAAAAATTTTTTCTCGCTATTTCTTTTCTCATTCTTTTCGCAAATGAAGCTCTCGCCTGGTCTTGAGAATGTGGAATTTAAAAATGTATTTTGCTTCGGGAGTCGAAATAAGTTTCCGCGAATTTAAGCTTTATCTCGATGTTGAGTTTTCAATGCGCAGAAACGTTGATGGCAATCAGCTCATGCCACAAAATTTGTATAAAGCGATTTTGAGCTACAACTTTTAGAAACTAGTTCGTAGAAAACGCGAATCTCTCTTCAACTTTTCTTCAAACTATGCCAGATATCAGTAAGCTTGTCAGCGGATTTAGAACTTTCAAAGCCACAAGTTTCTCAAGACAACAAGACGTGATTCATCACTTATTGGAGCAGGGCCACAAGCCTTCGACTTTGGTGATTTCTTGCTCAGATATCAGATTGTCTCCAGCGGAAATTTTCTCTTCTAATCCGGGAGATCTTTACGTGATCAACAATATCGGCGGATTAATTCCAAAATTTGGCACTACAGGAATCGCCGGAATTTTGTCCGCTCTGGAATATGCGGTGAATGATCTTGAGGTGCAGAATATCGTTGTGCTTGGTCATGCAAAATGCGACGGAATGAAGATGATGATGTCAGAAAAATTTACTGCCGAAAAAGGTCTTTCTGAAGCGATGAAGGTTTGGCTTTCTGTGGCTTCTGAAGCGCGAGATGCAGTAAAAAAACAATTGGTGGATAAGAGCGAAGAGGAGCAGCAAGCAGCTTGTGAGCATGAGTCGATTATTGTCACGATGCGCAATTTATTGACTTATCCTTACATCAAAAAGCGTCTCGACCAAAATAAATTAAATATCGTCGGATGGCGCTTCGATATTGAGAGCGGAAGTATTTCAGCCTTCAATCCTGATACGAAATTTTTTGACGAGATTGCTTAGATTGATCTAGAGAGCGCGACTTACTTTTTGGACAGGTATAGATACTCAAACACTGCAGCTATCAAAAGAGAGATGATGAAGATGCGATAATTGTCGATGAGTAGGAGTGGCATGGTCACTGCGCAAATCCCAATGATTCGGATGATTACTTTTTTCCAACTCCATTCTTCAAAAAGTAAAGAATAAGCAGCGACAAGAGAGATGATGACCAGTGGAAAAATGAAGACGAATTTTGGAACTATCAAAGTACTAGCTCGCTAATTTATTTAGCACCTCTTCGTCATCCAAAATAGTTTCGACCAACTCCTGAAGTAATTTGTTGATTGAGATCGAGTCAGTTGAATCAAGCGGGCGGATGAAGTGTTTACCATCGAGAGATGAGCTAAAACTTTTTGTTAGACTTGAGCCTGTTCTATTGTTTACAGCTACCGCTTTTATCGCGGCTTCCGCATAGGATTCTCCAACAAGAAACTCACTTTTTGCGTGGTAGTTTAATTTTAAAACGTGGATTTCGAGTGTGCTATCCCAGCCATTTTTAAAGCCTCTTTTGAGTAAATTTTCGGAGATTTTTTTCTGCAAAGCTTGCGCTAAATTTTCGCCGCCGCTGATTTTAATTTTTTCTTCTGAGCTATATTCTTTGGTTCCGATATTTTCGTTAGATCTGTCATCGATTATCACCAGATCTATTCCGATGCCATGTCCAATATTTTGTTTTTTGCTCTCAATATCAAAACTGAATTTGATTTTTTGATCTTGGTGGACGCAAGAAGTTAGAATAAAGAGTGCGGTGATAACTAAGAATTTTTTCATATTATTGGCTTGGTTGTTATCTGAAATTTGCGCAATTGAGAATAAAATAATTTAGCTAGTCCACGTCAAACTTACCCATTTTCCCATTTTTGAAAAAGTGACTGGCTGATTGATAGTAACTGACGGCCTCTTCCAGCCCTTCTGGATCATATTGATCTGACCTCTGCTCTTTCGATCCATCCCATCCACTTTTTGTTATTGTGACATCGAAAAACCTCTTCTCCTTCTTCGGCTTTAACAGGTAAAGTTTGTCATTTTTAAAATAGCCGATGTCGGTGTAAGTGCTGACGAAAACGTGAGGATCTAAAGTTTTTTTATTGTTCAAAATATCCGTGCCAAAAAATTTTGATTTGTAGGAAAGATTCATGATTCCAAGTAGAGTTGGAGCGAGATCGATTTGACTTACAAACTCTTCAACATTTTGAGGTTTGATTATTTTTGGTGCATAAAAAATCGCCGGAATTTGATAGAGCCACATCGGCAAGTCTGTGTTGCCAGCACTGCCAGCGCAATGGTCCGCAACTAAGACGAAAATTGTATTATCGAACCAAGGTTTGCCTCGAGAATTTTCGATAAATTTTCCAATCGCGTAATCAGTATATTTCACCGCACCGTTGCGCCCACTTTTGGATTTGATGTCGATTCTTCCGTCGGGATAAGTGAACGGACGATGATTGGAGGTGGTCATTACAAAACTGAAAAATGGTTTTCCAGTCGCGTAAGATTTATCCGCTTCTTTGATCGCCTTATCAAAAAGATCTTCATCCGAAACGCCCCAAACATTGGCGAAGGAAATTTCTTCTTTAGAAAATTTGTCGCGATCAACGATCTCAAATCCGTTATTTCCGAAGAAATAATTCATGTTATCGAAATAGCCGAAGCCGCCGTAGATAAACTTAGAATCATATCCGCGCTCGTTTAGTGGCGAAGAAATATTGAAGAGATTTTCGTTGTTAGGGCGTCGCACAATTGAATTTCCTGGGGTTGGCGGAACTGACAATGTAAGCGCCTCCATACCGCGGACAGTGCGGGTTCCGGTGGCGTAAAGATTTTTGAATAACAGGCCCTTTTTGGATAAATCATCGAGATTTGGAGTGATGTTTTTTTCACTGCCAAAGGCCTGCAAAAATTCTGCACTTAAGCTTTCGATGGCTACAAACATCACGTTATATTTTTTTTCTGCACCAGCTTGAGGCCTAGAAATCAGGCGCGAAATATCATCTTCATTGAGAAATTTTGAGTGAGGCTCTTGCTTCGCGATTGACCTGCGCAATTCGCTAATCGCGGTTTTAATTTCTCTAGTTTCGTAAAGAGAATCGTAGTCGATTTGGTTATTGCGATAGGCCGAGAATAGTTGATAGATGCCTTCCTCTGCTATCTCGCTGGCATATTTATTCTGAAACAAATTGGTAATTTTTGAACTATCAATCACTAGGAAAGCTATGAACAAAGTTGCAGAAAAAATCGCTAAATTTTTGCAGCGCAGAGAAAAGTTTTGTTGTTTTGTCGCGGTAACTTTTTTGTAAGTTAGGAAAAAGATTACTGAGGCGATCAAGAAAATTGAGCCAAGCAATTTTCCCATCGGATAAGATTCGACAATGTTTCCGATCACTTCTGTCGTGTAGATCAGGTAATCGACGGCGATAAAATTGAAGCGCGTTTGAAATTCATCCCAGAAAATTATTTCGGCAAAAAATGAAAAAATTAAAATGCAAAGAAGGATAAAATAAAAAATCCGGTTGGCTGTTTGGTGATGCTTTGAGTGAAAAAATTTACTCGAAATAAAGGTGTAATAAAGCAGTGGTATGATGCTTATGTAGGCAATGGTGAGGGCATCAAAAAACAATCCTAAGCTGTAAACTTTGACAAGAAGCGGAAGAGTGAAATCGATATCTGCACGTTCGCGAAAAAGAAAAAATGTACGAAGCAATGAAGATAAAAGAGCAAAAATAGTAAAAATTTTTACCCAAGAAAATTGCTTAAATTGGTCGGCGGTTTTTTTCATGAAATTGATAGGGGTGGTTACGAGCTACAACATTCATCTTTTTAAATAATAAAAAGGAACCGGATAATGGTCGGAAAAAATTTATGCTTCAGCGTCGAATGAAACCCGATCTTTTTAATTTCGATAATAGCTACCTAGGGTTGCCGGAAATTTTTTATAGTAAGATCTCGCCAAGCGAGACTGCGGGCCCGCAGATGATCATTTTAAATGAAGATTTGGCGAAGGAGTTAGGTTTAAATTTTTCTGCGCTATCGAGTGATGAACAAGCTGCATTATTTAGTGGAACTGTTCTGCCTAAAAATTCTAAGCCAATCGCGCAAGCCTACGCGGGACATCAATATGGCGGCTTTGTAATTCTTGGTGATGGTCGCGCGATTCTTTTGGGAGAACACTTAACTCGCGATAAAAAACGTTTCGATATTCAACTCAAAGGTTCGGGACAAACTCCTTATTCGCGCAGAGGAGACGGCCGCGCTGCCCTTGCCCCGATGCTTCGCGAATATTTGATTTCGGAAGCGATGCATTCTCTTGGAATTGCAACCACACGTAGTCTTGCCGTGGTTGCAACTGGTGAAGATGTTTATCGCGAAACTTTATTGCCGGGCGCAATTTTAACTCGCGTTGCTAGTTCGCATATTCGTGTTGGAACCTTTCAATTTGCAGCGGCGATGGGCGGCAAAGAAGATGTGAAAAAGTTGATCGATTACACAATCGCGCGCCATTTTCCGGAAAAGAAAAATGCTCACGAATTGTTGAAAATTGTGATCGAGCGCCAAGTGGATTTGATCGTAAATTGGTTGCGCGTCGGATTTATTCACGGCGTGATGAATACGGATAATATGTCGATTCCTGGCGAAACTATCGACTACGGTCCTTGCGCTTTTATCGATGAATATGATCCAGCAACTGTCTTTAGTTCGATTGATTCAAGAGGTCGTTACGCCTTTGCTAATCAAGCTCCGATCGCTCAATGGAATCTTGCGCGTTTTGCTGAAACTTTGCTGCCATTTTTATCGAGCGATCAAAATCAAGCGCGCGAAATTGCTGAAAATGAAGTCGAAAATTTCCGCAAAATTTTCCAAGAAAAATATTTGGCGATGATGCGAAAAAAACTTGGGATTTTTGGTATCGAAGAAGGTGACGAAA
>JACCDW010782813.1_pt1 | contig 11261 bp, 12 predicted proteins | sample 7449781 | NCBI WGS metagenome assembly JACCDW01 (sample SAMN15323449, study PRJNA562643) | freshwater metagenome | isolation source: river surface water | place: USA:Blue River Watershed | collected 2017-08-18
ATGAAACATGCTTATATGGAGCAGGGCGAACTATCATGGGCATTTAAAACTTCTTATGTTTATGTAGAAAAAGATGAAGAAGACCTAATCGAGTTTGTTGGCTTCAAGCCAGAAAACTTTGAAAAGGTTATTGAATACATGAACGAAGTTAAGCCGTTCACTGCTAAGATTCGTGAGTATAAGGACGGTAAACGAGCACCAACTGAACTTATTGGTGTCGGTATGATCAGTGACTTTGACAAGCCACCATATCCAGATCCTGTAACCGGTAATATCAGAATACTTGATGACTTCGTATTAGATGATGCTAATATTTTAGCTAACGATGATAGATACATCAACTACAATAGTATACTAGATAAAAACGCTGCACCATTTAGACGCAGTACAACAACAATTGTATTTGATAGAACTAACTGGCAAATGACCCAAACTGGATTCAATGCAAATACAACAACAGTGAATCGCAGTATTGCTAGAAACATAGCTAATCTATCAATGCAGTCAAATGCAGAGGTTTCAGCTAATGCTAATACAAGAGCTGTTGATCGTATCTTCAAGTTTGATCCAGAAGTACAAGCATTGTTTGTTGAAGAACTAGTAGCACACGATCCAGCAAATATTTCAAGCACTACAATTTCTAATGTTATTGCTAATGCTAACTTGTTAACCAATATCATTGATGCTGGTAACTTGTCACTAACATTAGCACTGGTTAAGGATAAAGTTGGAGGCAACTTTAGAGGCGATGTACTAGATGCAAACGTCTTTACCAATGCTGTGTTTGGCTTAGATGCAACAACAGATTACTTAGATGTATTTGCTTGGGATACTGCTGCTTGGGATAGTTTTGAATGGGATGAAAGAATTGATGTAATCAACTATCAAGGTATCTTCAGCGAGAGTGTACAAGGTAACATAACGTTCCGTAGAAACAATACTACCTATGAAGGTTTTGATGGTGTGACATTCAAGCGTGTTCTCTATGGTGAAGAACGTCCTGAAGAAATGGTAATGTTGAGCCCGCTTGAATCAATGATTATGCGTGTTACAACGAATATCTATCCAAGCGGTAATAATTTAACTATTTCAAATGTTACAACATCGTTAGTTTCATTTGACGGAGTAGCATTTGCATACGATGCAGCAAGTTTAGCAAACTATGATTATGGTGCAAACATAACATTATCAGCTAACGGTATTGCTATAGTTAATACAAGTAATGTGTTCTTTGTAAATGCAACAATGAGTAACGCAACAGTTACATTCCCTGCAGATAGAGATTCAACATTCCCTGCACTAGTACAATTGTATGCAAATGGTAATTTAATTATACCTGAGGGTACTTCGACAACTACTCTGTACATACCGAGTGCAAATGCAAATACATTCTTCTATGTAAGCAATGTAAATGTAAGCAGTAATTCATTTACTATCGAAGACGACTACTTTACGAGTGCAAATGTTGCGGCTCTAGCAAATGCTAATGTCCAGTACAGAATTGGTGTATATACTTCAATTGACTTGTTTGACGAAGCTGTAACAAATGCAACAATAGTACCTGCTGAGACTGCAAGTGCTAACGCAAGTAATGTTCAGTATCAGATACACCAAAACCTATTTGGTCAAACAGAATATTTAAGAATTCTGGAAAATAACAAAACTACACTGGTAGCTAACGTGTTTAACTATTCTACAGAAATTACGGTAGCTGACTCTAGCGGTTTTGCTGACCCAAGACCTCAGGTACCTGGTGTATTGTGGTTAGGTTCAGAAAAGGTATTGTATGAAAGAAAAACAGGCCATACATTTAGCGGATTAACTAGAGGTGTAGCTGGTACTGCTATACAAAATTGGTTAATTATGGACGTTACTGGCGCACCTATTACTGTTGAAGTATTCCCGGGCGACGGTGAAGAAACATTCAATGATTTGAATCCAGAAGCTAATGTTTGGTTGGATACAGGAGCAAGCAGCCTGGCAGATCTCGGTAATGCAGACGTTTCAAATGTCACAAGTATTATGAGATTCTTACACGACCTATAATTAAGTAGAGTTATAATACAGAGAATGAAAAAAGTGATAAATAAACACAATATGCTAGCAAGTAATGAAAAGGGTGATAGTTTGATGAATAGCGAAAAAGATACACAATCTGAGCGCGAACCAGACGATACAGCCGGTCTTAATATGAGCGGACACATTCTTATCCGCGATAAAAGCACAGGCGAAGAACTGGTTAATAAGCGTAATGCTATTCACTACGGCAATATGGCAAACATGGTTGCTAACGCACTAAACAATGCTCAGGGTGCATATCTTCAATATTTGGCTTTTGGTAATGGCGCTACAAGCGTTGATACCTCAGGACGAGTAATTTATAAGACTCCGCGTGTTAGCGAAGCATACGAAAGTAGTGCTAGCTTATACAGCAGAACTTATAAGAAAATTATTTCGGGCGGAACCGCTACAGATAAAATTGAAATTTTGCCTGGTGCAAGTTACACAGATATTAAAGTGACCTGCACCCTAGGATACGACGAGCCTAACGATCAAGATGTGTTTGACCAAAGCACAACAAACGAAGGTGATTACATCTTTGATGAAATTGGATTGTTTAGTTATCCGTCAGACCCAAGTGCTGCTGATCCTATCGACACCAGTACGATGCTAACACATGTTATTTTTCATCCTGTGCAAAAGGCACAGAACAGAATAATTGAAATCATTTATACTGTTAGAATACAGTTGAGCTAATTGAGGAAAAAGAAATGCCATATACAGTCAGTAATGCAGATGGTAGCATAACAATTAGTGTAGCCGACTCAACGGTTGATACAAGTACCTATTCACTTGCTTTAGTAGGTAGAAACGTATCCAACTACGGCGCATACTTTGTACAAAACTCCATCCGTCATCTAGAAAACTTTGCAAGTGCTACGGCTCCAACGCCCGGCACTACACTTACCGGTCAGCTTTGGTATGATAAAGCCGAAAGCCTACTAAGAGTTTACGACGGAACAAATTGGAAGCGAGCAACAAACATTGTTGTTGGTACACAACCAACTACAAATCTTGTAGCAGGTACTGCTTATTTTAATACCGTACTAGATAAACTTTATGTATACGACGGAACGTCATTTAAGATTGCAGGATACTCAGGCGAAGTATCAAGCGCATATAGCTCAACTACAAATATTGGTTCACCTACTAATTACGGTACAAAACTACGAAACATTTTCCTCAAAGACAGTAGTGGCGTTGACCGTGCAGTTCTAGCATTAGTATATGTAAATGATTCCTCAGACGGTGCAGTAAATCAAGGCACAACTACTACAGTTAACGGTAAAGAAACTATCATGGGCATCTTCAGTGACCATGCTACATTTACTGTTGCTAATGCTGCACACAATACTGAGGGCGAAAGCATCAACTGGTACACTGAATTAGTATCTTCAGGTAGTATTGGTGCAACCATTCGTCCTGGTTTAAATCTTCGTACTGAGTATAGCACAACAGCACTTGCACTTTCAGAAAGAGCATATAGAGCTGATGCCGCATATAGATTAAACACTGGTAGCGTTGGCGCAGACGGATCAAACATTTCAGCAAGTACTGTTTGGCACGACGATAAATTGACATATTCGCCAACCAGCGACAATACTGCTACACTCGGTGGCAGTAGTGCTAAGTTCGCCAGTTCATATGTTGGAACAATTTATCTAGGTAATGGTACATCTGGCTCAATCATGCCAAATGGTACAGCAGTAACTATTGGTTCAAATACTGCTACCGCAGTAAACCATGTTTACGCTAACAGTATTACAGTAAACGATACAGTAAACTTTAATACTGCCGATCTTGCAACTAGCGGTTCACCTGTCCTAAATGCGTTTGCTGCTAACCTAACAATAAGCACCGCATTTACTACACCATCAATTACTAAGTCAGGTACAGACGGTACTGGTGATATTGGTCAAAGTGGTAACAAGTTTGGTACAATTTATGCTACTACCTTTAGCGGTACTGCAACAACAGCACGATATGCTGACTTGGCAGAAAAATACCTAGCTGATGCAGCATATGATGCTGGAACAGTAGTATCTGTAGGCGGCGTAGCTGAAGTTACAGCATGTAGTGTTGATGATCATCCAATTGGTGTAATTTCTACAGCACCGGCATACATGATGAACAGTGAATTAGAAGGCGGCATATATGTTGCACTAAAAGGTCGTGTACCGGTTAAGGTGTACGGCGAAGTTAAGAAAGGCGACAAACTAGTAGCAGGCTCAAATGGTCATGCTAAAGTTAAAGAAGGCGCAGAACATGTTTTTGCTATCGCTTTAAATAACAAAGATGATAACGGTGCTGGTACAGTAGAAGCAGTGATACTATAAATAAATTATAAGGTTTTAGGAGAAAACTATGCCCTCAGGCGCAACAGTAACAATAACAGGTGGTACTAATATGACGCAAGTCGTAGCTGGTACTGATACTATCCAGGCAGTTGATTTTAACAATGCAAGAACTAATGTTAATAATCTACTAGGAACAGCACAGGATGTAACCTTAGGTACTTATACTGCATCTAGCACTTTTGGCTATACGCAAGGTGGTACAGCACTTACTGCTGCAAGTGCTAGCGGACTAGTTTATGCTGACAACGCTACAGGTGGTTTTAAGCGACTACAAGACGAAGTTCAGTCCCTATGTGCGTTTTTAGGTCAAGCACTAAGAACAGGTGTTGGTACTGACGTTACTACAGCAACAACTATTAGTGCAACAACATGGAACAACTTGATGTTAAACATTAAGGATTGTTGGGATAACCGATTTAGTCCTGCATCTAGAACAACATCAACAATAAGTTCAGTTACTAGAACAACAGCATGGACCAGTTCACTTTCAGAAGAAACTACTTTTACTTGGGCCAGTGAAGGTGCTTGCCGAGGCTACTTTAACGCAGGCGGCCGTATTGGTTTTAGTTCCAGTAGAGCAGGTGGTTCAGCAACAACCCAGAATACAAACTGGGCTTCATTACTAAGCTCTATGGCTGACGTGTTTTTAACTCATGATGATACTGTTTGCACAGGTGCAACTGGTACAATTGCAGGCTTAGGTTTTTACGAACTTACTACTGCCTATCAACAACTATACATCAAGTACGGTTCAGGCGCTTATGCATCTAACTTCTTTAGAGTTGAAGGTAAAGTTGATAGTACAACAAATCCAACAGTTGTAACCTTAAGAGCAACATGGAGCGATCCTTATACTGCTGCTGCTGCGGCTGCTGCTGATGGTGCAATTGGTCCAGACGGTGTTCCTAGTTCAGGCGACGAAGCTAGCGGATATACTGACAGTATTGATGGTACATTGACTCTCAATTCTAGAAGAGCATTACCAGATGCTAGCGGTTCAACCATTTCTGTAACTGCCCCAACTATTTCAATGGGCGCAATTAGCGGATCCTAATATTTAATCTACACCAAAAAGCCAGTTATTTACATAGCTGGCTTTTTTATTGTGTAAATATCTATGACGAGTAAATCAGGAGAAAGATAATTATGAAGAACTTAATCGTTATTGGCGTCGCAGCACTAGCACTTACTGCTTGCGGTAAGAAGGAAGAAGCTGCACCGGCAGTTGAAGCTACAGCAGAAGCTGCACCAGCAGAAGCTGCACCAGCAGCCGAAGTTGCTGTAGAAGCTGCACCAGCCGAAGCCGCTAAGTAATTTTCTAAAATTATAGAAAGAAAGAGCCAGTATTTAATTATACTGGCTTTTTTTTATCTTAAATAAATTTATGAGCACACGACTAGAAAAAGCATTAGAGTTTTCAAATTATAGAACATCTCTCAACAACCAACAAGCACAGTTACGAGCAAAAACACAAAGTCTACTGAGCTATAGTGTCAACGGTGGAACTTTTACTATCAATACTACATTGATTAATTTTTGTAAGTTGTTGGTTGATGCAGAAAAAGATACTGCAATTTTATTAGACATTTATGACAATCCTGTACAAGTAGAAGTTAAAGAATTCTATGAAGAAATATTAAGTCGTTATTTTGAAGTCACTAACGACTACTATGCCGAATATGAAAAATTACGTAAGGCTAGAAAAGTACATAAGGTATTAGATCTCAATGAAAAAGGAGAATAGCCGCGGCATTATAATGTTCGCTCATAATAACGCAGAGATTGATTATTTTAAACTCGCTGTTATTAACAGTTTGCTCATACAGAAGCATCTTGATATAAAGAACATTACTGTAGTTACCGATCCACATAGTTATAACTATGCTGTAGATTCTCTAGGTGAAGACTTAATTAAATCTGCTATTAATAATTTAATAGTTGTTGAAAAAGATAAAGAATTTAAATCTCAAAACATTAGAGTTTTTAAAGATACTAGTCATACTGCTAAACAATTGCCTTTTTATAATGTTAATCGCTGCGACGCTTATGATCTAAGCCCGTACGACGAAACAATTCTACTTGATGTCGACTACTTGATACTAAGCAATACGCTTAATCAATGTTGGGGACACAACGAAGAACTAATGATGAATTGGCGTTATCAAGATATAATGTTTGATCGCAAAGATTATACATTAGACAGATTGAACCCTTTTGGTATTACAATGTATTGGGCAACGGTTGTATATTTTAAAAAATCTGCATACACCGAAACATTTTTTAATTTAGTCAAGCATGTAAAAAACAATATTGCTTACTATAAGGACTTATACCGATGGTCAGGGAATTTATATAGGAATGATTATAGCTTTAGTATTGCTGCACATGTAATGAGTGGATTCCTAGATAAAGGCATTCCGCAATTACCAACAACACTATATAAAACTTTTGATACTGATGATATACATAAAGCCATAGATGAAAAGACATTAATCATGTATCTAGAAAAGCCTCGTAGCCCCGGCGACTTTGTGCTCACTAAATGGAGTGGCGTAGATTTACATGTTATGAATAAATGGGCAATAAACAGAATAAGCACGGAATTATTAAATCATGTTAGAAACAATTTGTGACACACTAGTAGAAGCGTATAGACGCAATTGGATTACCAGTAGAGATGGCAATGTAAGTATTCGTCACCACGACCGAAACCATTTTTATATTACTCCCAGCGGTGTGCGTAAGCAAACACTACAGCCCGATCAATTTAAAAAAATTGAGTTAATAGATACGGGTACTGAAACAATTTGCAAAATTTTACCCTATACAGCTATTTCTAGCGAGTTGCAACCAAGCGGCGAGATTCCTTTGCATTTTGGTTTACAAAAGGAATTAGGTCAACATAAAGATGATGTACGAGTAGTAATGCATCTACACCCAACTTATTGCGTAGCAGCAATGCACGCCGGCATTGAATTAGGCGACTTAGTGAAACATTTTCCTGAACTAGGTCGTTATACTCGTGTAGCACCCAATGTTCCCGATGTCCCCCCAATCAGCGAAGAACTAGCTGTAAAATGTCATGAAAACTTGCAACTAGATAAGGATGGTAATATTGCTTATGATATTGTAGGAATTAAAGGACACGGAGTAGTAAGCATTGATACTAGCCCTTGGCGTGCTATGGAACACATTGAACGACTAGAACATATTTGTAAGATTGTGTTAGCTAGCGGTGTAAAGTGAAATACAAAACTAAGTGGCATAGTTTAAGTGATTTTAAAACTTTTTTGGAGAAAGAAACCAAAGAGGAAATTATTAGTTATAATGGCTATGAGTTACTAACTAAAAAAGCAAGTTATGGTTTAGCGTTTGGCGAGTTGATTGTTAGCGAGAAAAAGAAAAGAAAATGAGCAAGGGTTATATAGTTATAGCACAAAATACAAAATCTGTTGATTATCTTCAGCAGGCCTATGCTCTTGCGCTTAATTTAAAACTTACTCAAAGTACAGTTAGCAATCTATCTGTATGCGTTGATGCAGCAACAAAAAAACTAATCACAAGTAAACATAAAAAAGTTTTTGACCATATTATAGATATTCCTTGGAACGACGAAGCTGAACAATCAGACTGGAAGATTAATAACAAGTGGAAATACTTGTATATGACTCCATACGACGAAACAGTTATATTAGACACAGATATGATCTTCCCAACTGATGTAAGTCATTGGTGGGATATATTAGCACAGCGCGATATATGGGCTACAACAAAAGTAAGAACCTATAAAGGTGAAATAGTCAGCAGCGACTATTATAGAAAGTATTTTACACTTAACAATTTACCCAATGTGTATACCGCATTCTTTTACTTTAAAAAATGCGAGCTGTCAAGTGAATTATTTGCTATGATTGAAATTATATTTCAAAACTGGCAACGATTCTTTTTTAAGTATATGCCCAAGGGTAAGCCGGATTTCTTAAGTGGGGATGTGGCGTTTGCGCTTGCTATGAAACTACTGGGTATTGAACACGAATGCACACGTGAAAACATTGACGCAGTACCTACATTTGTTCATATGAAAAGTCATATTCAAAATGTGCCGACAAGTCTAATTGACGAAAACTGGAGTAACACTCTACCCACTTATTATAGAAGCTATAAGGACTTTCATATTGGAAACTTTGCACAGCATTTACCCTTCCACTATGTAGAGAAGGATTGGCTCACACCTAACATGATAAAACAAATGGAAAAAGATTATGGTATCTGAAGCAGAAGAGCGTCGCCTTAAATTTTTAGAGGCAAAAAAAGCAGCGGGCGGATCTGCTAGAGACTTGATGAAACAAGTTGAAGCAAGACCTTATACTGTATATTTTGACGATGCCGGAAGTATATTATGTGTTACTAAAGAAGACGTAACACCAGAGCCTACATGGACTAACAGCCACGAATTTACTTGGGAACAGGTGAGAATTTTAGAAGGTAAAAATACAAATCTTTTTTATATTAAAAAGGATCAGTTTGTAGACAATCTGTATAGTATTGAATCACGACCAACTGAAAAAATACATGTAAGTGCAGATAACGACTTTTTATATTTAATACCTGAAAATGTTTCAAATGCTGATATTACTTGCTGTTTGTCTAACATTGAATTCACAGTTACTTTAAGTGAAAAAATACTAGAAAAATATTCAAAAATTGATAAAAGTCAAATAGCTATCAATGGTAAAAAAATATTGAAATTTTTTCTCACAGCTAAAAATGATCCGCATTTTATGTTCACAACAATTTCTGTTGCGCTACCAAATTTAGTTGAAAAGAAAACCATAAGTTTTAGCCTGCCCAGCGACTACAGCCAATGTAGTATCTATACGTCAAAAGTGTTTGATAAATATGTGCGTACTTAATTACAGGACACACATATGGCTAAAATTGATGTTACCGAACTAGACATCTTCTATATCTCCTATGACGAGCCCAACGCCGAAGAAAACTGGGCTGATCTTCTAAATAAAGTGCCATGGGCAAAGCGTGTACATGGGGTTAAGGGATTTGACGCTGCCCATAAAGAAGCCGCACGTCAAAGTGAAACTGAGCGTTTCATCACTGTAGATGGCGACAACATTGTTATGGATGACTTCTTTGAACAAGTCCTAGATGTACCTGATACGGATCACGACGGTAATAACATTAGTGAGAGTATCTTTAGTTGGAACGCTAAGAATCTGCTTAACGGATTAGTATATGGTAACGGTGGTCTTAAGTGTTGGCCCAAAGAGTATGCACTACAGATGCAAACACATGAATCAGCAGGCGATGGCGAAGGTATGGAGTTCTGCTGGAAGCTAAATTATATTCAGCTCAATGATACCTTCAGCGAAGTTCATCAAACAGCAAGCCCGTTCCAGGCTTTCCGTGCAGGCTTCCGCGAAGGCGTAAAGATGAGCCTAGACCAAGGCAAGCGTGTTCGAGCAGACGAGTTCATACAAAAGATTTGGTGGCAAAACTATAATAGATTACAAACATGGTGTAACATTGGTAGTGATGTTGAAAACGGACTATGGGCGATCTATGGTGCTAGACTTGGCTGTCAAAAGACTGTGCTTACAGATTGGGACACAAATCAAATTTCAGATTATGAATGGTTTAAGGACTTTTTCCATAAGGAAGTAGCACCACAGTTTGAAGGATCTATCGTGTGTCGTTACACAAAAGTTGCATGGAGTAAAGAAAAACTTTATGATGCTGTTTGCGCTTTAGGTAAAGAACTTAACGACGGCATTAACGAAATGATGTTGTTTGATCCAGATCCCAAAATGTGTAAGTTCTTTAAAAAGACTTTTGTAAACCCACGGCGTTGGGGTGTAATGATTCGTGAAAAGCAGATTCAAGACTTGTTGGAAAAGGGCCTGCTTCAATGAGCAAAAAGAGACTAGTTGTCTACGGCTGTAGTTTTAGTAGCGGCAGCGCAAATGCAGCTATCGGTAGTACTGAACACGACTCTGATTCAAAAACAAACTATGCAAATCTAGCAGGACAGAAACTTGGTTACGATAAAATTATTCTAAGCGGGGTTGGCGGATTTTCTAACCAACAGATCACAAGTAGAATTATTCATGATATACAAAACGAAGTAATAGAACCAACCGATGATATATTAATACAGCAGACTTCACAGTGGCGTAAAAATATAGGTGATACTAGGTTTGACGGTGTTACAATGAACACACCTGATGTTATTAATTATAATCATATAAGATACTCTAATAATGATTTTTTAAGAGAGCTTGTCAATCATCAAACAGCTTTATATTGGTATACCGATGATACACAATATCTACCCTGGGGAGGCCTTGGGGAGATTTCTTCTAATTTAGAAACTGCATCAATAGTTAAAAAAACAATTGCAGAATGGGATCTTTTGTTAACTAACCTATGTTTCTTAACTACTGCATTATCTGCTTTAGATATAAAGTTTCCTGGTAACAAAATATTTGTTATGCCGTTTGTGCCACTAACTAATGGATCATACGAAAAAGCTGTTGATGGCATAAATGGTCAACAGTTATTAAATTTATTATATAGCGGGTGGGCGAACAGTATTGATACAAACAGATTTCACATTTTAACTGTTAATCCATTTAACTACTATCAAAATAATCCTAAATATTGGGATGAGAATAATAAGATTCATAGAAAAGTAGATCACAGTACAGAGGAGTTCCATAGTAACTTTGCTGATTTATTGTACAAGCAGATGAAACCATTTTATGACTAGTCATTATGAAGCAGCCGCAGATGCGGCACAACAACAGCTAGATGCTATTAGTCCCACTA
>JACCDW010005870.1_pt1 | contig 11259 bp, 7 predicted proteins | sample 7449781 | NCBI WGS metagenome assembly JACCDW01 (sample SAMN15323449, study PRJNA562643) | freshwater metagenome | isolation source: river surface water | place: USA:Blue River Watershed | collected 2017-08-18
CCAGTTGCTGACTCCAGGTCTCGAGCAGGATGCGAGGCGAGGTTCTGACCAGCTGTGGTGCCGTCAGGTTCGCTTCGAGATCGGCTTTGATCTCGGCATGAATCGTTGTTTTTTCATCAGGGGCCAGAGATTTCCAGCTTTCCCAGGCATTGCGATCCGAAGTGGCCAGGCTCTTTTGCAGGCGATCCATGACATCCTTGCCGGACTTGCGAGCCGTTTCGTTGTCAATGGCTTTCATGGCAGCTTGCATATGCCAGAACCAGGCACGGAATTGATCCGGTTTACTGTCGGTTGTCTTCGCCGCGTTCTCATAATAGGGAAGTGAAGCGATCGGCTGCTTCATGCGACGATAGGATTCTGCTGCAGCCCAGCTGACTGTGGTGGTCTTTTTGAGTTCATCCATACTCTTCGGCAGACTTTCCACGACCGTGATAACGTCAGCATATTCCTGTGCCTTGAGATGTTTATCGATGCTCAACAGTATGCTCGATTCACAGCGTTTCAAAAGCAGAGGACGGAAGGGTTCGGTGGCCTTGCCTTTGTAACGTTCAAAGTATTCACCCGCAATCTTTGCCGTTTCAGGATTCCAGACTTCGGTCTTGAGCCGATTGGCGAGGATGACACTGTCGATCATGAAAGCTGTGCGGGGACTATCCGAGCCCGCACGACTCTCTTCAAGTCGCATCATGATGTTGGGACCCACTATGGGGGGGTCTTCAAAGAGCGGCATCAGCTTTTGAATGGATGCGGCATCGATTTGCCAATAAGCTCGACGCAGAGCGGCCAATGCGGTCAGGCCCGGATTATCACGTGTTGGGATGACCTCGAGGCCTTTGCTGAGCTGCGCCACGTCCTGGGCTTTTCCTTGCTGAATGGCTCGAATGGATTTGATATCGAGGCGACGCATGGCACCAAAACCAGCCAGAGGATTGTCGGGATGTTTTTGCTGGAGGCTTTCATAGTAGCCATCCGCCAAAGTCAGGTTGCCTTGGCCCAAATGAATTTCAGCAAGTTTCCAAATATGTTCCGCGCTGCGGTCAAAGACACCTGGATCTTCATGGAGAACTTTCTGGTAACCAACGAGAGCCCGGTTCTCATGACCGAAATCGAAGAGTTGACCGGCATACTGAGCCATGGCTTCGGTCGAGGTCATCGCCTTTCCCGCATTTTGCTTCAACCAACCTTCATAACTCTTACCTGTCTTGAAGGTCGCAATTTGGATGCGGTAGATGTAGGGCGGATAAGTTTTCCAGGATTGCCCGAGACCACCTGCAGTATCATTGAGTTTGACCACGAGTTCCTGGGGTGTGCGAATGGCTTCAGGTTGCGGCTGAAGGAGGCGACGTTTGCCACTGGGCTCGGTCAGGACGCTGCCGGTTTCCGTAGCTGTAGCGGGGGGCGCACTCTCAGTTAATGTGGGTCGGTCGTCGGCCATGGCCGATCCCTGAGTTACAGGAACCAGCGGAAGACCGGTCGTCGGATCGTGTGTTTCCTTGTAATCCGCATCAAAGAAATCAACTGTGATGCGGAAAGGTTCGGTAAAACTATTGACCATGACGCGAACGGAATCGTCGCGCAGGACCATTTTAACTTCGGTGCCTTGACCGCCTTGATCCTTGAAGAAAACCCGACGAACAACGGATTCGTCATAATGAAAGACAGGTTCCAGCTCACTGGTATGAGTGCCCTGAATTTCAAGGACAACGGCCCGCTCGCTCGGTTCATAGCGATAGGTAAAGACCCGCTCGTCCGGGAAGGGCAAGACGATCTGACTATAACGTTGCTTGCCGAACAACTGCCCCGCAGGACCGCTCAAGGTGAGGGTCGCAAGCAAAAGGAGTCGTAATGCGGCAAACAGAGTGCGCATGGGTTCGAAGACCTCGTGATGGTAATGTCGGCAAGGCTTGGATTGCAACCGCCGTGCCATATTTTAAGCGTGGCAAATCATTATCTAAAACTTGACGGCGCCAAGAACCCGTCATTGGGCGAGCTTTGCCGGAGTCAAAGGCCTGACGATCACACGCCTTTGTGTCATGTCTTTGACTTGCCCGCGCTTTGGTAGTATGGATAAATGTTCTAGAGAATGGACCTTTCCCGCTGACGAGGACACATCAATGTGGACAAAACCTAAACTTGCCTGGGATCAAAAATCAGTGCGCGTGGCCGTGATCGGCGACCTCATACTGGACGAATATTTGGATGGCGTCGTCAATCGCATATCACCGGAAGCACCTGTCCCGGTTCACCTTGTACGCAAGACATCGATCACGGCCGGTGGTGCCGCGAACGTTGCGCGCAATATCCAGCTGGCTGGCGGGGAAGCCATGATCGTTGGAGTCTGCGGTAATGATGGAGCCGCTGATCAGTTGAAGCAGCTCTTGAAAGCGGACAGTGTTGATATCAAGGGTGTGTTTACAGATCCGGAGCGGCCGACTGTTCGAAAAACACGCATTACCGCCAATCATCAGCAGTTGGTCCGTGTGGATTGGGAGGAAGTCCGTTCCATCCCTCAATGGATGCAGGATGAACTCTATCAATATGTGGAAAAGCAAAACTGGGATGTGATGCTGCTCAGTGATTATGGTAAAGGCGGCCTGCCTCGTGAATTTCTGCAGCGATTGATAAAGCTTGCCCGTCAGCGTCAAGTTCCTGTCGTGATTGATCCCAAGGGCAAAGACTACACTCAGTATGCGGGCGCCACGCTTGTGACACCCAATCGGAAAGAAGCTTGTGATGCCCTGAGTCTTGACAGCAATGCGGCGACTCCGGCCCAAGAGTTGGCAGAACAGCTCTATAAGAACTATCAGATTGAAAACATCCTTGTGACTCTCGGAGCAGAAGGCATGCTTGGTTTGGACGGCAAGAGTCAGGCCAGACAGCATCTTCCTGCTGTGACGCGCGAGGTCTTCGATGTTTCCGGTGCCGGTGATACAGTGGTATCGATCATGGCCTTGGGTCTGGGTGCGAAGCTTTCCCTTTTTGAATCGATGCGCCTCGCCAATGCGGCTGCTGGTCGTGTTGTGGAGAAATGGGGAACACAGCCTATTCTTCGTCATGAATTGATCGAAGCCCTGGAAAGGGAAGAAACTCAACATCACTTTGGTTTCACGCAGACCACCAGCAAGATCATGGAAAGCCGGGATGTCAAAGCAGCGATTGGTCCTGTCGGCAAGCGGAATCAGAAGGTCGTTTTCACCAACGGCTGCTTTGATATTCTGCACGCGGGTCATATTTCCTATTTGGAAGAAGCACGTTCACGTGGCCACATCCTCGTGATCGGTGTCAATACCGATCGTTCGGTGCGGGAATTGAAGGGCGAAAGTCGCCCCATCATTTCCTGCGATCAGCGCATGCGACTTCTCGCGGCGCTGCAATGCGTCGATTTCGTGGTACCCTTCGATGAAGATACGCCGGCTCGCTTGATCGCGGAGATCATGCCCGATGTTTTGGTGAAAGGCGCTGACTACGAAGTCCATCAGATCGTTGGTGCGGACGTTGTGCAGGCCAATGGTGGCAAGGTCGAACGGATTCCTTTTGTGGATGGACTGTCCACCAGCGATATCGTCCGCCGTGTGAAAGAGAATAAGGGCGTGGGACTCGATTCCTAATTGCCTTTTTGTTCGACCGAAACGCTGATCGTAACCGATTTATCCTCGATATAGTCGACGGATTTGTTCAGATTCGCAAGAGTTCCGAGCAGTCCGCCGATCCTCACTTCCAATCCGATCACCTGGACCGCAAAATCGAGTCCGTAGCGAAACTTGGGATAGCTGAGAAAGAAGAGATCAAGGTCATTTTCCATGACCGCCTTCAACTCTCCGCTGGAGTATTTTTCGGCGTTAAAGATGGCTTTGGCGGCAGCGACATCGTACATCGCGTAATCAGCCCAGGGAACGATGGCAAAACGCTTCAATACGTACCAGCTGAGGTTGAGTCCTGCCTCGTAGTGGTTCACGGTATAGCGGAAGCTCTGCATGTCGGCGTTCTCGATGGAAACCGGGCCATTGAAGGACTTCACGTAACTCACGCCATGCTTGGCGTTCAAACTCTTGCCGCCCAAAATCATAGCGAGACGCAGCTTTTTGTGCATTTTTGGAAAGGGCACGAACGCGAGGTTCAGGCCCAGTCCGCTAGTTTCCAGGGTCGACTTCTGCTTGCGTTCATATGTGTAATTGGTATCGCTGTAGGTCCATTCCTCAGTGAGCTTCGAACGTTCGATAGAAAAACCGATAGCGATGTTCTTGAGTGAGAGCGCCAGATGTGGTTCCATCTTGTAGCCTGTGACTGTTATGGCATTGTTGCTGTTGACGTCAGCCAGGCCTTCGGGTTCTTCCATCAATTTGAGATTAACCTCTTCAAACTGCCCGGCATAGGTGATGGTATTGTGTGAGGGCACGATATGATTGATGGGTGGTGATTGATAAAGCCCGGGATTCTGCTCTCTTTGTTTGACGAAGTCCTCGACTATGGGTGTGCGCGGATCCAAGGTATAGGTCTGGGCGCCTGCCAGCTGAGGCAGTAACAGGAGGACCAGCACTATCCAGATGCCCGGCACGTGTGCTCCCTGATGGATTCTCACGGTTTATTATCGGCAATCTGCATACAACTCGACCCCACTTTCCAAAAGGTAAGAAAGCGGTCGTGGCAGTCTAAAGGCACCCGCCTGACTTGAGTGTTTACCCGGATCTGTCATAAACTGATTCATAAACGCATCTTTTTATTAACCATACGGATCGACCAGCTGCCATGCAAGTGGCTGATCGGATTGCGAGCATAACGTCCCATTTTCATGAGCGGATGCAGTCATATGACGCAAACAAGTTCCGGATCCCTGAAACTTAAGAATGACTTTCTCATTGCGCTTCTTAATAAAGGCTTTCGGCGCTTGTCATTCCCTGCCGGGATTGAGCGTGATTTTGCCGAATACTTCTATACCCAAAAGTTCAAGCCATCTTATAACTATATCTGGTTGGGCCTTGGCTTCTTTGTGGCCTTTCTTTTTTTGGACTATCTCACCCTTAAAAAGCATTTCATGCCTATTCTCATGGTACGGCTCTGCATCGGAGCGATATGCGCTTTCATTCTTTGGCTCGTCCACAAAATGGATCGACGCTTCATGGCCTATCTTGGTTCCTGCCTGGGTATTGTGCTTTTGAATGGTGGCGTCACTTTTGTCGATGTTTTGGGAATGCGGGAAGGGGTAATGAGCTTTCCGGTGGGTACACTTTTCGTGAGCCTATTCGTGAGCTCCATTATTGCAATTCCCTTTCGCTATACAGCTGCGACTTTGATCGTCATTCTGAGCTCCTATACATTTTCGATGGCACAGTATACGGCTATTGGTGATGGTGTTATCAATATGACGATTCTCTTTGTGTTCATTGGTTTGACAGGCATGATCTCCAACTATCAGAGAGAGTATGAAGCGCGGCGATCCTTTGTTCAGGGGCTGATCATTGAAAACAACCAACGTTCGATTCGGACCATGCTGGACAATATTCCCCAGGGTATTTTCACGGTTCAGGAGGACTTGAAAATTTCCAGCTGGTCCAAGCAGCTTGGCATGCTCTTCGATGGCAATGACCTGGCAAACCTGGATATCAGCAGATTGGCGTCCAAATACCTAAAGCTTACTGATCTTGAAAAAAGCCATATCCGTAGCGTTTTGATGGCCTCCTTTGATCAACCTGACTTCAGTTTTATGATGAATTCAGACAAGCTGCCGAATCGAACCGAAGCGCTCCTACGCGGACAGCAGAAATGTCTTGATTTGACCTGGAGTCCCATTCTGATCGATGGCGTGATTAAAGAGTTTTTGGTGACAGTTAAGGATGTCACGGATCAGATTCGATACCAGAAGGAAAAAAATCAGCAGGATAAGGAACTCCAGCTGATGGGTTTTCTGTTAACCAAAGATCCTAAAAAGCTGAATATTTTTTTTGAATCGGCGTCACGCTTTGTCGCAGATTGCCTGAGTTGTTTAAAGGTTGAACAGGACTGGAGTCTTGCCGCGATCAATGCTTGCTTCGTTTATATCCATACACTGAAAGGTAATGCTGGTACGATGGGCTTCAGCGATATCGAAGAAGCGAGTCACACGATTGAAGACAAACTGCAATCCCCGCAGAGAATTCACCTGCAGCAACACATCATTTCTGAGCTGGAAGATCTGGATCAGTTGATAAGCGGCTATCTGGCCATCTATCAGGAAAAAATCAGCCATCATGATCTCAATTGCGTTTCGATTTCAAGGCAACAGGTTGTAGATATTCTCAGCTTGCTTTCGACGATGAAACCACAAACTTTTTCGTGTCACATCATTGCTGACTTAGAGTCGCTGGTCTATACCAACCTGAACAGTCTGATTGAAGATCTGGTGCGACCAGCCGATAAGTTGGCTCGTGTATTAGGGAAGTCCTTTCCACAGTTGGAATTGCAGGGTGCGCAGGGGATCATGATAGAGCGTGGTTTTGAGGAAGTTTTGCGCCATGTTTTTTTGCATTTGATCCGTAATTCCATGGATCATGGAATTGAAAGTGCAGAGGAGCGCCTTAAGAAAAGTAAGCCGGCTTCTGGTCGCCTTCAGTTTGAGGTTCAGATGGATGAAAAGGGACAGTGCCAGATCGATTTCAGCGACGACGGGCGCGGATTGGCAGTGGAGCGTTTACGGGAAAAAATTCAAACTCAAGGCAATCCAAGTGGGATCGATTTGTCTGATCTGCGCGCAGTGGCTGCAAGCATCTTTCAGCCGGGCATGTCGACGGCTGCAGAAGTCACGACTATTTCAGGGCGTGGGGTGGGAATGGATGCTGTACAAAGTTTTCTTTTAAAGCATGGATGTAACATTGATATACGGTTGGCAGCTGTGCATGATGGCTATATGCCTCTTCGCTTTCGCATTACGCTGGCACCAGATTGTTACCATGTTTCACGAGCAGCCCAGCTGGCCCGAGATTTTCCTCAAGCGGCTGGGTATTAGCCGGTAAATAGGTCCGAGCATGACTGCTTATATTGAAAAGAGCCTTGGATTCTAGTCATGATGGGCGAGTTTTTTCGCCCTTTCAGGGTGTATGCCTATTGAAGAGTTTCTCAATTCTGCGACCAGATATTGGCTGTAGGATTGGCTATTTCATGATGATGGATGCATTGCGCCCAAACGTTTTTTAGCGACGCAATCGATTCGAAACTTCAACGAAAAAAATAGCCAGGACCTTGCAATAAATTCTCAGGGCACTTGTCAGGCATTCGACCTTGACTAGGAGTCTGACATGCCAGGCGCATTTTCCCGAAGAATTTCTCGTAACGTTTACCTGAAAGCTACACTATTTGTCTGGGCTCTGCTCTGCACACTTGGCGTGGGTTATGCCACTGTCGGGAGTCGTAACCCCCTTCCCACCCTATTTTTTCTCGTGATTTGCATCGGCATCAGTCTCTGGCATTTGACATTGGCCGCTGGCCGTTTCCGAGATCTGGATCGTCCAGGTGACTGGGCTCTGTGGCTCCTAGTTCCCTTTGCGAATATTTATTTTTCGGCCCTACTCCTTTTCGCGAAGGGCAAGCAGGAGCAAAACACTTACGGTTACCCACCGATCGATTCTGGCACCGAATTTACGGCTCCCCTTGTCACGGCCCTCCTGCTCCTGGGTGTTAGTACAGGACTTTACCACTTCAACACTCTGGAACGTGTCACGCGGAAGGTGCCGCTGGCTTACACCATGTCCGAAATCGCTCTTCAAAGACGCTTGAAGGAAACTCCCTGTCATGCGCAGTCAGCATATGATCTTGCGCAATCTTATCTCAAAACCGGACACTATCAGGATGTCCTGGATCTTGAACAGAAGTTCCATAAGCAATGTCCCGATAGGATCGTGCAACTGAAATGGTCAGCATTTGGCGCGGCCAAGGAAATGAATGACTTCCCGCTGGCGGAAAAAATCGTGAGTCAGCTAATCGAAAGCGATCCTAAAGATACGGATTATCTTGGCTGGCGTGGAATGCTGTATGAGTCGAAGGGCGATATGGCCAAGGCTGCTAAAGATTTCGAGGACGTGTTGCGTCTGCGACCAAAAATGCAAGGAATTCCGCTCAATCTGCGCGACGCTTATCGGCAACTCAATCAACCGTGCAAGGCTCTCGAAGTGCAGAAACGCTACACAGACATCTATAAGGAAATGGCTGCTGATCCCGGAATTCTAGAATTGACAGGAAAATTGGAAGCCGAATGCAAGGCAGCTGGAAAGAATAGCTGACCTGCAAACGACCTATCCTGGAATGATCTGCGATCAATGCCAGTCCATCAGCTGGCATCGGCAAACAGAAATTCCATGACTTCTCCTCGCACATCGGCATAGTGAGCGTTATGGACAAGGTCCAGACGACTCCTGGGTCTTGGCAAATCCACCGGCAATATCTTATGGACCGTCGCACCCGGCCCGCGTGCCAGCATCACAATACGATCCGCAAGGAAAACCGCTTCATCAACATCATGGGTGACCATGACAATGGTGCTGCGGGTGCTTTGCGTGATGCGATTCAGCTCATCCTGAAGTGCAGTCCTCGTCAGAGCATCCAGGGCGCCGAAAGGTTCATCCAAAAGGAGAACCTTGGGCTCCATGGCGAGCGCACGCGCAAGTCCTATGCGCTGTTTCATCCCGCCGGAAATTTCCTGAGGATGAAGCTCCGCAGCATGTTCCAATCCTACGAGGCGGAGCGCTGCCTGCGTTCGTTCCTTGAGTTGGGCTTTTGTTTCCGTTTTCCCGAAGACCCGTTCGACACCCAGATAAACATTGCTGTAGCAGGTGAGCCAGGGAAGGAGATTGTGGTTTTGAAAGACGACAGCCCGGTCGGGGCCAGGACCTTCAATAGGTCGGCGATCGCAGCTCACCCATCCTCGGGTCGGTGCTAAAAGACCAGCGATCAAATTAAGGAGGGTGGACTTGCCACAACCTGAATGGCCAATAAGCGCCACGCATTCACCCTGATTGATGCTCAGATTGATGTCTCTTAGGGCAAGGAATGTACCTTTTTTCGTAGGATACTCCATCTGGAGATCCTGAACGCAGACAAAGTCCTGCACGATTGTTCTCCTTATGTGTATTGCAAGCGGCGACCAAGCCACAGCAGGCTTGCTTCCAGTGCATATCCGACAACACCAACCACGAAAATGGCGATAAGAATATGCTCCATATTCAAATTGTTCCATTCGTCCCAGATCCAAAATCCAAGACCCACACCACCGGTCAACATCTCCGCAGCGACTATCACAAGCCATGCGGTGCTGATGGAGAGGCGAATGCCGGTCAGCATAGAGGGGATGGTGGCCGGCAGGAGAATTTTGGTGAAGGTTTTCCATTCCGAAAGATTGAGAACACGAGCCAGGTTCAAATAATCCTCGGGTATCTGCCGCACACCAGCAGCTGTGTTGATGATAAGAGGCCAAATACTGGAAATGAAGATGACATAGATACTGGCAGGATTTGCTGACTTCAGGATGAGAAGACCGATAGGCAGCCAGGCAAGTGGGCTCACAGGTCGGAGAAGTGCAATGATCGGGTCCACGAGGCGGCTTAACCAAACCCAACGTCCAATCATGAACCCAGCGGGAATACCAACCAAGGCAGCGAGGCCGAAGCCAATTCCAACTCGACCAAGAGAGGCCAGGATGTTCCAGCCTATGCCCTGATCATTGGGAGTATTGATATAAAAAGGCTGTGCAAAAAGCTCAAGAGCGGACTGTAGCGTCGCTGCCGGTCCAGGAAATCCAGGACTTTGGAGAGCCACGAAATGCCAGAGCGCAACGAATAAGCCGATCCCAAGGAGGGGTGGCAGAACTTTGGTCTGTACCCAGGCAAGACCCGGCATCCAATTCGGAAATGTGAAGGTTGAACTGTTGTTCTTGGGTAGGGGCAGGCTTACACTTGAATTCTCGCTCATAACATCCTCCCTTCAGCTCATGTCTTTAATGGAAAAACTGTCCGCATAGGCCGCTGGCTTTTCACCATTCCATATCTTGCCATCCATCAGCGTGGCCGATCGCATGGTGCCAGCAGGCACAGGGGTTTTGGTGAGGGACGCGGCCTGTTTATAGATTTCGATCTGATTGATTTCTTTCGCCAGAGCAAGATAATCGGGATGCGTTTTTACAAGACCCCAGCGTTTATATTGGGTGAGGAACCACATGCCATCGGAAAGGTAGGGAAAGCTCGCCTTCCCTTCTTCATAAAATTTCATTTTATGCGCGTCTTCCCATTTTCTTCCTAGTCCGTTCTCGTAGCTGCCCATAAAGCGTGGAATCATCACGGCTTCCGGAGCATTGACATAGGATTTGGTGGCAAGGATTTTAGCGACTTCGAGGCGGTTGGCTTTTTCATCGATGTATCGACTGGCTTCGAGTACAGCCGCTGTCAAACAACGGGCTGTGTTTGGATATTTTTTCACAAAGTCCTCTGTCGTGCCTAACACTTTTTCCGGATGGTCGGGCCAGATCTCCTGCGTAGTTATCCCTGTGAAGCCAATCCCATCGGCAACCGCCCGAGCGTTCCAGGGTTCACCAACGCAGAAGCCATCCATGTTTCCTACCCGCATGTTGGCTACCATCTGCGGTGGGGGAACGACGATGTTTTTCACATCCTTGAGGGGATGCACCCCGTGTTGAGCCAGCCAGTAATAGATCCACATCGCATGGGTACCCGTGGGATAGGTATTCGCAAAGGTGTATTCCTTGGGTTCAGCCTTGATGAGTTTGGCGAGGCTAACTCCATCTGTAACCCCCTTTTTTTTAAGGCTCTCGGCAAGGGTGATCGCCTGCCCGTTCTGGTTGAGGTTCATCAGGATGGCCATGTTCTTTTTCGGACCATTGATGCCAAGCTGCATTCCATAAAGCATTCCGTAGAGGACATGCGAGGCATGCAGCTCTCCATTGGCAAGTTTGTCACGAACACCCGCCCAAGATGCTTCCTTGGAGGGTTTGATCGTGATCCCGTATTTCTTGTCGAAGCCCTTGAGCGAGGCGATAACCACGGGAGCACAGTCGGTGAGAGGTATAAAACCGACATTGAGTTCGGTGAGTTCCGGCTTATCCGAGCCTGCAGCCCAGAGTTGACTCCGAAGACCGACGGGTAGTATTTGTGAGGCCATGAGCAGCCCCGTTGCCTGAGCGCTCTTTTTGATAAAGTCCCGTCGCTTCACTGCATGATGCTTGGTGTCGTCCATGGCTTCGCTCCACAGTTGCTGATTTGAACTGCTCTTGTGGTAGCGGAG
>JACCDW011089801.1_pt1 | contig 11259 bp, 13 predicted proteins | sample 7449781 | NCBI WGS metagenome assembly JACCDW01 (sample SAMN15323449, study PRJNA562643) | freshwater metagenome | isolation source: river surface water | place: USA:Blue River Watershed | collected 2017-08-18
CATGGGCAAATGTCCAACCGCCGTCACCGACTGGCCCCACATAGGCAAAGGCAATCTTCAAAGGCTCGACTTTGGCCGGCGCAGCCGGGGCGGCCGACTTGGCCGGCTCTTCTTTTTTCGAGCAGGCGGTCACTGTCGCGATCGCCATTGTCATCAACAGCAGTTTAAAAATGCGGGAGAAAAATGGGAGTTTCATGGTTGACTTTCCTTGTGGTGCATGAGCTATTGTGTGAATCACTTTCCAGAACCTAAAAAACCGCGACAGCAAGCTGTCGCGGTATGAAACCAGGTTGCCCTGGAGGAGACACATGAAAAATCAGAACAAGGCCAACAATAGACCCAGATTGACGGTGTTGGCGGTTTGACCTTTGAGCAAGTCATCGGTCAGCACCGATGGACCGGCGAAATTGATGAACCCTTTGCTGGTATCGGTGCTTTTGTTTTGCACTTTGGCCACTTGACCATATAGAGTCAATTCTTTGGTCAGTTTGTGTTGAGCACCAGCACCAGTCGTGGCCACATTTAAAGCGCCCGCCTTGGATTGATATACACCGAAGTCAAGGGTCGTTTCACCCGACACGGCGTAACTTCCACCTAATCCGGTGGTCTTCATCGTCGTACTCAATCCCATGTCTGGATTCTTCTGGCTGGCAAAGATGCCCTTCAAAGTGATGACACCCATTTTGTATGCCCCAGAAGCGATGCTGCCTGAGGACTTGATGGTCGCTGAAGGAGCTTGCGTACTGGTCAATACACTGCTGTCGTAAGTGGCCAAACCAAACTTGATGTCCTCCTGAGCATAAGACACCGAGACGCGCGACCCAGATTTGACGTTGTAGCAAGAGTCACATGCCTTTGCGGACTTGGTTTCAGGCACGTATTGTCCGGCCAAAGAAAATCCATTGAAGGTGGCGCTGGTGTAGCTGATGGCGGCATCGTCCACTGTGGGCAAACCCCCCTTGATATCGATCATCGCCAATGAAGATCCAAAGTTTGACCCAGAGCGCGGCTCGCCGATAAGCACCGTTTTAAATGCAAAGTTAGGCTGAGTCCCCATGGCGAAAGTACCCGCAGCACTCTTGATATATATATTGGCTTCCCTGTTAAAGAGCTCTCCATTTCCGAAAAAATACCGTGAATTGCTACCGTTGGCCGGTGAAATCAAAAAGCCTTGTTCCAGTTTGCCACCTACGGTCAACCCACCAGAGGCCGCCTTTTCGTAGGTCATTCCCACGAAAGTCGGGGCATAGCCACCCGTGATAAATTCACTCTTGCTGGACACAGCAGGAAGATTAGGCCCGGAAATTCTGGTGGATGCAATACCACCGTCGATCAATGCGTAGGTGTACAAACCCTCGGCATGGGCGTTGAATACCCCGAGAGCACTTGTCAATGCAGCCAATAGGATCAGGTGTTTTTTTTCCATGATTTCTCCATTTGAAAGAAATTGATTTTTGAGAGAATGACGATGGCAAGGGTGTTGCCCCTTGAAATCCATATAGCGCAATGCAATTTGGACTCGTTCATCATTAGCAAAAGGCATACCAATAAAAACGGGCCTTTTGTCGAGCATTCACGCCCCAGAAAATGGCTATTTCTACGACCCGTCCCCATTTATGTGCAGTGGAATTCCCATGGATGGGGAGTCAGCACCAAAGAGAGCCTTAGCGTCCGCTTCGAAGTCTGTTCATATTGCGTTGACAAATTCAATGTGCAGCAAGATTCGCTTTGGCGAAAAAATCCTGGGCCGTGAGATGAGTAGCCCCGGCCAAGCGGGTAAGCGATGGTGGGTAGATGGTTGGGGTCGGGGATTCGAACCTCCCAATGCAAAGCGACTGTACTTGCGGCGTGTAGCGCCACGCGCTACAACATGAGAATGATTCGAGGCTTCAGGCACAAGGGCGTGGAGCGCTTCTTCAAGTCCGGCTCTCGTGCCGGAATTCAAGCCGCTCATGCCCCGCGCCTGAGCTCGGCAACTGTCCGCGTTGGACGCGGCCACAAGGCCCGAAGACATGAACCGTCCCGGGTGGGACTGGCATCCCCTCACGGGCGGCCTCTTCGGCCACCGGTCGGTCATGTATCCCCATCAATAGACCTGCTGTTCAATAGATTGACTTGAATTTGATCCTGTTGCGCTCGTTGAATCTCGCTTGATGAGCGAGCACGGTTGAATGGATCCGACAGACACGCTGCCATTTGAGATGGCCGTTCAATGACCTGCGCGTCCATTGTTCTGCCGACGACAGTCAGTTGGGGGCCTGGTCGCCTATGCCGAAGGGCGTTATCGGGTGGACCTTGGATTTGAGGGCCCTGGCGATCGAGGCGGGGTTTCCGTAACCCGAAATTCGGGCGGCTTCCTTCACTGTTTTACCCCCCTCGATGGCACGACGCGCCAACGCCAATCGAATCGCGACCAGGTACTTGCCAGGGCTTTTGTCCATGGCTTTTTTGAATGTCATGGCGAAAGAGGTCCGAGACATGCCCGCTTCCAGGGCCAAGGCTGAAAGGTTCCAGTCCAATTGGGGGGCTTGGTGCATGGCCACCAGGGCTTTGGCAATGCGCACATCGGATAAAGCTCTGAGCAAGCCGGGACGATCGGGCTTGGGGTGAGCAACGAGGTGACGCAAGATCCCGATGAAGAGGATGTCACCCGCGCTTTTTAGCAAGGCGGGCTGCCCACAGCGCGGGTGGAGGACCTCTTGTGCGATCAGGGCCATGGGCGATGAAAGCGCGGTTTCATTCGCTTCGACGTGCAGACCAATGGGTTGGTCGAATTCTTCCATTAACAGGGACCCCAAGGGCCCGGTCAACTGAGCTCGGATGCAGATTGGGTCGGGTGAATCGTCGTCTTGCGCCCACCCTTGGTCGTTCAGACGCGAAAAGGATCCGATCCATAAGCTTGGGCGCTGGTGTGCAGCGAACGGCGGTCCGGCGGATTGTCCTGATGCCATGGGGTAGATTAGCACCGCCAGACTGGGCCCAACCAGAGAGGGCGACGCCCCATCTGCGGGACACAGATCCCTTTGCGCAAAGATGCTGAATATGGGGGCCACCCCTTCCAGCAGGGCGGACAGGCGATCAAGTCGCGGGCTATTTTGAACGATTTGCATCAAAAAACGAATTTTATTTCTCTAATCGTACATCAACATGGGCGAAGTTGTTCAACTTTTGGAGTTGCCATGACCCCTTCTGCCCTGATGCCTCGACAAGCCGTCCCCACCCTTGACCTTCCCTTGACCAAGGGAGGGCGATACGTGGGTGGGCAGCAGGCGGGAGAGCGTTTTGACTTGTTGGTTTTTTATCGGGGCTTGCATTGCCCCATATGCGCCAAATATCTGATCGAGCTGGAGCGTTTGGGGGAAGAGTTTCAAAAACGTGGGGTTCGCATCGTCGCGATCAGCAGCGACGATGCGACAAGAGGACAAGCCATGGCCGACAAGGTGCAGGGCCGCTACATGGACTTTGCTTATGGCCTGGACTTGGGTATGGCCAGGCGTTGGGGCTTGTACATCAGCACGTCCAAGGGCAAGACCTCCATTGGTGTGGAAGAGCCGGCCTTGTTCAGCGAGCCTGGGGTTTTTTTGGTCAAACCGGACCAAACACTCTATTACGGGTCCACGCAAACCATGCCGTTTGCGCGCCCTTCCTTCAGCGATCTCTTGGCCGCGGTCGACTTTGCGATCCAGAAGGACTACCCTGCGCGCGGAGAGTACACGGGCGACATCTGAGCCACGCTCATGCAGGCATGATTTGATTTTTTGAATGGACCCTGAACATGGCCGACAGCATTCACCGCACCGACACCATCGATGGTCGTGGGTATCCGCTTTGCTTCAAAACCCAGGCCGGTACAAGCCGGCCCCATGCGCTGCGATGTGACGACGCCCACGACCTGTATGTCACCCAGGCTCGTGCCATGGGGGGGCATCAGAAAGAGGCGGTGGTGACCGAGGGGGGGCAGGGGTCCAGTTGGCGCATGGTCAGTGACGAAGGCCCCGCGCTCAAGGGCACCGACTTGGCACCCTTCCCGCTGGGCTATATGTCGGCCGCTCTGCAAGCCGACCTGTTGCAGCGCATCACCCAACTGGCCCATGGGCAAGGCATCGAGTGGCAAGGCCTGTCCTGTGGTCTGGAAAACGATTACAGGTTCGAGGGTTCTTTTTTCAAAGGCACCGGTGTCGGGCATGCGTACCCCCCACGCCTGCAGGTGCAGCTGCAAAGTTCAGCCTCTGCACAACGGGTGCAACAGCTAGTGCGACAGGCGTTGGCGGCATCACCGCTGTGGGCGGCTTGGACCACTCCTTTGCACAACACCTTTGCCCTGTATGCCAATGGCCGCCGGGTGACCCTGCGTGACTTGGCGCCCAGCCCAGTCACGGCCGATGACCCGTTCAAAGCCTGGTCGCAAGCGCCCACCCCTCTCTACCCCGCCGATGGGCCGAACGACATCGTCAGCAAAGCGCAGCCCGTGGAGGTCAAGAACCCCACACCGCCTTCTGGCTGGGACGCTGGCCGGGTGGATATTCCGATCCATGGCCGCTGTGAATCGGCCCACGGCTTCGGACGCAGCGTGACCTGGGCCAACCGCCTGGGGGGATCGGCCTTCGCGATCACCAGTGACGATCGCCCCACGGGTGACCAGGCCCCCAGCGCCTTGGCGCATGCTTTTGCCGGCATCGCCTTTTGCTTCATGACGCAGTTGCTGCGCTATGTCGAGCACCATCACATGAAGGTCCGGGCCTTGCGCCTGGTGCAACTAAGCCCCTGTCGGATCGCATCGGGGGTGGCCGTGGCCCAGCCCCTCGACACCCATGTGTTTGTCCACACCGAGGAAAGCGATGAGGTGATGGAACGCTTGGTGCAGATGTCGGCGCGAACCTGTTACTTGCACGCGGCTTTGGGCACGACCTTGCCGCCCCAAGTGACGCTGCTGTTGAACGGACAAGCGGTGGGGCTTTGAGTCGTTGGACCCACATGGAGATTCATGAGATGAAGATCAAAGCGGTGGTGTTTGACGCCTACGGCACCTTGTTTGATGTCTATTCCATCCAGGCTCTGGCGGATGTGCTTTTCCCGGGCAAAGGGGCCGAGATTGCATGGCGGTGGCGCGACAAACAAATCGAATACACGCGCGTGATCACGCAGTCAGACCCAGACCCAGTCGCCGGAAGCCGATACTTTCGACCGTTTTGGGAGTTGACTCGCCTGTCGCTGGAGTACACGCTGGATCGACTGAAGCTGGACCGTCAATCTGGGCAGGTGGAGCGTTTGATGGCGCAATACGCCCACCTGGCCCCGTTTCCTGAAAACCTGGGTGTGTTGGAAAAAATCAAAGCCCAAGGAAGGATCACCGCCATTCTCTCCAATGGCAGCGTCGACATGTTGGCCAGCGCCGTCAACAGCGCAGGCTTGGCGGGTGTGTTGGATCACGTCATCTCAGTGGACTCGATTCGCCTGTTCAAGACGGCGCCGCAAACTTACGCCCTGGTTCAGAAAACCATGTCGGTCCTTCCAGAAGAAGTGCTGTTCGTGTCCAGCAACGCCTGGGATGCCTTGGGGGCCACCTGGTTCGGCTTCAAGACGCATTGGGTCAATCGACAAGAATTGCCGTTTGAAACCCTGACACCGCCCCCCGATTTTTCAGGCCCGAACCTGAACTCAGTATTGATCTCTTTAGACCGATGCGATAAGAGCAGCCCCACTGTGAACTGAAGGGCGTCATTGGGTCCATGATGGGTGCCCAACAAGAGTAGTCAAAATCCAATGGGATCACCGAGGGGTTCCATACCAAGATGGAGATGCTTTCAAAGCGAGCGTTTGGGTTCAGGAATTTTGAGAATGTCCGCATGCGCGTATTGGCGCATTGCGGTTGGAACGGGATCATCAATCGTGTTTAGTGAAGGCGTCATCCCCCGTTAATGGGGAAGAGCCTTCTAGTGACCCCACCAATCAAGGGGAGCTTGATCGTTGATTGCAATCGTTGATGTCGAGCCGGGGTTCTAGTAACCCCACCAATCAAGGGGAGCTTGATCTCAGTTTCAGAGTTGTGGATCCACCCGTGAGTTCTAGTAACCCCACCAATCAAGGGGAGCTTGATCTCTCCGTCCTGTCACGTTCGGGGTTCGGATGTTCTAGTAACCCCACCAATCATGGGGAGCTTGATCAGTAGTCCGTAATTAAATTCTAGCGCCTTCGTTCTAGTAACCCCACCAATCAAGGGGAGCTTGATCAAAGCTGCCGAGCGGGCTGATCATCCAGTGGTTCTAGTAACCCCACCAATCAAGGGGAGCTTGATCCATGACCCTTGACTTTCAATCCACTTTGATGTTCTAGTAACCCCACCAATCAAGGGGAGCTTGATCCGATCTTACGCAAGTCCTTGATCCCCATGCAACTTATTCATCTGCAGCGTTGATTAAATCGGCCATTCGCATCTGATGATGAGCCTCTGCGTGGTGATTTTTACAGAGAACCACTACATCAGTCACCGCTGTTTTCCTTGCCCCTTCAGCAATCGGCTTGAGGTGGTGGACATCCAATAAATGCAAAGCGGTCACAGTGCAGCCATCGTGTGAGCACCTACAGTTGTGAAATTTCAGCGCTGCCTGACGCAGTGAATTCGACCTCGAGCTCTCATGCGTGAGATGCTCACGCACTACTCGCGATCCTTCCTCAAACAACTCCCAGCTCACCTTAAAACGAGAAGGAATGGCCTGCCTGAGTTCATCCCGGCTGCTTCTTGGATCAAGAAGTAGCAATTTACATTCAGCCTCTGGCGTACGCAAGCCACGATGCAAGCCTTGGTTTGTTCTTCGGATAGCCACGACCTTGCTGTCTAGATAACGGGTAACCACGCGCTCATCAAGAATGGTCGGCCTGAGGTAGGGAGTCTTGGGAATGACTACGGTCTTCCAACGCAGGCGAGGCGAATCAAGGCCCGACCATGCACCAGCGGCGATCAGAATGCCGTCATCAGGGCAGCGGACAACGGCGTCACTCAGCGATTCACCTTTTGCCCTCACAGTGGCCCCTGGACATAGGGCCCCAAGTTCAGCTGTCAATGAATGGCTGGTAGACAAAACAAGCGTTGGCCTCTCAGCCCCCATGATTCGCTGCGCCATTTCCTTCGGCGACATTTCGTCTGCTGCCACCTCGACTGTCAATGTACCGTGTTTGCTCGGGTCAATGTGACGACTCTCCGCGGCAATGGCTTGCAAACCGATAGCTTGCACAAAATAATCAAAGCGGCCAGAAACTTGAAGGGTGCCACTGGTAAAAATGCACCTGGGAGAGTCAGCCACGAGACGTCTGAGCATGCGACCAGGCATACGGTGTTTAAGTATCATCGCACCACTTTCATCCTTGCCAACTTCCTTGTACCAGGCTGGGTGCTCAAGTGCATAAATGATGGCTGCGGCAGATGCCTTGTCTTCAGGCGAACCTGCGTTTTCCTTTACGGCCATTGCGGCCTCAAGGTGAGGTAAGTCAATAGCCTTGCAGTCGGCCAATACATCAGGCTCCAGGCTGAAGGTGCTACGCAAATCAGCCGCATCAGCAAGCAGATCGGCCTCATCAAACAGCAGCACATCTCGCTCACGCAGATAGGCGTAAGTTGGGAAAAATGAGTCTATGAACGCTGCGGCATGTGTAATCACCAGCAGATCCGCTTCGAGGGCTTTTTTCTTATGCTCCTGATAATCCCGATGGGTTTCAAACGAACGTCTGGTCTGAAGTTCCATGACCGTTGCCGACCGGATCGCCAGTGCTTGCTTGAGCGCATCGCTTTTCAGGAACTGGTCAATTAGTTGGCGGGTGCTAAGTGCGATTGCGACCCGTTTACCAGAGGTCACCAAGGGTATAGTGAACCCGTGGGTTTTGCCCACCCCTGCAGCAGCCCCAGCCAACAAAGGTGGTCCGGGCCGAAGCGCAGCTTCAATCAACTTCGCATAAGCTGTTTGTTCAGGGCTTCTATATTTCATTAACTGCTTACAGCACCAGAATCAAAGAAAGACTTTCCAAGATCGGTTACCAGAATAACTGCTGGCTTGAAGCCCCCAAACTGGACGCTTGCCAAGCCCTCATCGTTCTCTGTTCGGAAATTGACGGTGCCGTTGACTTCTCCGCAGCCCCGCGCCCGTTGAGCGCCAAAATATGGCTTCAAACTGATGGCCTTGAACGAATCAAACATTAGGCCAAGGTCGTATGGTGTTGGCTTTTCAATAGTCAACTTACCCAATAGCTGAATACCAGCAGGAATCACCTCAAGTTCAACCAGATGCTTGGTGTTTTCTGATTCATCCTCCCCTTCTGGGCTTTCTTCTTTTCTTTCAAGTCGTTCAGGGCAGCTTCAAGTTCATCCACCTTGGTCTTGTCTTTGGCTCGACGCGCAGTCTTGAGCTCACGCTCGGTAATTTCAATCTGGACTCCAATCCTTGAAGCCAAAGACTGATTGGCCTGCCGCTCGTATAGCCGGTTTTGCTCTGCCTCGCCCAATTCCTGCAGAATTTCTTCGTTTGTATCCAGATCGCGCCTTATAAATCTGACACTATCAGGTTGTAGGTTTTGCTCAGGTAGCAAATGTGAAACGTACAGCCGGCTGGATAATTTCCAAGTACCAAATAAATCGAGGAACGGGTTAGCTGCTCTTCGCTTAAGTTGATCACCTAGCCTAATTTCCTCTGGTGTGGAATCTTCCTCGGGCCGTAAATCTTGACCAAGGGCAAGCATATAGGCCTCTTCCAGCTTGACCCTCTCTCCCTTCTCTCCTTTTTTTCTCATTAGACTAAGTGCCGCTTCGTGGCGAATTCGCCCTCTAAACTGGCCCGCAGGCAAATATATGGTTCGAAGGGGTCTGCCCTCAGCGTCTAGACCTCTAACCAGCTTGGGTAAGTCCTTGACGCCGTGGTGCGTGTAAGCAAGTGGCTGCACGGTGTGTAGTGACACATCGGCAATGATGAATTTGGCTTTTTCATTCATGATTCACTCCTTGAAAAGTTCTACTCAATCACGATCATGTTCAATCCGAAAGCTTTTCCTACTTTGCTAATTCCGTTGAGGTAGCAGTGTTGAAAGGCTGCCAAGTCAACTATTTTTAGCAACCCAGTAAACTCGGTTGCGTCCACGGTGAATCGTCTTCCGTCATGGGCTTCTATGAGCTGCATGCCGCCACTGACATGAACCCCAACAAGTTCAAAGCCGCATTTCACGGCACGCTTTTCCAGCCAATCACGGCGTCCTCGCCAGTCTGCAACTGGCAGGTATTTGTGGGAATTGCCGCTGGAATAAGCCACACATGCCCTCACAGTAAAGCCAATCACCTTGCCTACCTCAAGTGTGGGAGTCTCTTGATTTCTGGGCCGAATGCGTACAAACTTGCCCTCATCAGACCACAGTGCAGGCACACCTCTATGGTATTCCTCTACCAGGCGATGTAGCGCATAGCCGCGAACACTTGCTGGTTTTTCGATCAGGATGTCCAATCTTTCTCCAATGTGGCGTCATAGGTTTTGATTGAGCCTTCACTACACTTTCTCGTGGCACGGGGATCGTAGGTGACGAAAAGGTCTCTAGGTTGTAGGGTGCGTTTTCCAAGAGACAGAATCATGCAGGGCTGTCCAGATTTGAGTGCAAGCCGTATTGCCTCAGGGAACTTGAGGTTTGTCTTAAAACCAGTCTCGGGAAGCACCTTGAAATTGGTAGCAACCCATTCAGGCGTCACAACCATCCAGCTAGATGAAAGTCGTAGGCTGGATCCTTGGCTTTGTGGGAGTGAAATACCAAATAGCGTCTGAGCATCGCTGATCACATCAGCGGCGACCTTGTTCTTGGGTAACAACCGGTACCCAGCATATTTCATGAAAAATTCTGGGCCGTTCATCACAGCACCATCACATAGCATTTTGTTCTGTTGCGAACCTCCCAGTACGGCGCCTTCCATGCGGCTTCCATCGGCACCCAATCACCACCGTATTCCCAGCGATCTACGGGTATCGGGCGCAAAGGCTCATTTGCATAGCCAACTATGCCATCCAGGTCACTCTCAACCACCTCCCATTTATCGACCTGTCCATAGCCAGCTGTTCGCTTTTTGCCTATGAATGGCACATCTTGAAGCACTTGCAGCACGGCCTCGGCGTTACCTACCCCGTGCCACTCAACAACCGATGTATATTGCGCTTGGTAACTATTGAGAATGTTGCCTGCTTCTCGCTGTCGGGCTACGCCAATCTTCAGATCATTCTTTCCCCCGCCTTCAGGTGGCTCTGCTGATGCTGGCAATCCATTGGTTTTTGTGTTAGGTCTAATCACTTCACGCCATTCAGGCGTGTGCTCGGGACGCATGCTTGCAATAAATGCGGCCCGTTGCGATATCCCAAGATGTTCAGGTATTGCCGAACTTGCGTAATAAAGGTCGTCGACACACTTAAGTAGTTCGCCAATCTCACCCTTCTGTAGAACAGACATGAGAAGTGCATCAAGGGTGATCTGCCCATTAAGAATAATTGGACTCTGTAAATAGGCACGGATAGAAAACCGATTCACCTTTTCTCCCTTTTGTATTCCCATGGCGGCACAAGTGCACAGACAGCCCACATGTCCAGCCTGCCATCCCGTGCAGCTGTCATTGCTGCTTCGTGTAGAGGCTGACAGTCAATGCTCTGTAGCGCATCATCGACACCTCTATGCCATCCAGCGCTCAATCTGGACATTATTTGAAATTGGTTTATGGAGATATGCACTTGAACTGTCTACTCAGCAGCGTGGATGATGGTGGTCAGAAGGAAGGTGGCAAGGAGGGTGCGAACGCGATCAATACCAAAGCAAAGGACAGCGACTGCCTGCATTCTTAAAGCTTGAATGCGGGAAAAAAATGATACTTCAGAAAACAAAATTTTTACTTCATGGGTATTTTACTATCACTTTAATGGGTATGCAAATGCTTTTAAAGCGAACTGTGTGAGGAATGCCGTATTTGATCCGTACGAAAAGTGGTCAAGGCTTGCGGTGGGGTTAGCTTTGGCGTGAAATCTTTGGCCGTGGGGTGAGTAGCCCCGGCCAAGCGGGTAAGCGATGGTGGGTAGATTGATGGATATAAACAAAATAGCCCGCTTGCAGCGGGCTATTGATGGCACAGAGAGGGATTGCTCGACTGCTCACAACGCTCACGCTGTTCGCAGTCTCGGCCTTCGGCCCGTCACGGCTTTCGCCGCGACGTCCAAGACGCTTCGCGTCTTGACCGAACCCTGGCGAGGGTTCTCA
>JACCDW010053458.1_pt1 | contig 11258 bp, 13 predicted proteins | sample 7449781 | NCBI WGS metagenome assembly JACCDW01 (sample SAMN15323449, study PRJNA562643) | freshwater metagenome | isolation source: river surface water | place: USA:Blue River Watershed | collected 2017-08-18
ACGAAGGTAAAGTTGTGGGTTGGTATCAAGGACACATTGAATTTGGTGCAAGGGCTTTGGGTAATAGATCAATTTTAGCGAACCCAACCTTACCTGACATGAAAGACAAAATTAATAGAGTCATCAAAAAAAGAGAAGGATTCAGACCATTTGCACCTATGATAACTAAAGAAAAACAAGATTTGTATTTTGAAATGAATGGTGACGTACCATATATGAATCAAGTGGTTAAAGTCAAACCCGAATATGTTGATGTTTTAAAAGCCGTAACACATGTTGATGGTAGTGCGAGAGTCCAAACTGTTTACAAACATACACTTATATATGATCTTCTTTTAGAATATGAAAAGGTAAGTGGATTACCTATATTGTTGAATACGTCCTTCAACGTTAAAGATAAAACAATGGTTTTAACACCGAAAGACGCCGTAGATACTTTTTATGATACTGAAATGGATTTACTTGTTTTAGGTAATTATTTAATATACAAATAAAAAATATGAAAAAATTAATCAACTGGGTAAAGAAACTAATCGCTGAACGTAAAAGAAAAAAGGAGTTCAAGAAAAAATTAGAGGAATTACGTAAAAGAGACCCATTTATCTATAATCATTAATTTGTTTTTTTGGAAAAAATTGATATATTATATACATGATATATTGGTTTACAGGACAACCTGGCTCAGGAAAAACAACATTAGCAAAACACTTAGAGACTTATATCTCAAGTACTGAAAAGGTAATCCACATAGATGGGGATGACCTTCGTAATATTTTTAATAACAAAGATTACTCCGAAGAAGGAAGACGAAAAAACATAGAAAGAGCTCAAGACATAGCTCTATTTATGAGTAATAAGGGATTTGAGGTCGTAGTTTCATTAGTATCACCATTTATCAATCAAAGAGAAAATTTCAAGTCAAAGTTGGGTGATAACATAAAAGAAATTTATGTTCATACAAAAAATATCAGAGGTAGAGAAGATTTTCACGTGACGGAATATGAACAACCAATTTCAAATTTTGTAGAGATTGATACCACAGATAGGTCAATTGTGGAATCGTCAGTAGAATTATTTAGTAAATTATTAATATGAGAAGAAAATATGCATTATACATTGGGAGATGGCAAACTTGGCACGCTGGACACGAATGGTTAATTAGTCAACAATTGGATAAAGGAAAAGATGTGTGGATTGCAATTAGAGATGTACCCGAAGATGTGAACAATCCAAAATCAGCACATAGAGTTATGATGGATTTGATGGAAGAAGATTTCATCAAAGAAAATATAGATAAAATTCTAATCAGCATTATTCCTGATATTGAATCAGTAAACTATGGTAGAGGAGTTGGATATGATGTAATTCATCACCACCCACCTGCAGATGTTGAATTAATTAGTGGAACTAAAATTAGAAAGGGGTATATGGATACCGATGGAGATGTTATAGAATATGCCGTTGATTAAATAAAGAAGAAAAAGAATGACAAGGTTTACAGAAGAAGAATGTGATAAAATTATTTCGTTATCAGAATCATTCCAAAGACATTCATCTGAAGATTGGTGGAAAGGACACGAAACAAAATATTTTGCTTGGCACATAACAAGAAACACCGAAACCGAATGGATTTTTCAAAGACTATTCAATTACATAAAAATGTATACAGATGTGAAAATAGTAAAAGAATTAGAGGTTGTCAATTTACAAAATTTGAAAACAGGTAATAAATTTGAACTACATTATGATAAACATAGTGATTTTAATATTGGTTGTTGTTTAAATAATGATTATGATGGTGGAGAATTAATATGTTATAATCCAGAAGTCACGATGTCAAAAATAAAAGGTGAATTATATACTTTCTATGGTGATAATTTACACGAAGTGAAACAAGTAACGAGAGGAGAAAGATGGTCATTAATTGGTTTTTTTAAAAAAGGGACAACTGAAAATAAAATTAGAAATAGTTTAATATGATTGTACAAAAAAAACGACATATAGCTAAAACTATAAGTTATAGAGTTGTTAGTACTACAATAGGTTTTATAACCATGTGGATTGTTACGGGTTCTATAAAGTGGGGTGTTGCATTTGGAACAGCGGAATTGGTATGGAAACCAATACAATATTATTTACACGAAAGAATTTGGTATAAATGGATTAAATACGGTTTGAAAAAATGATAAAAATTTTACATAATTTTACATCAAATCAGGAGTCTAGTGAGTTGATTGAATTTTTTAATACTAATAGAAATTTATCCAAATTGTACAATATTGAGGGAGATAGTTATTATTGTGTTAGTATGTCAATATTAAATTATATTGATGAATTTAAAATATTTAAAAGATTCAAAATAGACAAGAATCAATTCGCTCGAAGATTGAACATACAATTAATAGATGAAACTTTAAAAGTTTTAGAAAAACATCATACACATATCACACCCTTTTCATTTGTTTTATTTTTAAACGATAATTTTGATGGTGGTGAATTGGTTTTTGATGATATAACAATAAAACCAAAAAAAAATATGCTTACTTATTTTTCTGGTGATTTAGGTCATCACGTTAAACCTGTAAAAAGTGGTGAAAGATATACATTGGTTGGTTTTACTCATTCTGAAATAAACTTTGAGAAATTTTCGAATAGAAATACTCTGTAGTGAAAAAAATTTATAGTGAGAATATTAATAATATCATTACCGAGAACAGGATCAACTACACTTATGAATAATTTGTGTAAAGAATATGGGTTAAGAAAAGTAGAGGAACCGTATAATATTAGGAATATCAAAAGTTGTAATGTTGATGAAATCGAATCTGACAATATTGTCTTAAAAACAATTATAGACCAGATACCAACAAACGAAATCGATTATGTAAGTTATTGGATTAAAACTTCTAAAAATTTTAATAAAGTCATATTATTGTCAAGAAAAGATTTAAAAGCATGTGCTGAGAGTTTGGCATTTTTAGATTTTTATGAAAAAAGGGGGCATGAATATAATCATAAATACGAATGGCACGAAACACCAAATCTCCCTTATTGGGTAAAATATTTAGAAAATGTAAATAAACATTTAGAAGAAATAAGTAATATTTTAAATATTGAAATAACATATTATGAAAATATTTTTGATGTAAATTCAAAAGAAAGACTACGTATTGGAAATTTAAAAAAAAATATACTATAATATGATAACGGAAATAAGAAATTTTATTACAGAAGAAGAAAATATTAAATTGAAAACCTATTTTGATTTGTCAAAAATGACAGATTCAGAAACAACAAATGGAACCCCTGGATTTTTGATAGCAAAAGGTAGATATGTTAACCCAAAAGACGATGAATTTTTAAAGAATTTATTAAATAGGATGTTATCTTATGTTGGTAAAGATTGGGAATATGTTGATTATGTAAATTTTACAATTTACCCTACTGGCGGTAAATTCAAACCTCATTCTGATTTTTTAGATTTGAGTTCGGCTTACAATATAGAAGAATTACAAAGGGGTGGTCAAAGAGATTATACTTTTTTGTTGTACATTAATGATGATTGTGAAGGTGGTGAAACAAATTTTCCAATGGTTAATCAAAAAATTGATTTGGAAAAAAATAAATTAGTATATTGGTGTAACATATTAGAAGATGGTTCACCAAATATGATTACAAAACACGAAAGTAAAATTGTAAGTTTAGGTGAAAAATATTTGGTTGGAGTATGGGTAAGACATCAAAAGGTTCACACAAAAAAAACTATAATCTAACAATGAGGAAAACAAAAATGGTTTTTAGTGAGAATGGAATTCACCCTGTTGGGAAACCAAATATGTTTGTTGCATTGAACAAATATCATGAATATTATAAAAATGTTGCAGAAATCTTAGGAAATGGAGATATTTTAGAAATTGGTTTTGGTATGGGAATTTGTTCAAATGAGATACAATTAAAAAATCCAAAGTCACACACAATTATTGAGATTAATGAAGATATCTATCATCGTACTAAAAATTGGTCTAAAGATAAAAAAAACATTAAAGTAATTCTTGGGGATTGGAAAGAAGAATTACCTAATTTGAGAATGAAATATGACGGTATTTTCATTGATACGATTGAAGATGGTAATATATGGAATTTTGAAAAGTACGCGTCAATTGTAAGTAAAAAGGGAACTGTTTTATCAATATTACATTACAATAAATTAAATAATAAAAACCTATTCTTCAAAGAAGTAGACGGGAGAATACTCAATTGGTCTATATTTGATGGTACTAATTTTGGTGTAAATACAGAAAAAACACAACTAATTTAGTTGTTCAATGAATTCACAATGTACATTCTAAGATTGGTCAAAATACTCTTTAATTGAACAACTTTACTTTCTGTAACAGGTTTAGCAAGTTTATTAATAAGTTGACTGTATGAAATTTTTACTTCTGACATGGTATTTTTATTTATTATGAACTAATATGTTATTTGCGAAAAAGTTATGATTATCCTCAACATTTATAATATACGTTTGGGTATATTCTTCAGGTAAAACTTTAATATCTTGAATTGTTACCTTTTCGTTATTAAAAAGGTTTACTTCGTCACCAACTTTTATTTGTTTGACCTCAACTTCTAACTTATATCTTTTGGATGTGTAATCAGGTCTAAATGATGATAAATCTAAACCATTTACATATATTGGGTGATCATGAGTACACGTCAAATTAGTATTGTTGGAAAAAGTATATTCAACTAAGTCGTCGTGAATCGGGTTATTAATACCAAGTACTTTTTTATACTCAACGATTTTTGTTACCTCATTAAAGGACGCAACTACATCACCTACAATTAAATCCTCTATGTTTTTTTCTAAACCATTTTCAGTCATAACTTTTGTTCCTGCAATAAAACAAATCATCGGTCTATTATGTACAAGAACACCATCTGCGTAAAAATTTGAATTGTCTTCAACATCTTTTAGTGTAAATGTCATTACGGGTTCGTTTATAGTTTCAATTGAAACGATAGTAACTTCACCATCCAATGTTTTTACCTTATCACCAATATTCAATTGAGAAACTGGGATTGTGTATTTAGTTTGTGTAAGCTCAACATCAATTGACGACCAACCATTTTCAGTATAAATCGGGTGATCATTTGTGATTCTCAAAGTAACATCATTAGATAAATTTACGTGTGATATGTGATCAGATAATACTGATAACAAATTACCCACAATTTTATCTTCATTTTGTTTAGTTAATAAATTATATGACACAACTACATCACCTGATTTAACATCCTCAATGTTTTTTGTTGTACCATCTGACATTGAAATCTTAGTACCAGCAGCAAAACATTCGTAGTTATGAACAATAATATCTGTAGGTTTAAGTATAATAGTATCACTTTCTTCTACGTCTAAAGAATAGTACGAACCCGTGTCAAATACAACATTCATATCTTGTACTATTAAACCATTACCACTAGATGTTATAACCCTATCGTTTGGTTTGATATTTGTTGCAGATATAAATTGAACGGTGTCTGTATCAAGTTGCCATGTTAATATACCTGAACCAAACAAGGTATAATATTTAATATCATTTTCAAAAGTGAGTTCAACCGCAAAATCATTTAATTGTACCGCATCAATTTGTTCCGTTGTTGTAGTGGCGATATTTTTAGACAAAGAATCGTATTCCGCTTTTGTTTGTTTCCATTCAAACCAGTTATATGTATTAGATACTGCATCAGGTAAAGAAGTAATAATATATGATTTAACAACATCTCCGACAACAACATCTTTCAATTGTTTTGTTGTACCATCAGATAATTCAACTAAAGAATCTTCGCGGTAACCATGTTGTTTAGGACCATCGTGAGTAGTTAAAAAATTTGATATGTAAGAGTACTTCCATTTTTTGTCCACATAATTGTTTACAACACTAAAATCTGTCAATGGTGGTAATTCAGTCAAAGCCGAATTTTGAACGTAACATAAATCTATCGCATCCAAATTAGATCCGTACCATAACTGATATGCTCTAATTGCAAAAATTTTATTTTCATCTACACTCAACGTTGGATGAAAATGGTAATTTTCAACCACATAGGTGTCTAAAATTGTACTATCGGATGATATTAAATCATCAATTGTTGTACCACTTTGTAACTTTACCATTTTATTATTTACATATGGTGAAAAAACCGCCTTTTTTAAGAAATAATCAGGAATATTATTCTCCTGATTAGAAACTCTTAATAAGTTATCAAATTCTGTTGAATCAGGTCTTTTAAATTTCAAATTAGGAATAGAACCCGTGTCGTTATTGGAAATAAACAAATCGTATAAATTAATTTCGTTTGCACAAAATTCAGAATCAACAATTGCAGTATAATCATAAACTGCACGAATAATAAAAGTTGATTCATTATCCACCAAATTAGACGGTAAACCATAAAACGTGTCGAAAACTTTAACCAATTCCAATTCTAACCCCGACAATTCAACATCCGAATCAAACCAATTTTTGAAATGGTTTATAAACAGACTTTGATTATTATTGTACACAAAAACTAATTTTGTAAATGAGTTACCTAATAAAAAAGTTTTTAGGTTACTAAAATCAAAATAAGGTAACTGAGAAGGTATAATACCTGTATTTGTGTTTATTTCTAATAGTCTTAAATCACCATTTGAATCATGTACAAAGTCCGCCGAAATTAGAATACTTTTCATATATATTTATATATTAACTTTATTTTTTTAATAAATAGGTTTAATATTTATAGACGTTAATTATTTTTATAAATATACCGTCCCTTAAAAAATATATGAAAATGACAGGTGAAAGTAAACTAAAAAACTATGTTTGCACAGTACCTTTTAAATATTTAGAATTACACAGAGATTCTGTTTATTGTTGTTGTCCCTCATGGTTACCAAATAAAGTAGGTACAATAGAAAATCTTGATAAAATATCTGAAAGTGAAGAACTAAAAAAAGTACAAAACTCAATTTTAGACGGTAGTTACAAATACTGTTCTAAAACACAATGTCCCTATCTCTCCGAACTAATTATTAAAGGTACACTAACTAAAGGTTTTGTAAAAAAGGAACATTTTAAATACGATGACCAAAAATTTTTACCAACCAATTTGAACTTCAATTTTGATAGGAGTTGTAATTTATCATGTCCAAGTTGTAGAAATTTTCTAATTATGGCGGACGGTAAAGAAATAGAAATTATAGATGATACTATCACAAAAATTACTGAACTGTATGGTGGTAGTATAAAAATGTTATATCTGTCAGGTTCTGCGGACCCATTTGCATCCAAGTCATTTAGAAAATTTCTACTTAATTTTGATATAGAAAAATTTCCTAATATTAATCATATACATTTACATACTAATGGATTATTATTGAACGAAAAGATGTGGAAAAACTTATCTCATATACACAAATACATCAAAAGTATTGAAATTAGTATTGACAGTGCCACAGAAAATACCTATAACGTACTTAGAAGAGGTGGAAATTGGGATACCCTAATCCAAAATTTAAAATTTATTGCAACAACTAATATAAAAAACAAAAACGTATCTTTTGTGGTGCAAGACACAAACTACCAAGAAATGGAGGATTTTTATATTCTAATGAGTAAGATTTTTAATAATCAAATTAATATTTTTTATAATAAAATTGTTAATTGGGGGACATTTACTGAGGGTGAATATAAAATAAAAAAAATTTGGGACGATTCACACCCTGAATATATTTTATTTGTAAATGAATTAAAAAAAATTATTAATCATTCAAATGTCACGCACAATATGTTTGATATTTTAGAGAAAGAAAAATTAAAATCTAAGATTTTAATATGAATACTTTATGGACTTTCGGAGACAGTTTTACATTTGGACGTGCATGTAGAGAAGATTGTTTTGATAAATCCTATTTAGAATACAGAAAACAAGGTGATGATATATGGCCAAATCATTTGTCAAAAATGTTACAATATGAGGTTAAAAATTTAGGAAAAAACGGAGTTTCTAATGATTATATATTCGATTCAATTATAAAAAATTACGATGAAATTGAAGAAAACGATGTGGTGATAATTGGTAAAACAATTTATGGTAGAATTGAATTACCAAATAAGTACAACGAGTGGGTTAGAGTTCTATCAGAATCAGAAAAAAAAGATTGGTGGATTATAGATAAAAATAATGGTTTTGATGAATTTGAAATGAAAACAATTATTGATTTTCAATATTTGTTTTCAAATAATAAATTATATAAAAACAGACATGACGAAAGATTTGAATTTATTGAAAAATTACTTACAAATCATAAAAAAGTAAAAAAATGTTATGTTTGGCAAATACAAGAAAGAAAGTTTATAGAAAATATTGAAAAAATTATTGACGCAACAAAATATAAAATCAAAGATTATCATTTTTCATTTAAGGGACATTTAGATTTTGCAAATTTTTTATATGGTGAAATAAAAATGAAAAAAGCGGTAATATGATAAGTTTAAAATTAGAAAAAGATAATTTTGTTGGTATAGATTTTCAAATTGATGATTTAAGTTTAAAAAAAATCAATAAAGAAAATTATAGTGAGATAGAAAAAATTAACATGATGGAATTAATTGAAAAATTTAACCAACAATATACTTGGGATAATATGTTCAATATTAACCATGTTGAAGAAAGAATTTATGAAAATCAGTTTTTATTTATTTTGTACTTTAATGAAAAACCAATCGGTTATAATTGGTATAAAAAAATAAATGACGAATCAATGTATCTATATAACTTATATGTTACTAAAATAATAAATAGACCAAAAAATTCACCTAAGTTTTTTGTAAATCAATCATGTAAAGAAATGTTTAATGTTACAAATATTATTTTTTGTGATTGTGATGAGTGGAATACGGCGGCTCAAACGATGCTTTTCGATAATAATTTTAAACAATATTAATTTACAAATTGAAAAAATCAATAATATAGGTATCATTTCCCAAAAATGATTTGATTTTAATTAAAAATTTAACTATATTATTGCTAATGAAAATTTTAGCACATATACCTTTTATTGGTACAACAGGATATGCGAATCACGCACGTTCATTTTTCACAACATTAAACAAATATCACACGGTAAAGGTCAGAAATTTTACAATTGGTAATAGTTGGGTTGGTATGAGTGATAGACCACACGATAATGAACCCTATTTTACCGAAGAAATGGGTGAAATGTTAATTTTACAAACTCTTTGGGGTGAAGGTGGTAAAAGAGTTGATCAGAGTATGTACGGATATCAAAATGATTATATTCCTGATGTTCACATAGTCTTAATGGAAATGAATAATTATTATTTCTATGATAATTACGAAGGTTATAAAATCGCATATAATGTATGGGAATCAACAAGATACCCCGATGATTTTTTCAACAGATTATTTTATTTTGATGAAGTTTGGGTTCCATCCAAGTGGCAATTTGATTCTTTAGTGGAACAAGGATATCCAAAAGAAAAAATTTTTATAGTACCTGAAGGTGTCGATGTTGAAACATTTAAACCATTAGATAAAATACCTCAAAAAGATAAATTCAGATTCATACATTTTGGTCGTTGGGATTATAGAAAATCCACAACTGAGATTTTGAAAGCATTTGGTGAAGAATTTAAAAATGATAAAGATGTTGAATTAATTTGTAATGTTGAAAATCCGTTCCCATTTGATGGATTACAAACAACAAAAGAAAGAATTAAAAAATATAATATAGACACCAAAAAAATTAAGTTTTTAGATTTTCTACCAAGAGACGAATATGTAAAATACATGCAAGAAGGTGATGTATTTTTATCATGTGCCAGAAGTGAAGGTTGGAATTTACCACTTATTGAATCAATGGCTTGTGGTACCCCTTCTATTTTTTCAAATTATGGTGGACAATTACAATTTGCAGAAAATAAAGGTATACCGGTTAAAATTTCTCATATGAGAAATGCAAATATAACAGAGAAAGAACAACCTGGTGAGTATTGTGAACCTGATTGGAATGATTTGAAAATTCAAATGAGAAACGCTTATGAAAATCATAAAGAATATAAAAAGAAAGCTTTAGAAGATTCTAAAAAAATACATGAAGAATTTAATTGGGAAAAACAAGCCAAGACGGCAAATGATATTTTGATGAGAAATAAAAAACCATTTGCGTTTGTAACAACGGGTAATCTTTCTTACATGCCTGTAATCGAAAAACTCGTTCAATCACTTTTGGAATTTTCTGAACAAAAAATCATTGTTTATGGTGTTGATTGTGAAGTTCCTTTTGATTATCCAAATGTTATTAAGAGAACTATAAATCCACCAAAAATATCTGAACACGATAAGTGGTATTGGAAACAGTGGGCTTGTATTGAATCTTTAAATGAAAATTACGAAAATTTTGTGTGGATTGACGGTGATGTTGTTGTTAATTATAATATAGATGATGTAAGAGAATATTTCAAAAAATTAGAAAACTATCCGTTATCAGACATTCATGTCCAAGAAGAATTTTTTGGTTTATATGAAAACGGTAAATCACAATTGTTCAACGAACAACTTTCTAATGAATGGGGAATTAGTAAGGGACAACCATATATGCATGTTTGTTTCTTCATATATAATCACAATTCAAAAGAATGGTTTGAAGAAATAATTTCTCACTATACAAACATCATGAAAAATAATCCAAGTGATTATAAGAGACTATTTCTGTGGAATGATGAAGGTATTGACAATGCCATGAGATGGAAATATGGTTATACAAATCATTTACCCCTATCAAATTTTGATACATCATCTTACGACGGAGACGAAGGATTTATTGATAGAACTCTACATCAATTCTATAAGTTTTGGAATGAAGAAGGTCCGCAAAATTTTAATAGAATATTTGGTTATCAATTTATTCCAAAAGACAAATCTAAAATAATATATTTTCATGGTAATAAAAATGAATACATCTCTGATAAGATGATTGATTTTATAAAAATGAAAAGAGATAAATCATTTTATAAATCTGAACAATTTTATACTGACCTGTATAAATTAGAAAATTTTGGTGATATTAAGGAAGTAGAAGGTTGGACAATTCACATTGCACAAAAATATGGTTGGGGAAGAGCCATTTATCATGAAATATATAATTTGAAAGATTATTATTATAATAGAATAAAAAGAATAAATGA
>JACCDW010591261.1_pt1 | contig 11254 bp, 14 predicted proteins | sample 7449781 | NCBI WGS metagenome assembly JACCDW01 (sample SAMN15323449, study PRJNA562643) | freshwater metagenome | isolation source: river surface water | place: USA:Blue River Watershed | collected 2017-08-18
AGACATAACCATCTTTGTCGGCCAGGGGGTTGCGTGGGTCGCTGACCCTGCGTGCCGGTGCCGAGTCTTCGCTCATGCGATCCACCTTCACCCCACCCAAGTAGGGGGCGCCGGCATGGGTCATCTCTTCGTTGACCAAGGCTTTGAACACCGCACGCTTGGGCTTGAACACTTCATCAGGTGTGCTGGCCACTGTGCCGGCGTTGGCCAAATTGGATGCCGTGGCGTTCATTCGGGTCAGTTGTGCGTTGAGCGCCGTACCTGCGATGCCATAAATTTTTTCGATCGACATGTCATTCACCTCTCAATGCGCGACGCAGGCCACTGACCCGGCTTTCCAAAAAGCTCAGGGTGGCCTGATACTGGGCGGCCGCTTGGCCGTAATTGGCTTGTTCGACACTCATTTCGACGGTGTTGCCATCGAAAGCGGTGTTGAATGGATTTCTGAATTTCAAACCAGGCTGTCCTGACGGGTCGCCATGGCTCAGGTGTCCGGCATGGGTGGCTTGCAGCCGCATGTCCGGGCTTTGTGACTGGCTCAGCAAAGCCTTGAAGTCAATGTCGCGTGCCTTGTAATTGGGTGTATCGGCATTGGCGATATTTTGAGACAGCACTTCCAGACGCTGAGACTTGACCTTCAAGGCCTGCTCATGCACCCCCAACGCGCGATCCAGCAAATTCATCTCAAATCCTTCAATACTTTTCAGATCGATGCCTCACTTCAGGCTAAAGCCCGCAAGCTTGTGGTCGATCTTGCAATAACTGTGCCAATCACTTTGACGCTGTTGTTCAGGGGGGTCGTGGCCTCAGGCACCGTTGCTGCGCGCGTCAACCGGCAAAGTGCTGCCTGGGGTGGCAAGCGTTTGCCGCCTCAATCCTCCTGGGTGCTTGGGGCTTGCGCCAGGCGTTGCGGGTTCTGCGGGTGCCAATGGGGGAAATGGCGTTGTGCCAGGGCGGTCAAGCCGGCCACGATGGAGTCACGTGTGATGCCGGCCGATCGTGACCCTTCTGCATACAGTGCCTTGGCCTGCGTCCCGGCGATCGGCAGCGGTGCATCGCGCCGAGTTTCCGCCCGTGCGGCCGGGGTCAAGACCGACAGGTACAAATCATCAAGGCCCATTTTTCGGTGTTTCGACGACAAGCCCAAGTCCTGGAAATAGCGTTCCACCAAATCCAATTGTTTGAGCAATCCCAAACCCAAAATCTGTTGTGCCTTGCCGGCCATCCCCGCCGATGCAGCCCCCCGGTTTTTGCCCTCACAAAACTGAATGATCCCGTGGCATTGCCCGTTGCTGGCCTTCGGGTTCATGCCATCGCTCTCCATCATCGTCAGCATGGCGAAGTGATCCGGCTCAAAGCCGAATTGCTCGGACATTTGGAGGATTTTTTGTTTGGCCTGTGCCGATTCAACCGCTGAGGTGTAGCCTTTGCTGACGGCCCTGGCCAGCGTTTGATCCAGCAGACCGCTGTTGGACTGGGGCGGCGATGGCACTTGGTCGGTCGAGGGAGAGGTCGCCGGTAGCGCGCGTTGACTCAGCGCTTGCAGGGTATTGCGCGCGACCAACCTGTCTTGCATGGGAGCGACTTCCAGTTCGAGTCCGGGTTGAATGAGGTCCGGATTGGCGATGCCATGGGTCTTGGCCAAAGCCAACGCTTGTCGATAGGCCTGTCGGTCATCGACCGTCAGCCCCAACCTTCTGTACTGATCCGTCACGATGCCAACCAAGGTGTCGCCTTTTTTGACGGTGACCTTCTCCGCGCTCAGGGTGTTTTGCCAAACGCGCTGAAAAGAGCCGTTTCCTGTAGAAGTCAGATCGGCCACCCCAGTCGCCGAACCCGTGACCGGAGCCGGTGTCTGCAGGGGCTGCGATGTGCGCGCAATGTTCATGGTGTCGAATTGATTGGCTCGTTTATTGCTTAATGACGTTGAATTCTTCGAAATTAAACCCAACACCTGTCATGAAGCAAATACCAAGCCAGATCAAAGCCATCCTGCTCAGCAGCTTGCTGTGCCAGAGTGAATCTGCCCTGGCCGCTCAGCCAACAGTGTTGACCCCAGCCCAAAAATTGGAAGCGGGGGTGGTGGCGTGGGTGAGCCAGCAACAGGGACTCAAAGCATCCGAGGTCGTGATGCACCCTTTGGACAACAGGCTCAGGGTTCAGTCGTGTTCGGGCGAACTAAAGCATGACTTTCCGTTCAGCAGCGCCGAAACTGTCCGCGTGCGTTGCGCCCAGCCGGTGTGGCAACTCTATGTTCGTGTCAGCCTGGGGGCCACGGGGTCGACTGTTGTGGGCTCCGTGGGTGGTGCGCAGGCCACTCCCTCGGCTTCGTCCTCGCGTCGGGTTTGGGTGGTCGAGCAACACGTCACGGCCGGCAGCCCGGTATCCAAGCGCCAAGTCAGCCTGCTGGACAAGGAAGCCGCTTCGGTGGGTCCCCTGGCTCTGGATCCGGCGACGGACATGACTTACATGGAGGCGGTACGCGATTTGCCACCGGGAACGGTGATTCGACAGCACGATCTCAGGCCCACCACCTTAGTCAAAAGAGGCCAAATGGTTCAAATTCTGATCGGGCAGGGGCAGGGTTTTCAAATCGCAGCCCGTGTTGAAGCGTTGCAAGATGGCCGCTTCGGTGAGCAAATCAAGTTAAAAAACCCTGAATCCGGTCGAATCCTCACCGGGGTGGTCCGAGGACCTGGCGCGGTGGCGGGCTCATGAAAAGATTTTTAATGGAAAATCACAAAGAACCCCTCAAGTCTTCAGCTTTGAGGTCGACTCATCTGATGGGAAAGGGCCTCCCCTGCTGTACGGCCCAGAAAAGAGACCAACATGACCGATCCGATTTCTAATTACGGCCGACAAATCGCACTGGAAAACGCCAAAACGGCCAGTCATAAAACCGAGCGGCGGTTGGGTACGGTTTCTGATGCGGGAGCCCCCCCAAAGCCGGTTGACGCTGATCGCGTTGAGTTGAGTGCGCTGGCCCAAGCGGCCCAAAATGAACCGGCTTTTGATCGCGAAAAAGTCGACTCCATCCGCAAGGCCATTGAGCAAGGTCAGTATGCTGTCGATCCCAAGCGGATTGCCGAGCAATTCTTGGCCATCGAACGCATGATCAACTGAGCCGCCCACGCATGGACATCGAAGAATCCAAAGAGCTCAAGTCGGCCGAGGCCGACATCTCGGCCTTGCGCCAATTGTTGCTCGAAGAATTTGAGGTGCTCAAGCGGCGAGATCTGGATCGCCTCAAGTTGCTGGAAAAAACCAAGACCGACCTGCTGTTACGTCTTGAACCCAATGGGCCCTCATTTTTACGGGCCGAGCAACTCTCCGCCGGGTGGGTTCAGGCTCGTGAAGACCTGCGGGCATGCCGCGACCTGCACTTCAAAAACTTGCAATTATTGCGCCGTCAGATGGACGTCGTTCAGGGCACTTTACAAGTCATGGTCGGGGACAGTGATCCATTGCCCATGATCTACGACCGTTTGGGTCAGGTTGGTAGCGGCCGCTATGGACGCCCCTGGCAATCAGCCTGAGTGCCCCTGAAGGTCTCCACGTCGAATGTGTTTTTCATCACCCGGGCGCATGCCCTTGAGCCAATACACCCAACACAAAATCACGGCCACCGACGTGTAAAGGTCGGTCGGTATTTCATCATCGGTATTGAGTTGTCCCAAAAGAGCCGCCAATTCGGGATCCTGCGCCACATGAACCCCCGCCTTCTCGGCTTCCTCCAGAATTTTCTCCGCCAACTCGCCGGTGCCTTTGGCCGTCACCACCGGGGCAGGGCGAGTGCCGTACTGCAGGGCGATGGCCTGTTTCAAGCGCACGCTCATGATCGGATGTCCACCAAACGGCCTGCGGCTGGGGTGTCGCGTGACAACTCATCCTCAGCCGGTTTGCTGCCGTGGTAAACATCGAAAGCCCTGACTTTTAAATCGGCTTCGTGCAGCAATTGTCGCAATTTGCCAGATTGAGATCTGGCCATATCGGCGACTTCCAACTCTTGCGCCCACATGATCATTTCCAGCTCATTGCCCTGACTGATCCGTGATCTCAACCAGATGTGCCCCAGTTCTTTTTCGTTCAACTCAAGGTCCACCACCCAGACCTGTGATCCGTCTGGCTCTTCGCTGCGTCCTTTTTTGAATTTCAATTTGACCGGCCCCGCATCCGCAAAGGCCAACACCAGGCCCATCACTTGCTCTTGTCCTGGCGACATGACATTGGCCAATTGCGAGGATTCAATGTCAGACATGGCGTCTTCCAGCCACTGCGCTTGGCTGTCCTGACTTTGCCTCAAACTTTGGATCAGCGCGCGCAGCGCGGTTTTCGTGTCTGAGTTGGGTGGAGGCTTGCCTTGTGCAACCAGGGCTTCATTCAGCCATCCACTCATGCTGATCCACTGTCGCAACTGTTCGGCGCTCAATTGCGCCATGAAAGGACGTTGAATCCACCACTGGGCCAGGGTGGATGGGGTTTCACCCGCACGCTGGGCGAGCGCCTCGAGAACGCCCGGTTTGAGCACCTCCAGCAAGGCGTTCAGATCTTTCGGACGCCATAGAAGCTGAGCCTTACGGTCGTCCATGGCTTGCCGCACGGGCTCCTGAGGCGTGGGGGGAGGTGCCAAGCCCGCTGGCCGGGGCTGAGTCGTCAAAGGGCGCAGCAGGATGCTCCCATCGGCCTGAAAAACGGCCTTGAAGCTGACCGTGTCGCCCGCGACCAACCGCGACATGCCGGCCCACTCGCGTGGCATGTCCAGTTGCAAGCCGCTTTGAAACTGGAACCACCATCGCGCACCTTGAGCTTGCGTTTTGGCGGCAATCACCTGCCCGTCTTGAAGCCCCAACTGTTTGGCGGTCAAGGCTTCGATGACCATGGGCAAACGCCCCTCCAGATAAATCTGAGGGGGGCGCTGGGTCAAGGCCACCGCTTCCGAGGCCGGGATCATGTTGCTCCTCGATCAGGGAAATCGAACCCAACGCGAGGTTGGAGATTTGCTGGGTTCCGAGTGGTTCGTTTCGGCACGCGAGACATCCACCTGCTCGAAAAGAGCCGCGATGGATGGGTGTGCCTTGCTGAAGCTGGCTCTCAAGTCTTCTTTTGTGGGGATGATCATGACCGACCCGGGTTGCAACAAATTGGGGTTACCCTGAACGAACGCTTTCGGATTCAGATCCACGAAGGTTCTGCGCACCCAGACTTCTTTGCCTGGCAAGCCTGGCCAAGTGCGTTTGACCAATCCATCCAGCGTTTCGTTGGGCAGCAAAGATTCGGTGCGTCGCTTCACAGAAGTCGGCGCAATGGCTGGGTCAGACGCATGGGTTGTCGAGATCGATACGGCGGCAGACTCTTGTCGCTCGATCAGCTGCTTCAAGGCCTCTTTGACCAGGATTGAATCCGCATGTGCGATCCAAGGTGCCCACAGCAACAGACAAATGATTTTGCGCAAATACATGATGTGTTCCCGTTACAAAGGCAATGCAATCCATTCACCCGAACCCGGGCTGGAGGTGCCCGCCAAGGGTTTGAGATCGGACTGATGGCGACCCACTCGAGTGACTTCCGCGATCGCCAACTGCTGAGTGGATCCGGGCTCCAGCAACCTGCCAGGCAAGCGGCTTGAGTTCAACACCAGCACCCGATCACCCACTTTCAACCCGCTGCCCAAACCCGCCTGGATCAGCCATTTGTCGCCGCTCATGCGGGTCACGCTGAATTGAACTGTGTCGCAATTCGACCCGTGAGCTTGTTGCGGCACCCACAAAGCCAGTTCTTGCTCCAATCCCGGCAACAACTCCCTGATCCAACGCTCGGGGTGCGAGCGAGCCATGTCCGTGGCATCGATGAACAGCTGGCGCTGCCAAATCACCTGAATCGGCTCAGCAGGGGCGTGCCGTTGACCAAATGTGGCTTTCAATGTCCATTGCGTTTTGCTGGACCCCTGAACCCAGTTGACCAGGCGATCGCGGCCCAGCCAGGATGTTGCGGCTGATTTCACTGGAATCAACTGAACTTGCAAATGCCAGCCAGCAGGCTCCTCGCCTTTGCCCAGCCAGTGCTGATGGTAGGTGTCCATGGCAGCGGCTGTAGTTTTGCTGACACTCCATCTTTGGGATTGCTGAGCCATTCTCACGGTCAGGCTTTCGATGTGTGCCAGTAAATTTTGCGAGGCGTACAACTCGGGCCCGGAAAAGCCCGCCTCGATTTTCGACGAGATCACCAGAGGCTGGCGCCATTGCTGCGGGGCAGGTTCGCACCGTTCTCCCTGTTCGGCTTTCGCCATCCGCACGCTCCAGGGCAAATCTTCCATTTGAACCTGTGCGCGGGGCAATTCATTCTGGCCTTCCAGCGTGTAACTCAAAACTTTGATGCCCCGAATTTTGGCGTCGGTCTGAAAATGCGACGTCTGATGCAGTTGTCCTTTTTCGTCGATCCAGGCTGTAGCGCTCACCTTGGTGGGCTTGTCCAATGATGCATCCACCAAAGCTTGCCGAATCGCCAGCAACTGTGATTCGGGATCAGTCGCTCTTTGGGCCTTGGCCACAATGGGGGCCAACAAAGCCGCGATCAAGCATAAGACGGCCCGTAAAGTGAGTTTCATGCTGGCCTCACTTGCGCCGTGCCGCCATCTGTTGCAGATAAAGTGCTCGCAAATCACGCACCACCGTGCCATCCAGCGAAAGGGTGGTTTCGTAGGTGTCTTCGCCGACAGGCGTGATGCTCACCAGCTTCGCACCATAAATGACACCCTCCACCTTCGCTCGGAAGGTGTCGCTCATCACCGTCATGTCTGAAATCGTCGTACTGGCGTCCAGGTATTGCCCATAAACTTGTTCGGTCAGTGTCCGATACGCATCCAGTTTAGAAGCGCGAATGGCAAGCAGTCGCTGCTGAGAGGCATTCTTGTGGTTCTGCATGCTGATCACGGCATAGCCGGTGGCCACGATGGCTTCACGCTTTTCCGTCATGGGGGTGATCATCGAGGGTTCGGATTCAGAGACCGCGCTTTTGCCCAACGGACCCAAAGGCACGGTTTCACACGCGCTCAGGGTCACAAGGGCAGATAAAGCGATCAAAAGACGGTGATTCAACATCGGATAACTCCATGAACGGGGACAAAGCTTGAGACATGAATCGGCTTCAACTCCTCAGGCTTGAATTCACAGACCATAGTGATATCTAAAGTATTCAATCGATCAGTTGTCCCTTTGCTTGAGATAGATCGGCGTCACAATTGATTTGTCAAATATGTCTGAAAATATAAAATATCAAAAAATCAAAATTTGAATGCCAAGCCATTACACCGCCCAAAAAGCTTCGAACCCAATTATTTTGGGTCAAAGCCAATCGACCGTCAATTTGCGTCGATTGGTCGAATGCTTGGCCGATTCGGCTTCTACGGCCCTGATCACCGGCGAGACCGGAACTGGCAAAGAGTTGGTGGCCAAGGCCTTGCACCTGGGGGGGCAAAGGGCTGATGGTCCTTTCATTCCAGTCAATTGCGGCGCCATCCCTTCAGAGCTGATTGAAAGTGAGCTCTTTGGTCATCGCAAGGGCTCATTCACCGGAGCCATCGCAGATCGACTGGGTCGATTCGAGTTGGCACACGGGGGCACGCTGTTTTTGGATGAGGTGGGTGATTTACCTGCCGAGATGCAAGTTAAGTTGCTGCGTGTGTTGCAAGAGCGTTGCATCTTGCCCGTGGGCGCGACCCGCGAGGTACCGATTGATGTCAGGGTTGTTGCGGCCACACACAAGAACCTTGAAAGCGAGGTCGCGCAAGGCCGGTTCAGGGAAGACCTCTACTATCGGATCAATGTCCTGCCGATCAGGACCACGCCACTGCGCGAGCGGCCTGAAGACATCGCGGTTTTACTTGAGCACTATGCCAAGCACCACGCCCGCAACGGAACCGTGCCGATTGGTTTCGGAGACTCTTTTCTGGCTTTGCTGCAGGCCTATGAATGGCCTGGCAATGTACGCGAACTGGCCAACCTGGTGGATCGCTTGTCCACCCTGTTGCCCGGCCAGACCCTGAGCCCCGTTCGCGTGCCCACCTGCATGTTGCCGCTTGAGTTGGGGCGCCGACAGGCTGAGTATGTGCGTGAAAACCACGGCATGGACGAAATTCCATTGTCAGTCTTGTACGACCCTCAGGTCCTGGACTCGGGTCCTCGCCCAGTGACTCTTGAGCCACTCAGCGCCGCCAGTGATTTGCCCCCCCCATGGGAGGGCGAGATCTCCGCGCTCTTGTCGGACTTGCCTTCGGTTGAGGATCACCCCTGCGTGTCACGGGCTGCCACCGAGGCACCTGGTTCTGTGGTGCAAGCGTCTAACGATGAACTCAACCAAGTCGAGCAAGCCATCTTTTTGGCGCATGGCATCCAGACTTTGCCCCCTCAGGGCTTGTCGCTTAAGCAGCACTTGATCGACATTGAGCGCGCCATGATCGAGCAAGCCTTGGCCCTGAGCCGCGGCAATGTTTCCAAGACGGCCAAATTGCTGCAGTTGCAACGGACCACCCTGATCGAAAAAATCAACAAGTACGAATTAAGGTCGGCCGGTTGAATGTCGATTCCAGAGATGGGTATATGATGGGCCACACAAGGTCCAAGCAAGCATGAAACAAGTTCTATTGGGATTCACGGCAGGGGCTGCCCTGCTGGCGGGCGTGTGGGGTTTGGTCTGGCTCACGGACGAACCCAAAAAATCACCTGAGGTGGCTGCCACCCCCGGCGCAGCGGTCCGGCCAAGCAACTCAGGGGTCTTGGACATGATTTGCGAGCTGCGCCTGGATCTGGATGGACAGTTGGCATTGGGCATCACGGCCAACGAGCCCAGTCGCATGGCCATGGCACAGGTTGACTTTGACAAAGCCTCGGGTTGGTATCAGGGGCGCATCGCCATCTCTGAGAGCCGGGCTGGCAACTTGACGGTCATCGGCCCCAAACTCAAGGTCAGTCGGCCCGCCATGTTTGAGCGCTTCGGTGTCAAGATCACTCGCGAAGAATTCACCATTGATCGCAGCACAGGTGACTTCCAGCAAACCCTTGGTTTACACGATGGGCGCAACATCACCCTGATCCGGGCCACTTGTGCCCGAGTCATCAAGCCGGCTTTCTGAGTCTTGTGCGGGCAATCCCCTCGCTCTATGGCTGAGCGTTGACCCGCATTCAATCGCACCTTAATTGTTCAAGACGGTGATGCTGATGCGCCGATTCCTGGGGTCGGCAGGGTTGCCAGGCACCGACGGATTCGAATCCGCAACCCCTTCAATTTTGGCGAATCGCTTCTGAGCAATGCCCTCAGCTTGCATCAATTGGCGAGTCGAATCGGCACGTTCGGCGGACAGCACCCAATTGTTGCGATAAGCTTCTGATTTGCCAAAACTCAGGCTGTCGGTGTGACCACGTATGGCAATTTTGTTGGGCACATCGCGCAGGCTTTTCGACACTTCACGAACCAGATTTTGTGCTTTGCCGGTGATTTCTGCGGTGCCCAGGCTGAACATGGCGAAGTCGGCTTTGTCGATGATGTCGATGCGCAAACCATCCTTTTCGCGCACCACGGTGACTTGATCCTTCAGCGCTTCAAGCTGTTTGTTGTCAGCCAGGCGTTGCTGGATTTGTTGTGCCATTTTCTCAAACTGTGCATCCGTCCGATCTTGCTTTTTCGAGGAGCTGCCCGGCTCGCTGCTGGGGGTATCTTCCTGAGGGCCCTCCCGGTTGACATCTTCTTTGGAGGATCCAAAGCCATCGCTGGGCCCGCCTTGGGCCTGTGGCGTCAAACGCTCCAGCATCCCGGTTTGCTTGGCACTGAACGGAAATCCATCCGTGTCAACGATCGATGCACCCCCGAACATGCCCGTGGAGCCCGCTAACTCACCAAACACGATTTGGCTGTGCGAGGTGGGTCGAAAATAGTCTGCGACGCTGCGCTTTTGGTCTTCGTTGGATGCACCCAGCAGCCACATCAGCAAAAAGAAGGCCATCATGGCGGTCATCATGTCGGCCAGCGCAATTTTCCAGGCGCCACCGTGCGCGCCACCGTGCCCCTCTTCGACAATGATTTTTTTGATGATGGGCCGCACCGGCTCTTCAGCCGCGGCTGTAGTCGCTGCATTGTCGCCGTCGACGGGGGCTTCTGCGGCAGACACCGCCTGATCCGCTGCCGGCGGAACTGCGACCTCTGCTTCTGCGGTTGCGGTGGCCATCAAGCGCCTCGCAAGGCGTCAAACACCTCAGAAAAGCTGGGTTGGTTGTGGTGACTGATGCAGGCACGAGCCGCCTCGATCGTCACGGGTTGAGCTTCTCCTTTGAGGTTACTGACGATCATCTTCATGATCACGTTGTAAACCTGACTCTCCTCTTCCAGCACCTGAGCCAGTCGACCAGCAAAAGGTTCAAACATGGCATACGACAAAAACACACCCATCATGGTGCCGACCAAAGCCGCGCCAATCAGCGCACCCAGCACGGGCGGGGGCTGGTCGATGGCCCCCATGGTTTTCACCACGCCCAAAACGCAAGCCACAATGCCCAGTGCAGGGAGAGAGCCTGAAATGGTGGTCAGCGCGTGGGGTGCCATCATGGCTTCATGGTGGTGCAATTTGATGGCTGTCTTCATGATGTCTTCGACAGCATCAGGATCCAGATTGCCTTGCGAGATGATCATCAGCCGCAGCGGGTCACAGATCATTTGAACCACCGAATGGTCTTTGGCTAATTTGGGAAATTCCCCAAAAATGGGGCTGGAATCGGGATTCTCCACATGGGCTTCCAACGCCACAACCCCTTCTTTTTTCATGACGCCTTGCAATTTCCCAATCAGGACAATCAGGCCCAGATAGTCTTCGGCTTTCCATTTCGGGCCTGAAATGCATTTGCCGATACCACCCATGGCGGCTTTGAACACGGCAAAGCTGTTGCCCACCAAGGCCGCGCCAATGGCCGCCCCGGCGATGATGATGAATTCGAACGGAGCGGCTTTGATGATGGGGGCCATTTTCCCGCCGGCTGCGATGTATCCACCGAACACTGCCCCGAAAATCACGATGAAGCCGACAAAGAAAAACATGCTGCAACCTCAGGAAGGAAAGACACACCAGACGCCGATGCACCAGCCAAACAGGTATTGGAAGATTAAATCGATCAGACTGCCCAAAAACAGAATCGATAAGGCCAGATAAAAAAAAATCCGAAAAATCCCCAAGGCCGAGGGAAGGAGACTCGCGATGTCATGCCCCATGACC
>JACCDW010223535.1_pt1 | contig 11250 bp, 8 predicted proteins | sample 7449781 | NCBI WGS metagenome assembly JACCDW01 (sample SAMN15323449, study PRJNA562643) | freshwater metagenome | isolation source: river surface water | place: USA:Blue River Watershed | collected 2017-08-18
ATGACCTTCGCCGGATATGTGAACGAGAACCACCCCGCGATTCCGGAAATCCTCGATGAAGCGCTTTCGCTCGGGCAGATATCAGCCTTCACCGGATACCAAGAAGCAACGAACATTTCAGTGCTCCGCCAGCTGGATGCCATCTGGAAGGCCTTAGAAAAGAAAGACATCCGGTATTCAAGCATCGGAACGACAACGGGGTCCTCCTCGCAAGTACAGCACGTAAGGCTCATCGAGGATACGCTGAGCACCCGTCAGGCGAACTGCGTGGACGGGTCGACGCTCTTCGCCTCCATCGCAACCAAGATAGGACTCGATGCCTATCTTGTGCTGGCTCCAGGACATTGCTACGTCGCGATCGAAATGCCCGAAACCAAGCCGATCGGGATAGAGATGACCGCACTGGGGTCGGAGGACTTCCCCAGCGCCGTCTCCATCGCCACGAACAAGGCAGAATACTCCATCCGTCGTAATTTCAAAAAATTCGAAGAAGGAGATATCGATTCAGGTTACATGCTTGTCCCCATATCCCTATGCAGAGGGCTAGGCATTCAGCCAATCCCCTCTGAGAGGTAAGGGGCCTGTTAACTCGGGTCCTACTTGAGATTAATCGCGAGCCTTAGCCTCACCCTAGAAAGTTGAGCCGCGACCCCTTGGTGCGCGAACCGCAAACCAACGCCACCTTTCATCTCGGGCATGCCAAGCTTTGCCATAGCTGTAAGTTCGTCAACGTTCCAGCCCACCAGCAAGTCGTGCCATTCCGCACAAACCACAAACAGTTAAGTCACGTGACCCCGGGATTATCTGCCTGGCAGCAATGAATCTGCAATCTGGGTTTTTACAAATGTATTAACAAAAAGTTCCTCATAGATATTGAGCCGTAGGGTTTTTTAAAAAAAATACACGGAGCTAAATGAAGAAATATTTGCCAGTAATTTTCTGGGCTACGGCATTCATAACCTACGCCACCATAAAGATCTGGCCGTATCTTGATAAAAAGCAGTCATACGACAACCAGAGCCCGCGCACCTACCACCAAGCCGCTCCGGGGGCTCCTGCGCCTACGGAACCAGTTTTTTTGCCGGCAAAAAACGCGCCCCTGTTTGAGCCCTACTCTGCGCACTTTGAAGAACTGTTCCCCGCCAGAGTCTTAACCATGGCTGCAAGACCCTTGTCCGATCAATACAGGAAATCGGACGGCCTGGCTCCCAAGTATGGGGTAAGCGGAACCATCGGGGTGACCCTGCGTAAAGTCAAAAAAGGTCAGCGATATGTGGTAGAGATCAGTGCCGACAGGTTCATCGCCCCATCCAAAGAAACTTACGAAATCGTAGAAAACGCGGAGGCCGTCATTCTTTGTCCGAGGATAAACTATGATTACAAGGAGCTCCGCAGAAATACTCAGACGGGATTCATCAATATAACGTTCGCGGTCCGACAAGAGGGCGAACAAGCGGGAAACTCGGCTACGCGCAGATGGCAGGTGCATCAGATTAACGACTGCCCCATCCAAATGGAGAGCAGGTCCATCACCCATGAAGGCGAGGTCACTAGTCGAATTTCAAAGCAATCATACGTCATAGCCGGTTTCGTGAACGAAAACCACCCTTGGATAGATACCTTGCTGCTAGATGCAAAGAACACGGGAATTTGCAGTGAATTCGTAGGCTACCAAGGGGGAAACAAGCTAATTGGCCCGCAAATTTCCGCGATATGGAAGGCTCTGCAAAACCGAGGACTAAGCTACTCATCGGTCACGACCTCAACATCATCTGACCACCATAAATTACAACATGTCCGTTTCCTGGAACAATCCATCGCTACGACCCAGGCTAACTGCCTAGACGGCTCAGTCCTGCTATGTTCCATCCTAAGGAAGATAGGGTTTAACGTCGGCGTCATGCTCGTGCCCGGACATGCATATGTGTGCGTCCTCGACCAAGCTAATGAACGTTGGATCTTCGCAATCGAGACGACCATGTTAGGTAAGGCAGACCTGTCCGAAGCAGCGAGGGTGGCGACAGAATCAGGAATGTACCCGTTGAATAAATGGAGTGAAGAAACTCGCGAACATTACGACCTGGTGAACATTTCAAAACTTCGCAATTCCGGGCTAAATCCAATCCCATTTGATGAGGTGGCAGCTGGCGCTTTTCTTCCCGCACAGAACCTAAGCACCCAAATCCAGTCACCGACCGAGATCGCGCGACAAAAAAGGATAGCGTTGGCAAGCAGACTTAACCAAAAACTCGCCGAGTTGCGGTCGTACAACGGATCCAGAAATGATGAACCGTTTCGCGTATCTGCCTTCAATTTATTTACCGAGATCCGCCAGTGCCAGAGCGCATTCAACAACCTTAGAATTCGCCCCGAACTTGAATCCTCAGGCATACCGATAGCGGACATCCGGATGGCGAACCAGTATGCGTCGATTGTTCACCTGCTCAGGACGAAGAGCATCGACATCAACACTGAAGTGACCGAAAGCGACCTTGATATCGCAAAGGAAATCACCGAGGCGTTGGTGGATCTTGCGAACCTTCCCCTAAATTTTTGAAAGAATCCCGGTAGGACCATATTCGCCGCGCGGGAATGGTATAGATGGCCAAACAATCAAATGCTGGGATTCATCAGATATCAGGTGAGTGGAGATGACTCATCCTGCTCGGATGATTTTAACCCAAGGGGTTATACGCCCCACAGCAGCTAGCATGGCTCCAAAGACTTGCCCCATAGGATGATTTATCGTCATGTAAGGAATGGCTAACGCATCCTACCTGCTGGTCTTCAAAAATGACCATCTCTACGTGGAAATCGACGGGGCGCTCTGGGTTTACGATACAGGCGCCGATAGTACTTTCGGTGACAGGGCGACGGGCCTGCTCGGGCCGAAGGAGGACGTCATGGAACTCTACGCAGGACAGTTCTCGGCAGCAGACATCTCAGGCTTCCTGGGCGAAACGGTGGCCGGCATTATCGGTGCAGACATCATCAACCGCTACGACCATATCATCGACCTCAAGGCAAACATACTCACCGTCAGCGACGGCGACCTGACCTCAGTAGGCTTCGCTCAACCCATCGAGTTCTTCATGGGCGTACCCATTCTCAAGGCTGAGATCAGCGGCGACTCACATAACTGGTTCTTCGATACAGGGGCGCAGATTTCATATTTCCAAGGCACCCCGCCGCCCGAAGCCACCGATGCCGGCGAACTCCTGGACTTCTTCCCACTGGGAGGTTCTTTTCAAACCCAGACAAAGAACATACCCGTCAAGCTCAAGGGCCTCAGCCACACCCTGCGTTGCGGGAAGCTGCCGGGGATGATGGGAACAGCCCTCGGAATGGCCGGAGTCAGCGGCATCATCGGCAATGAAGTCATGCGTGGACGTGTCACAGGATACTTCCCGAGGCGTGAACAGCTGATCCTACAGGCATGAGCATATCAGACAACCATCGCAGCTGGGCTAAGTACTATGACGACGTAAACCGTCGCTGCTTCGGAGAGTTTTACGACCAGCTCACCCTGCAGACCCTGCATCACATCGGTACACTTGGGAAATCACTGCGAATTGCAGATTTCGGCGCCGGCACCGGCAGGCTTTCCGTTCCGCTATCTGACCTTGGCCACGAAGTGACCGCAATCGAGCCATCAGAAGCCATGCTAGAACAACTTATGGCCAAAAATTCGGGAGGAAGAATCTCGGCCCACAACGCATCCCTTTCCTCATATGTCGGACCTGGCGGATACGACCTCGCTCTAGCGGTGTTCACTGTCATCGCATACATCCTGACTCCTGAGGAGTTGACCGCTTCTTTCGCCAATGCATCGAAAAGCCTTAAGCCGGATGGCGCGCTGCTGATAGACGTACCCCGTGCGATCCTTTTTAGGAATAATCATGCAAAGTCCGTGGGCATGACACGCGACATAACCTTCACCTCGCTCGGAGGTAGCCTCTTCAACTATCAAGAGTCGACCGAACTCATGACTGGCGGTGGAGTCATTCGTTACGCGGACTCATTCAAGCTGCGCCACTGGGCGGCCGATGAAGTGAAAGCAGCCCTTGCTTCAGCCGGCCTGACAGTAACCGAGGATTGGTCAGACCGCTTTCCTATGTCCGGAGCCGAATACTGGCTTTGTAAGAAAACAACCTAAAACCTCTTATGCTAAAGTCATTCCTTGAAGGTAAACCTGTCATTCTCCCGCTCAAACCCAGGCACGAAATGACCCCTGCGGAGCTCAAGGAGCTCGATCACTACTTCATGCAGGCAACCTGCGGAGAACCAGATGCGGAATTCATCACAGGCCTATGCTGTTTTGCCGGCTATGGAACCAGCAAAGACTATCAGTCGGCAGTGAAATGGTATCTTAAAGCAAGCAGCCAAGGGCATATGATGGCCGAATACAACCTAGGAGCCTGTTACGCCGGAGGCCTCGGGGTGCAAAAGAGTTTCGTGAAATCTGCTAAGTGGTACAGATTAGCGGCCGAAAAGGGGCATGCTCCCGCGCAATTCAATTTAGGCTGCAGGTATTACGCCGGAGAGGGTGTCCCCCAAAGCGACCTAAAGGCCGTGCATTGGTGGGAGAAATCAGCCCATCAAGGATATGCATATGCCTTGATCATGCTGGCCGACTGCCACCTTCAAGGGAGAGGTGGCTTTCAAGAAGATGCCGCGGAGGCCTATGCAATCCTCACTAACCTGGGCAGGGAGATGCCCGAAGCGACGAGCCGCATCGAAAAAATAGTCAATAAAGCCACTAAAACAGAATTAGATAAATACCAAGCGCGAGCGGAAGCTTTCGCCATGCGTAAAAAATAAAAACAATGGTCACTGAATTCTTCCATTCCAACCCTCGGGCTCAGGCATATGGTCGGCTGAATGAAATCATGCGAGGTGGCACTGTAAGGCTGATAGGCGCGGTGTGCTACGTCACCTTGGACGGTTGCGCCCTGCTTGAGGCTAACATCGACAACTTCAAAACAGAGGGGTCATTCTTCATCGCCGGATATAACGACATCAGCTCCATCGGAGCCATCAACGACCTATGTCGACAGGCTCCGGGTAAATTCTACTTCCATGGCGTATCCAGAAAAGGCTCGGAGGAATGGGAAGGATACTTCCAGCCGGGCTTGATGCATGACAAGCTGATCTACGCCGAAGGGGAAAGTGAGGCGACCGTATGGGTTGGCAGCCATAACCTTACCCATAACGGGTTGCTCGGAGTGAACATCGAGTCGGCCACCATCACCACAGGAGACAAGGGGCACCCCTTCTTCAGGCAAGTGCGACAGCACCTGGAATCCATTCGCCATGAATCATTCGAGGGCCCGGCTCAGATTCCCAAAGACCCTCCCCTCGACAAACCGATACGTGACCTCGTCATCATCCATTGCGAAGCCACCGAAGAGCAGATTCAGGCCATCAAGGCTGAGAAGAACTGCTACATGAGCATACACCTTCGACAAGACGCCTACGACTCGCTATGCCGGCCGCCCGCCGACCCGGACAAGCATGTCCGCCTCCACCTCTACCATCCTGGAGAACTCGACACCAAGGGACCGCTTGCCCCAGCCAGGCTCGTGAAAGCCGGGGAACTCTACGGAGTCAACTTCACCGAGAAAAGCGTGCGCAAAGGAAATACCGCGGGCTGGCCCGAGATGTCATTCTGCATCGAGGAGCCTTACGGAGACGACTTCCAACCGTTGAGAATCTGCTCAGAAGCCCACGATCGAACCGATGACGTGACCGTATGCGCCATCAGGGTTGACGACAACCTCGAAGAAATCGATGAAGGCAACAAGTGCTGCATCCTCGCGGAGAGACCGACTGGCGAAGTTGAATTCAAGGAAAGGCGCCTAAACCTTAGCCCACTCGAAGGAAATAAGAAGAAGCGTTACGTCATGCTCATCGAGAGCCTCCGCGCGGTCGCGAAACTCTCAGGCAACAGTCCGATTGCCGGCGAGACCAAGATGGAGAGGATTTACGAAGAACGCGGCGAGGAAGTGGTGTTCGAACGTGAATCTAAGAAGCCCTTCCGCTTCATCCATAACGGAAAGCTGTTCGCCCTACCGAAAAAACCTGAATCGAAAAACCAGGCGCAGGAAGAGGACGCTTAACCCGCATATCAGGCCATGGACGAACATTACCCAGTGCTACCACAGTTCCTTAAGTTCAGATCCAACGATAACTTTGGGAAACTTGTATGGGACGAGGATATTCAAGCCCTTGAAATCCACCCCCTATACGCTGATAAGCTTGATCAGCCGATACGGCCGACTCGGCTTGAGTGGAAGGTATTCTGGCTCCTTTTGGAGCATGCAGGCGTCTGGAACTGGGAACCAACGTATGCGCCAGAAGGCCCCCTGTCCTGCGATGAGCACCAGTGGTCATTGGTCATATCAAGAGACGGAAGATATATCAGCACGTGCGGCAGCGAGGCGTATCCGGGAACCCCAGAGAGGGATTACAAGGAGGGGTCACCCTATGACGTACTCCGCACCGCCGTGGAAGTTCTCACATGCAGGCATTACGATGCAAGTATGCAGTCTAACGAAGCACTAACGGGCATACCCCATTCCTTTGATTTCACCCTTTGGTCAGAAGCCTACGAAAACCTTGGGATCAATATCCGTTGGCGAAAGAATGGGCCCGGACTCCAATGGCAACATGTGTCGAATCAAGAAGATGATTGGGTAGAACTCCCCTCCCCGTCCCGACTTACATGGAAGGTATTCTCCCTCCTGCTAGATCTGGCGAAGGTCGAGAAATGGGATGCCGAGTATGCCAGCGAAACCACGGCACATGCTGGATGGTCGTTTAAGGTCTACATCAATAGCCCTACGTTCAAGTCCGCCGGCGGCGACACTTATCCGAATTCAGAGGAGGGAGCAGATTACCTCCCGGGTTCCCCCTTCGACATCCTGGTCACTTCGCTAAGCTTTCTCACGAGTAAAGACGTGCTCTGCACGCGCTGATGGAATCGATAGGCTAACTCTTAACAACCCATACAAAATAGGCGTAAATCCTGATCGGACTTGAGCTATAAACCCGTCTTACCTTGCCAGATTCTGCTAACGTAACGACGGTTAAGCCAGAAGCTGCGCTTGAAGCCAGGGTAACGATGCTTGTCATGAGGGCGAACATGGACGGCCTTGGTCTGGGATTCGGCGGGGAGCTCTTCGAGACGATCGGCGCGCACTAGTTTGACCGTATCAGCCCAGACTTCGTAGGTGGCGTCCAGGTCGGCTTCCGGCATAGACCAGAAGATCGCCTTGGCCAGACGCGGACAAGAACCGTCTTTATCATCTCTGAGGAAGATGAAGAGGAATCGTTTGACCAAATCCTGATAAAGCGACGAATCTTCCCATTCCTGTTCGTCGGCGATTTCGGCGTATTCAAATGCAGGAAAAGAGACGGATTCGGCAGCCTCATCGTTCTTAAGCACGCGCGATACACAGATTCGAAAACCCGACTTTCGGAACGCCTCCATCTCTTCGATTGGAGATCCATAGAGGCGCATGCATATCTCATCCAAGAAATCACGGATGCGCCGAGATTGGCCGCTCTTTCCACCATATTTACCGTCTAGCTTCAGTTTCTCGCATATCTCAATCGTCGTCATGCCCGCATATGCGTTAATGCGTCTGATTATTTCGGACTCAAGGTCTTGCTCGAAATAAACCTTAGCATATCCGGGAGAAGGCGACTCCATCAGTTTCGACTCAGCCTGCCCAGAATACAGCGAGCGGAATATCTCAGTCACATAGGCCTGCTTCAAGGCGAAGGCCCTTGGTTTAGCCAGGGCCTTCCCGGAGCGTTGCTTCACCAGCTTGGTGGAATCGGAGCTCTTAGTACATGCGCCCAGCATAGGCGTGAGACTTTCGCTCAGTTCGTGCGCCCGACCGTCCCTGACATAACCTTGGATGACCTCCCAATCACGCTTGAACAAGGCAACGTCGGAGGTAGATGGTGCCCAGATATCGGCCAGACGAATGGACAGGTCCATCATGTCTTCCGGCCGGCTAACCTTGGCGTAATCATAAAAGACGAGAAGAATACTCAGTAACTTCTGGAAGGCATGGCTGGTCTCCGCGGTCTCCTCGATGACACAGGGAATTCTGGATGAGGATCTCCCTCCGTAGTTGATCATGCAGATGACGAGACGCTCTTTGGCGCGGCGCCCTCCTTCGCCGTCCGAAAGCAGGCCCGTGCACTTCAGTTCGGCCCATCCTAGGTCCGGTTTGGCCGATGAATTCGGCTGATAATAAAAATGACCTACTTCGATGGCGTTTCCGAACGCCCCTTTCCCTCCTGCCTTCAATGTGGATTCGACCGCCTTGATGACACGGGCCTGGTGGCTGACTGGCACGCACAGGCGTATGGCCTTACGAAGCGACCCCGCCTTCTGCAGCTTCCGAGCATGCCTCAGGCAGGATTCACGGTCGTCAGGGTCGTAAGGCGGTTCGAAGAGGAAATCTCCAGGCACATAAGTTTCTTATTAAACCCGAGGCCTGCCTGCGAGCGTAATAAGAAGCTTAAGAGACCAAGGCCTTGAGGATTCGCTCGACGACCCCTACCACGAGGGCATTGCCCATGAAGAAAGCCCGGCGTCCGTCCGAGATCTTGAGCTCCTCGCATTTCTTGGAATGAGCCTCCGAAAAGCCGTTCATCGCCTCGAGCTCCCGGGGGAAAAGGCGGCGCAGACGGCCGTCCTTCCCGCAGTCGTGCGGCAGTTTCCTGCCAGCCTTGGCGCAGTCTTCGCAGATCACATGCTTGAAACGGGAGACCGAAGCTCCGCCCTCGGAGGTGATGATCGTCCGCCCCGGCGCGTCCAGAGGATCGGGGAAGGCCATACCTCCCTCCTTGTAGCCGTATGCGAAGCTAGCGCCAGAGACCGTATCGCGATCGAGCGTCAGCTGTGCATCGCCGATGGTCACGCGCACCGAAGGATTCGTCTTGAGCAAGGCATCGATGGCTTTCCGCACCTTGGCAGCCAGGCTCTTCCTAAGCTTGCCCTGCTCGGCCTTGTCTTTGAGCGCCAGAAGTGAAATCGCTCGATCAGCTACGATACCGGCAACGTGAGCCTCAAGTTCGCGGGACATAATCTCGTCATCGGAAACAAACTTTACATCGGAGCGGCTGATCAAGTTAGGACGCAGAGGGTTGGCCTTTTTCCCCATCAGGGCGGCAACCTTGTAATTAAGCTCCTCGCGGGCAAGACGCACCTTAACCACGTTGCTCTCATAGCTTACAAGCATCTCATGATCCATCCCAAGTTCGCCGGGCAACTTCTTGGCGGCATCAGCTAGCTCCAACTTAGTAAACTTCCCTTCCCCCTTGAAATGGGATTTCAGGAAGCTGACCAATGCGGCTTGCTTGCGGCGTGGCTCATTCTTGCGACCCTTAGCGTATGACCAGAGCTTGGCGTCCTCGGCGGGAATCGAGAACTTAGCAGCGGTCGAGGGATAAAAAAGCCGCCCAGGCTCGACGAGCAAGTCGCGAAGGAAAGTAGGCTTCCCCTTCATGACAGGGTCGACCTGCATAGTGTGCACGTTGCCGTCGAGCATGAAGCCAGCAGACATGAACGGAGAGGCGCCTTCGCCGTAACGGTCCTTCACGTCGACGTCGGTCTTGAACTTGTTCAGATCATAGAACTCAGGAATCAGCTCCTCGGATAGGCACGGTAACGACTGGGCCAGAACCCCCTTCGAAATGAGTACTGCCGTGGGCTCATCGGCGGAGGCCTTCAGGGCCTTTCCTTGGGAAGTCTTGAGCTTGTAAGCCAAGATGAAGATGCGGCGACGCTTCTGGGGATAACCGTAGTCGGCGGCATTGACGACACGCCACTCGACGGCGTAGCCCAGCTCCTGGAAACCCTTCAGGATGACCGCGAAATCCCTCCCGCGGTTGTTTGCCGGAGAGTTTATGAGGCGATCGACGTTCTCCAGCAGCACGTAATCCGGCGCGCGCTCCTCGAGCAGTCGTTCGATGCTCCACCAGAGCACCCCCTTAGGTCCACGTAGCCCCTTCGAGACATTCTTAGGCTTAGCCACGGAATAGTCCTGGCAAGGGAAGCCACCGACAAGCAAATCGATGTCCGGCACCACGCTCTTTGGGATAGGCCCCTTAATGTCGGAGACCTTGTGGATGTCATCGGCGTAATGGCCTTCAGGGCCGAACTTCGCGATGTAAACGCGGTTAGCGAACTGCTCTTCACCCTTCTTCGATGACTCAGAAGGCTCCCACTGGTTGGACCAGGCCATCCGGAAGCGATCATAGCCCAGTTTGGAGTTGAGCGAAGTAATCGCCTCACGGAATCCGCCTACACCTGCGAAGAGTTCCGCCACTCGGATTGCTGACATTTTTTGAGACATGAATCGATGATGAGATAACCAGATTGGGGATCAAGAAGAAAGCATCTTCTCGGACATATATGCCCGGAAACATGAGAAGTAGACTGACAAGGTCGCCGTACCAACCCCCTAGCACACGCATTCCTAACCACATAAAGGGTAGACCCGACCAACACCAGCCCGCGGCGATTCGTGGATTACGAATCAACCCTTCGAAGTCGTCAAACCTGCAGACTCTGGCCCACTTTCAGTCAACAGCGACCGACCGAGGATCGAATCGAGATTGAAACCATCCAATCCGCCATCGGTCACCGGCACCCATGCGAGATGGATTGGGGAATCCAGATTCGTGAAAGACAGAACCTCCGCACTCGCAGGTTGTAGCGAGGGATAAAGCAAACCGACCAAAGGATAATCGGCCTTGTCGTCTTTACGCTTAGATACGGCATAGGCTAGCATCTGATAGGCATCTTCCTTCTTCACGTTCTTATAGTTCTGCTCCTCATCGTCACCATCGGCTTTGATCTTTCGATTCGATTCAGGCACGTAACTCTTCCACTTGGTATCAAGCACAGCTAGCACTGCGCCGTCGGGTCCGATGATCATGATGTCTGGCTTAAGCCTGAATCTTCCGGCCTCACCGTCAGCTTCATGGGCAAGATAAGAGTTGTATCCGCTATGCCCACGCGTCCTGGCGTCGCTATCGTCAAACCTTCCTTGGGTGACGACACTACAACCAGGGTAGCGATTTTCGATAAAAGCTTCGACCTTCTTGGCTATCGCGGCCTCGTAGACGGTCGACATATCCCAGACCATCGTAAACCCAGGACGCACCTTACCAGGCTCCGAGGTCCGGACGAACGGTTGATTTCCCCTGATGATGTTCTTGGAGAAG
>JACCDW010624829.1_pt1 | contig 11249 bp, 13 predicted proteins | sample 7449781 | NCBI WGS metagenome assembly JACCDW01 (sample SAMN15323449, study PRJNA562643) | freshwater metagenome | isolation source: river surface water | place: USA:Blue River Watershed | collected 2017-08-18
CGGTTTTTTCGAGGTGTTCGGTGGTACCAGGGAACAGAGAAATTGCGTTTGGTGGAAAGAGACGCACAAGCGGACGACCGATGATATATTTTTTGTCGAGCGCGCCCCAGAAACGAGAGTCGTACGAGACGGGACGGTTGTCACCCATCACAAAATATGAATCTGCATCGAGCGTGAGTGGAGCGGTCATGCTGCCTGGCTTCATATCTTTTAAATATGGCTCGGCGAGCGTAAATCCGTCGGGATTTTCGATGTTTTTAATTGTAACTTTTTCTCCGTCGACAAAAATCGTCTCTCCGGGAAGTGCAATGATGCGTTTGATGATGATTTTATTTCCAGAACCGCAGGGGACGGAGCGAAATTCAGATTTTTTACATGGATCACGAAAAACAACCACATCGCCACGCTTGGGATTCTCGAATCGATATGAAACTTCATCAGCGAGAAAGTATTGACCGTTTTTAAACGTCGGAAACATTGAATCACCCGAGACGATGAGTGGTTGAAAAATGTAAAATCGAATGAAGAAAAAGAGGAGGACAGTTGGCACGAGCCAGCGAAGCGTTTCTAAAACAATTTTCAATTTATTTTTGAGAGGTGCAGGAGAAATTTCTGTCATGGAGAGATTGTATTACGGAAGGAACATTTGACGCAAGAGAGAAACATGATGTGTGACGTAAAAAAAGAAAAAAATTCGACTGGGAAAATATTTTTGAGAGGAGTATACTGTGTTCTATACAATTTATGTTTTATATTTTTGGTTTAGGAAATCCGGGCGAGGAATACAGAGACACGCGACACAACACGGGGCGTATGGCACTCGAAGTGATTCGAAAAAAATATGATTTTTCGGATTGGGAGGCTTCAAAGATTCACAAGGCACTTATTTGCGAAGGAAAAATTGGAAAAAGCAGAGTGATGCTTCTTGAGCCCGAGACATTTATGAATAAATCGGGAGAAAGTGTGCGCAGTGTAATCAAAACCCAAAAAGACGCGACAAAAAATCTTCTGGTGATCTATGATGATTTGGATTTACCAATTGGTCGCCTCAAACTTTCGATCAACAAAAGCGCGGGCGGACATCGTGGACTCGAGTCGATCATTGCTGCAGTAAAAACAGAAAACTTTGGACGCATTCGCATTGGGATTTCACCCGTCACTCCTGGAGGCAAACTCAAAAAGCCACTTGGTGAAGCGGCGGTAGAAAAATCAATTCTTGGAAGTTTCAAAGAGTCAGAGGAAGCAGAACTCAAAAAAGTTTTCAAACGCGCCGCAGAAGCAGTCGAGACAATGCTCACCGAAGATTTTGAAAAAGCGATGACGGTGTTTAATAAATACTAAATATCTTTTTGTGTAAGAATGAGAAGTAGGTGTTTTAAAAAACAAAAAATCCGACTATTGCCGGATTTTTTGTTTCTGAAAATTCAGATAAATTACTTCTTTGCTGTACCTCCTTTATCAACATACGAGAGTGCCATCTTTTGTTCCTTTGGATCAAAGAGGGAAATCTTGAACTGGTAGGTCTTACCGAGCTCGAGTTTCTCGCGAAGTTTTGCTTCGGTTCCAAACTCTGACACGTGGACGAGTCCTGCAACACCTTCTTCGATCGAAGCGAGTGCGCCGTGCTTGTTGAATTTGATAACCACTGCATCCACCATCTGGTCTTTCTTGTATTTAAGAGCCGCTTCTTTCCATGGGTTTGCTTTGAGTGCTTTGATCGAAAGAGAAATTTTTCCTTCCTTGATTTCGATAATTTTTACATGCACTTTCTGGCGAAGTTTAAAGATGGTCTTTGGATCTTCGACAAGTCCCCAATCAATTTCTGAAATGTGGATCAAACCTTCGAGTCCGTCTTCAAGTTTTGCAAATACTCCAAACTCGACGATACCGGTAATTTCAGCATCAACTTCATCTCCAACTTTGTATGAAGCCATGATTTTCTCTTTCTCTTTTCCTTCTGGACTCTTTTCAGAGAAAATGAGTTTGCCTTCTTTTGGACTTGCACCAATCACCATCATTGAAATACGAGTTCCAACGAGTTTTTTGAGCTCCTCGAGAATCTTGTCCTTGTCACCATCCTGCACGCGTGGGTAGTGTTCACTCTTCAACTGTGATGCAGGAAGGAATCCAGTGATACCTTGCCACTCAACAAGAAGTCCACCCTTGTTTGCCTCTTTGATAGGGAGGTCAAAGGTTGCTTTGGTCTTGATTGCGAGTTCTGCTTCTGCCCAGATCTGTGCCTGGCGAGCTTCACGGAGCGACAATTCGATGTATCCATCATCGTGGAATCCAACAACTTTCGCAGAAATACTGTCGCCGAGAGCGATCTTTTTGATCACTTCACGAGCACTCATGTATTCGCGTCCGTAGATAATACCGGTTCCGTATGGAGGGAGGTCGATGAACACACCTTTGCGGTCTGATTCAACCACCGTGCCTTCGACCATATCCCCGAGCTGTGGGATGGTTGGCATCGAAGTGAGCATTTGCCCCATCATACTTTGTGTCTTTGCAATTTCTTCTGCACTTTCCGCACCCTTCGCTTTTACTGCTTTTGTCATTATAAATAGTGTATCTATGGAGAAGTTTCAGGTGCTTGGCTTTTTATGGCTCAAACGCCTGGATTAGGCTTCTCTCGGCTAATAAAAGATACAAAGCGTACATTACTATAGAATTGGGAAAAAGGCAAAAAGATACCCCCGCGGACTTGTGTCCTACGGGGGTTCAGAGGAATATTTTTTTCTCAGGTGCGCCTCACAGTGGTGATCAGTCACCTACCGCACCTTGCTACTGGTCAGAGACATTTTTCTCCTCCTGTATTCGCCTCTTTTGTGCTCTTACTGCACAGTTTGGTGTGTTAACCAGCCCGACCGCTTTGAGTCCCTACTTTCGTGAAAGACTCAGCTTTCTCGGGTTATTGGTTAGTCACCTCCTTTTTAAAAAGGTACTCGCGCCCATACTTACTTGCAAGAGACCTCTGGCTGCTCTAGAAACAACCATATTCTCACATGAGGTACATATTAGCATATATAAAATATTTGTCAAGCACTTTCATGACTCCTTATTTATGCTAGAATGTTTGCATGATAGTCACACATTTTGGCGCGGAAGCATTCAAGGTTCAGCTCGGCGATACGGTTATTGCCTTTAACCCGATTTCAAAAGATTCAAAATTGAAACCTGCGCGGTTTGGTGCGGATGTGGTGCTCTCGTCGCTCCCACATGTCGATATGAACGGCTCCGAGCAAATGGAATTCGGAGAGAAAAAGCCATTCGTGATTGCGGGGCCCGGCGAATATGAAGTGCAAGGAATTTTCATCAAAGGGTTTGGAAGTGAATCAATGTATGGCGGTGAGAAGCTCTACAACACTGTGTACTTTTTGACACTCGATGGAATCAAAATGTGTTTCCTTGGTGCACTCTCGAAGCCCGAGCTTCCCAACGAAGCGCTCGAGTCCGCAGAGGAAATCGACATGCTCTTTGTGCCGACCGGTGGCGAGGGAGGATTGGCTGCAAGTGAAGCAGGGAAGCTCGCCGTCTCGCTCGAGCCACAACCCATCATTCCAATGCATTGGTCAGGAATCGGATCAAAGGACGCGCTCAAAACATTTCTCAAAGAAGTCGGCAAGGATGTAAAAGAAGAAGATAAATTGACCGTGAAGAAAAAAGATTTGGAAGGGAAGGTGGGTGAGGTGTGTGTGCTCTCCGCGCAATAAAATTTGCGCCGGATTTTATTTTTTTAAATATGGAACGAATTATTATTTACCTCCAATCGCTTCCACCGCACACAGCGCGAAAATTGTCGTGGATTATTCCCGCGAGTGTTGGAGTCGTGCTTCTCGTAATTTTTGCGATTCCTTTTTTTATTCCAAATGAGAGCGCAGTAGACGAAAACGGTGACGCTATCGCCGAAGTCGTCGGTCCCCTCGGTTCGATTTTTGATTCTATCGGAGTTGCGTGGAAAAATATGAGTGAGACGGTTTCAAAGATTGGGAAGTAAAATAAAAACTTCCTCGTTTGCGCATTTCTTTGTTGCAATTCTCCGTTTTTCCCTCAACGTATAACACATACGTCTCGGAAAAATACTCGATTGCGCCTCGAACTGCATCAAACGAAAAAGTTTTTAAATGATAATAAGTACGAAAGCCCTCCCGAATCTTTCCGGGAGGGCGTTTGGTTATGTCAGATGTTGATTGCTTGCAGTTGCTTCACAAGCTCATTCTGATTCATTTGGTTTTTTTCGGCTTCATCGAGAAGACGTGCGCGAGTCGCTCGAGCGGCATCGAGTTTTGTTTTGAAATTTCGCTGATCTTGTGTGTGAATCAGTGATTTGTCTGAGACAGTACAACTAAGGACTGCCTGGATCACTGGTATATACTGAACGAGTGCCGCAACTTCATTAAGAAAGACTTCACTGTTAAATGGGGTTGCGTGTGACATCGCATGCCTCCTTTCATCCTGTGAAAAAACGGGTGAACTTTTTTGAGACACACGTCTCGTAAAAAACTGTCCTAATACACCATACAACATTGCGTCGATTTCGCAAGCGTTTTTTGAATAAAATCTGCGGAAAAGTGGTTTCCACTCGTAATCAAATATGCTATAATACCCTCATATGGCTACCGCGAAAGAACCCGAGAAAAAAGTCTCTTCAGAGCGACCGGAAAGTGGAATTGTAAATCGAAGTATTACGACCGAAATGCGCGAGTCGTTTTTGGATTATGCGATGTCGGTGATTACGGACCGCGCGCTTCCGGATGTTCGCGATGGTTTGAAACCGGTGCACCGACGTATTCTCTATGCGATGCACGAGATGAATCTCACCGCAGGTGCGCGTACTCGAAAAAGTGCTGCGGTGGTCGGAGAAGTGCTCGGAAAATATCACCCGCACGGTGATGTTGCGGTGTATGACACCATGGCAAAAATGGCCCAGGATTTCTCGTACCGCTATCCGCTCGTGATCGGTCAGGGAAACTTTGGATCGATCGACGGAGATGCGCCAGCGGCGATGCGTTACACGGAGGCAAAGATGTCCAAAGTCTCTGGTGAGATGCTTCGTGATATTGAAAAAGAAACGATCAACTTTGTTCCAAACTACGACGGAACACTCAAAGAGCCGTCTGTTTTACCAACTGCTGTTCCAACCCTTCTACTAAATGGAACCCTCGGTATTGCGGTGGGTATGGCGACCAACATTCCTCCGCACAATTTGCGTGAGCTCGTCGGTGCAACCACACACCTCATCGACAATCCCGATGCAACCCTCGAAGACCTCCTTGGTTTTGTAAAAGGTCCTGATTTTCCTGTTGGAGGAATTATTTACGGTGCAAAAGATATTCGCGAAGCATACGCAAACGGAAAAGGATCTGTCGTCTGTCGTGGAGACGCAGAAATCATCGAGACAAAAAATGGCGTATTCCAAATTGTCATTACCTCGATTCCATTCCGGGTAAACAAAGCCGAGCTCATTATTAAAATCGCAGATCTTGTCCGTGAGAAAAAAGTAGAAGGAATCGCAGGCCTCCGTGATGAATCCTCAAAGGATATCCGTGTTGTGATCGACCTCAAACGTGGTGCATATCCAGAGGCAGTTTTGAATACACTGTATAAACACACCCAGCTCGAGGAAGCATTCCACTTCAACATGGTTGTGCTCGTTGATGGCGTGCCACAGACCCTCGCTCTCAAGGGAATGCTTCAAGAATTCATCAAACACCGCCAAGAAGTTGTCCGCCGACGCACCGAATATGATCTCCGCAAAGCAAAAGAGCGCGAGCACGTTTTGATCGGTCTCAAAAAAGCGCTCGATCATATCGACGAAATCATCAAACTCATCCGCAAGAGTAAGGATGTTGACGAAGCCCGCGAAGGACTCATCAAGACGTTTAAATTCTCACTCATCCAAGCAAACGCGATTCTTGAAATGCGTCTCCAGAAACTCGCTGGTCTCGAACGCAAGAAGGTAGAAGAGGAACTCACCGCAATCCAGACACTCATTGGCGAGCTCGAAGCACTCCTCGCGTCTGCAAAGAAAATGTTTGCCGTTATCAAACAAGAACTCGTCGAGATTGCAGAAAAATATGGTGATGATCGTCGCACAAAGGTGGTCAAAGGCGCAATCGGAAGCTTCTCTCAAGAGGATCTCATTCCTGATACCGAAAGTATGCTTGTGCTCACCGCAGGTGGATACATCAAGCGCACTGATCCAAGTGAATATCGCAAGCAAAAGCGTGGTGGAGTCGGCGTTGTTGATTTGGATACCAAAGAAGAAGATTTCATTACTCACTTTGTGACCGGTACTGCACACAGCGACATGCTCTTCTTTACCGACAAAGGAAAGGCGTACCAGATCAAGATGTGGGAAATCCCAGAAGGCAAACGCGCAACCAAAGGAAAGTCGATTGCAAACTTCCTCCAGATTGCCCAGGACGAAAAGGTGACTTCGATTTTGCCAATGCCAAAGGACGCAAAGAAAATGAAACTCTCGATGATGCTTGTTACCAAAGAGGGGACCGGAAAGCGTGTTGCGGCCGAAGCATTCCATGATGTGCGCCGTTCGGGAATCATTGCGATCTCGCTTGAAAAAGGAGACGAGCTTGTATCTGCGCACTTCTGTGCCGATGGAGATACGTCGATTGTTACGACTCGTGGCGGACAATCCATTCGATTTGCAATCGAGGACATTCGTGAAATGGGACGCACCGCTGGGGGAGTCCGTGCAATGAAAGTCGACAAAGGTGACCGCGTCATTGCTGCCGAAATCATCCAGAAAGGCAAAGAGAAAGAATCATTCCTCCTTGGAATCTGTGAAAACGGCTACGGCAAGCGCACCGCAATGTCTGAATACAAAGTGCAGGGTCGTGGCGGCAGTGGAATCAAGACTGCAAAGATTACCTCAAAGACCGGTCCACTCATTGCATCACGCATCGTCACTCCCGAAGAAACCGAAGTTGTTGCAATCTCCAAAAAGAGTCAGGTGATCCGTACCGATATTGCAGATATTTCAGAATTGGGACGAGATACCCAAGGAGTTCGAATCATGAAACTCCGAGAAGGGGATTCGATTGCAAGTTTGGTGACGTTGTAAGAGAAAAATATTAAAACCACCGAGAGGTGGTTTTTATCTATACCTCGAAATTATCTTTTTCATTTCCTCCTTATTTAAGCCACTATCAAATGGCTTCGAAATTTTCTTTGTCTCCATAAACCCATCACGGTCTTTGAGGTGCAAAAATGAATTTTTGAGGTTTATTAAAATCTTGATAAGTAAATCCTCAACAATATGAAAATTATCGATACAATAATGATATCCGGCTTGTCCCTCAAAATCAAAATCTAATTTGAATACATCGATACTATCCAGTAATCCCGCATATCCACTATGGGTATAGTTAGACATTATTTTGTACCCACTCCCCAACATTTCCTTGATTGGTTGCTCCTCGTAATCAAAAGTATCGGCCAATTCTTTATTTAAATGTTTGTGTTGGAATTCTCTTGTTGTTGCATTTTTTATTATTTCCCCTTTAAACCATTTTTCTAAAAATGGTGTATTTTGATCTTCCCAAAAAAGCATTACCAAATCCAAGGCTTCTTTTCCGGATCGGGAAATTTCCATGGCCTCGAGATTTCTTCCGTTTCTACAAAGTAATAAGGCTGTTTGTAGATTGCCGTATGCTCTACCTAAGAGGAGATATGAGGCAACAATTTTGCTTTGTTCTGTTATGGATTTAATATGAGGAAAAATCCTTTTTATTAATTTTTTTACATCAGGAAGAACAGCATCAATATCATCACAAAGCAATTTTATTGCTAGTTTATTTTTTTCTTTTTGAATCTCAGGGAATTCTGGGTTTTTTTGAGCGTAGAAAAACCCTCGCTTCTTGTTTATGTCAGCTACGCGATTTTGAACATATTCTTCTGATGTTTCGTCTCTCGGTATTTCCTCTGAAAAATCTTTTCTAATCATGAGTTCTTTGAAATAATATTTAATTATAAAAATCGGACTTGGTCACGCATAATTTTCCTGACGGAAAATTTGCTCGACCCCGGCTCGCGGTTTTTGCCTTTCTCCGCTTTGCTCCGAAAACAAAAACATCGCTCCGCCTTTCTCGTCCCCACGAAAGCTGCGCTTTCTCCCAGTCCTCACTCACTTCGTTCGTTGTGGGCAGGGGGGGACTCGAACCCCCACGGATTACTCCATTAGTTCCTAAGACTAATGCGGCTACCATTACGCCACCTGCCCATGTAGGGGAGAGGATAGCATAAAAATGTTTGATTGTCCGCTTTTTGTTTTACTCAAATAGGATTTTCGAGAGAGTCCCAATGAAAGATTGGTACTCTTGTTCTTTTGATTTTTCAATAAAGATTGCTACGGCATCAAGGTCTATTTCAGGATTTCTTTTTAATCCATTGATCTCGCAGAGTGTGTAAAAAACGAGCGTTGCTGTTCTTTTGTTCCCATCAATAAAAGGATGATTTTTAATAATGAAATAAAAATACGCAACAGCTTTTTCTTCTGCTGTTTTATAAATCTCATTTCCGAAATAAGCACTGTTAATACTTGAAACGAGAGATTCAACTTTGTGGATTGCTTCCTTGTAAAGATGAAAAGGAACCTCTTTGTTTTTAACGAGTACTTCGTATACCAAGCACACGCCGTTCGATGTCAGCGGTTGAAATGTCTTTTTTTCCTGCATCATAGTCTTTAAGTGATCGAATAGTCGACAAGTTTTGAGAAAGCTGCTTTTCTGCAACTTTTGTGATTTTTGTATTCTCGAAAAAATTTCGTAATGCTTTAATCATGCGAGTAGTATATCATCAAAAAAGACAAATCTAAAAAAACCTGTGTATGTGCGCCCAGTAGGGATCGAACCTACGACCTTATCCTTAAGAGGGATCTGCTCTACCAGCTGAGCTATGGGCGCATGTATTTTATTTTTGAAACTTACTCGCAATTTTCTCACCGCACGCTGTTACCTACCAAAACAGCTATGGGTGCATACAGATGTAAAACAAAAAAATGAACTTTCAATTTATACCAAAAAAAATGCTTTTGAGCAATGAGTATGGAGTATGTGTTAGGGAATCGAAACTTACAGTTTCAGTCCCCTTATTGGATAATTTTGTTCGCTTTACTCCAAAATTTTCTCAATAAGGCTTCGATTCTGTCTCCCAGACATCACGAGCGATACAAAACAGAGTAGCTGAAACTACTCTGTTTTGATCGTGTGCCCAGGGCGGGAATCGAACCCGCATGCCGTTTGAAGGCTGGGGATTTTAAGTCCCCTATGTCTACCAGTTTCATCACCCGGGCAAATGTGCTACCGGATTCATACTATCATTCCTTCTCTCACTTGTGGAGACGTAGGCCGGGATCGAACCGGCGCATAGAAGTTTTGCAGACTTCCGCGTTAACCAACTTCGCCACTACGTCATATTTATATTTCAAATTTCAGAGATGGTACCGCGCTTACCCAATTCGCCACTACGTCAATTATCTCTATAGAACATGGAACACAAATCATAGAACACCGACCAAACCCTAGATTACAGATTATTCGCGATTTCATCAATGCGCTCGCGATTGCGCTCGCCGGTGTCGATTGCAAAATCAAAGAAAGGAATGCGATTTAATCGAGCTTCTTTTTTGATGAAATCTTTGAAATCACCACGCTTGCGCTTTGCAAAATCAAGCACTGGACCCTCTGCACTCTCGGGGAGGCAGGTGAGGAAGATTGTAGCATAATTGCCGTCTCGTGACACGGAGACATTGGTCACGGTAATGAGTGCTTTTCCCGCGGATTCCATAAGGAAAAACCGCGCGGCTTTTTCCATAATAATTTCCTTGAATCGCAAGTCTTTTATTTCGTATTCGTTTTTCATATTTTTATCGCTCGATTGATTCAATATATTCAAGCTTGTCTCCTGGAGCCACTTCCATTTTTGATTCAATCATCATTCCACATTCGCCTTCACTAATGAGCCCAACTTTCTTTTTGAGCTGCTGGAGTTCGCGGATATATCCTTCGCCGATCTGTGTGTTACGGCGCATGATACGGATGCGACCGTTGTCTTTGATGACTCCTTCTTCGAGACGACAGCCGATCACTTGTTTGTCTTTGACGCGACTAAAAAACTTGAGCACTTTTGCGCGACCCATGACTTCATCGACGGTTTCTTTTGGAGTCTGTGTTTTCAAATGTTCCTCGATCCACTCGATGAGGTTGTAGATAATATCAAATGATTGGATGGTGATTCCGCTGCGCTCAGCGATTGCCTGGGCTTGTGGAGTGACTTTGGTGTGGAATGCAACAACGGTTGCGCCGGTGACACCGACTGCCATTTTGACATCGTTTTCAGAGACAGCGCCGATACCACTCTGGATAATTTTGACGCGCATTTTGTCAGACGGAAGTTTTGCTGCTTCGTGAACGATTGCCTCGAGAGAGCCGAGTGCATCTGCACGGATAATGAGGGGGAGGGTTGGGATCATTGCGGTCGAGTCGTCGCGTTCGGTGCCGTGTGCAACACTTCGTTCACGTTCTTCGACGAGTGCCTCGGCTTCTTTTTTGTTTGCAACCACAACAAACGCCTCGCCAGCGGTCGGTACTGCACTCCATCCAATCACGCGAAGTGGGGAAGAGAATGCTCCATCGGTAACTTTTTTCCCGAGGAAATTTTCCATAATACGGAGTGGTGCAAATGTGGTTCCTGCAACAACAAATCCGCCCGAGTGCACGGTTCCGTTTTTGATGATGAGCGTTGCACTGATTCCTTTCTTTGGATCAACGGATGATTCGAGGATCACGCCAGTTGGATCGGCGTCGACTTGGCCAGAGACTCCTTCGAGCTCGGCAACGAGTCCAATGGTTTCCAAAAGTTCAGGTACCCCTTGTCCGGTCTTTGCGGAAATTTCTACAGAGGGAATCGTTCCACCCCAGCCTTCGAGATAGATTCCGGCTTCTGCGAGGGACTGTTTGGTGACCGGAATATTTGCGTTTGGTTTGTCGATTTTGTTTATCGCGACGATGTAGGGAAGTTTGGTTTCCTCGATGCATTTGTACGCCTCGAGCGTCTGCGTCTTTACTCCGTCCTCAGCAGAGACAACGAGAATCGCGATGTCAGCGATTGCAGCACCACGCACGCGGATCCCTTGGAATGCAGCGTGCCCTGGAGTATCGAGGAAGGTGATTGGTTTTACTGTTCCATCAGTTAGCTTCTGCTGTACTTCGTATGCTGAAATACGC
>JACCDW010016173.1_pt1 | contig 11248 bp, 24 predicted proteins | sample 7449781 | NCBI WGS metagenome assembly JACCDW01 (sample SAMN15323449, study PRJNA562643) | freshwater metagenome | isolation source: river surface water | place: USA:Blue River Watershed | collected 2017-08-18
GACTACAAGACTGGCAAAACGCCAAGTAAGTCGTGGGTTGCGGACAAGTTTGTCCAGTTACGAATCTACGCTGCCCTCATGTCGCAGGATGTCCCCGATGTTGGTCAACTCAAGTTGCTTTACCTGAAGGACGGTGTATCATTCTCCTACAAGATTAACGAGGATAATAATCAAGAAATCATCAACTACGTAGATGAAACATATGCAGGCGTCCAATCGGCGTGTCAAAGCGGGGACTTCCCATACGTCCGGTCACGGCTCTGCGACTTTTGTGCCTACAAATCAATATGTCCAGGATGGAAAAAATGACAGATGTAATTAGCGATGATGCTTTTGCGTACCTTGTTGCAGAGGAAGTAAAAAATAAACTTTCCCCCATGCAGCGTAATACCTTGCTTCAGCGTGAGAACTGGGACCGATGGCAGCGAGCACTTGTTGCCCTGACGGAAAACCTAAAAGAACAAATCCAGCAGATAGCCGGAGCAGAAGCAGACGATGAGCGTCGCTTTGAGGGCATGGGCAGTAAGCGAATGCAGAAAGAAATGCGTGGAGCATATGCCGACCGTCGCCTTCGTGTTGAGAGATTCTTGTTCCATGTAAACAAGCGTCTTGATGAAGTAACCAAGATGATTGAAACAGGGGTTGCCCCAGAGTCAAATCCCTGGGAAATGATTGATTTCTTCAAGCGTGCCATTTGTGAGCATCGGAAATTGATGGATAAGCATGACCTAGAGCCAACCCCCATTGATGAGGCTCTATGGGCTGCGTTATCGGACAAATGGCTGTTTGATAAGATAGACACATCCCTCCTATAGTAAGGATGTTCTGGTGCGTAGGCGAAGCAAAAAACGCGAAAAAGAGTACGTCATACGCAGAGAAGTCGTAGAGCGACTTCTATCCGAACGCCCTTATTGCGAAGCCTGTCCAAGATTTGCCAAACATGATGGCAAGGTGTCGTACGTAAGGCGCGGAAGCGTGGACATTCATGAGATTGTGAGGCGCTCTCAGGGTGGCTCAATAATAGATGAGCCAAATCTTTTGGCGGTCTGTCGTGAATGTCATAATCGTATAGGTCGGGAGCCTCAACTTGCCTTTGACCTCGGCTTAGCCAAGCATGGCTGGGAGCGAGACGGTTAAGTCTTCACAAATTTGGGGCAATTGTTCACTACGGGGGCGGCGCAATGTAGTAAAGTCTATTTGTCGTAACCCACACTAGACACGGAGAAAAATATGAGTTCAGCAGTTCTTCAGTTCCAAAGCGTCGGAGTCCTCACCGCTGCCGCCGGTAAGGCTTTTGTTGTTGCCCCTTATGGTGGCACAATCAAGAAAATCGCCGCCCGAGTCGGAACCACGTCCGCAGGTTCAAGCATTATTGTTGACATCAACAAGAATGGCACCACCATCTTCACTACCCAGGCCAATCGCCCGACCATTGCTGCCGCAGCAGTTGTCGCAACATTGGCTGGTCAACCCGAAGTGCTCACCTTCGCCGCTGGCGACCTATTGAGCATGGACATTGACCAGATTGGTTCCAGCACTGCTGGCTCCAACTTGGGCGTTTCAGTTCTCGTGGAACTCGACGAAGAAGAGACCACCCCAATCACAATCGTTCCTGACAACCGCTTCGGCTGAGCCCAATAGCGGCACCGTCTAGCGGTGCGACAAACGAATACCTTTGGGTACACGGTTCCGTTACCTTAGGAGTCACTGACGGGAGGGAGACCTCCCGTCTTTGGCATTTCCTAGTGCTACTGTGCGTGAATGGTTCTCATGGGGCTCGACCTCTCTTTGACATCTACTGGAATCTCAATTAATGGGAACACGCAGGCTATAGTAAGCAAATTCAAGGAAACTAAACGTCTTGCAGACATCCGTGACCAGTTATCACTTATCTTGGTTGAATCTGGGGTGCAGGGTGTTGTTGTTGAGGGTTATGCATTCGCTGCACGCAATTCCCAATCACACAAGATTGGCGAACTTGGTGGAGTGATTCGCCTACTGCTCTACGAGATGATGATTCCTTTTGTCGATGTCCCACCTACCAGTAGAGCAAAATTTGCTACCGGTCGTGGCAATGCTGCAAAGACTGAAGTTATCTCTGCAGTTTCAGCAAGAACTGGTTTGATTTGGTCGGGCAAAAGTGCCGATGACGAATGTGATGCGTGGCTACTCGAAGAGATGGGCTTGCAAGCCATTGGGTCAGGCAAGTACCATTGGCCAGAAAACAATATGACCGCTCTCAAGAATGTTGACTGGTCGCCAATTAGGGAAGGTTTTGTACATGGGGCTTCGTGATAATCCAATTAGCCAGGTAGAGATTGAGTCAGAACTTCTTCGCCTGATTGACATGCTTGAAGAAGAAACCGAGGCATTTGAAAAACTCGCCGAGGATGCCGCAAAAAAGGAAGCCATCTACAAGGCTAATTGGGCAAAGGAATACCTTGCAGCAAAAGGCTCAATCAAAGAGCGCGAAGCATGGGCTGACTATAAGTTGGCTGACGAGCAATTTGATTACAAAATTTCAGAAGCCCTAGTTAAGTCCAAGAGAGAGAAATTACTCTCACTGAGAACATCAATAGATGCAATGCGTACATTGAATGCCAACGTACGTGCTCAGGTTATGCCCTAATGCCGTCACGCCGCGAACTCAACTGGCTGAAGTCATGCGTCCAGTTGGCTGCAACTTTCTCCACCTGCTCCAAAAGGCAGTATTTTGCGGTTGTACTGATGTCAAATGGACGAGTTGCGGGTGTTGGATACAACGGCTCACCGCCAGGAATTGGTCACTGCAACGAAGGACACTGCCCTAGATATTCACAAAATAGTGAACCTGGCTCCAACTATGACAATTGCATTGCTCAGCATGCCGAAGCAAATGCACTTCTTTGGTCTGACCCATCGCTGCGTTCGGGTGGGACGCTGATTGTAAATGGTCCTCCGTGTTTTGGTTGTGCTAAACAAATTGCTTCTGCAAATATCCAAAGAGTTATTTATCTTGAGGACTCTTCGTATAGTGATGCTGGACGTTCTTTCAATTTGCTAACTTCTGCTGGGATAGAGTTAGTTCAAGTTAGTCAATCGCTTCTGGAGGCGTCGTGAATCACAATGTAGACGAATCTTTGTCGAATCTCTTGGTTGATATTGAGACATTGGTTCCATTGGTTGGAAACCCAAGAAGAGGCAATGTTGATGCCATTGCTGCGTCATACGCCGAATTTGGCCAAGTTAAGCCCGTTGTCATTCGTCCTAATGATGATGGCACTGCGACAATTATTGCCGGTAACCACCAGGTGATGGCGGCCAAGAAACTTGGATGGACACACATTGCTGCGGTGCAGATGGATGCCGATGATTCACGCGCAATTGCATTCGCCCTTGCGGATAACAGGACATCTGAATTGGGAAAGACTGACGATTCGTTGGTCTCAGAGTTGCTTGGTGGGGTTATAGATGATTACGGTGATTTATTTGACAGGCTTGGTTGGGATGAGTTTGAAATTGCAGCAATGGAAGAAGAGTCTTTCATGCAAGAACGAACTACAGAATCACGAGAATCGCAACAGTATATTCCTCCAGTGATTCAACCAATTGCCGATATTGGTGAAGCAATCCTTTCTTCCTTGGTAAAAAAGAATAGTGAAGGGGAATCACAGATAGTTGCCCCTTCAACAGTTGAACATAAGGATGTTGCGGTTCAGGGGAGCGGTCTTGTAACAAATGCGATGCAAGTCCCCAGTGGGCCCAAGGCAGTCGTTCAGTACACAATTGTTTTTGATGACCCAGAACAGCAGCGCCGTTGGTATGACTTCATTCGCTGGCTGCGAAATGAGGCAGCCTATGACGGTGAAACGAATGCAGAAAAACTAATATCGTTTATTGATGCACACTCTGAGTGCTAATTCACCATTTTCCAAGAGGGCAACTTGAGCCTTTGAGGCGAACCTTAATCTTCATAAAACACCCACACTCTTTGCAGGTTTTTGTGGGGGTGAATAGGCGGTCGCATGCGATGCAGATATTCCACCGCTTAACTGCAAAATTAGGAGCATCCATATCCCCGTCAATGCCTGCATCGGAGTAGTCATCTGGTTCAGGCGACATTTTTGGCATCTCCCTCAAGTGTGAATGTTTTGTGCGAAATTTGACCGACGAGCACCTGGATATATGTCGCCATGCCAGCCAAGCCAACGATATCTATCGGCGGTAAGCCATCAGCAATGTACTTGACAGTATTGATGAACTCACTACTAGATGCTTCGTTTTTTGTGACAACAGACAGTGCTGCCGAACGTGACTTTGTGTCAATTTTCAACTCCCAGAGTCGCCCAAGATATGTGGCCCTAACGGCAACATAGAAACACTCAGTCTCAACCTTGGGTATGTCATTGGGGTCGGTGATGACAATTAGTTCTTCGGGGTTTGGTGGAATCATTTTCTTTCCTCAGGCTGGGGCAACGAAAAAACCAACGAGAAATCCCACCAAGCCCGTGATTACCGCCACGCCAAGCCATGCAAGTATTTTCATGTTCTCTCCATCTGCTGATTTTTTATGAAGGTTATCATCTAGTTCGTCTGGGCCGAAGAACATATCCTCAAAATCAGATGGAGAATCGCCATCAATGACAAAGTCTGGAATAAGGCTTTCTTCCAGGACGATTATCTCCATTAGACGCGAAACAACTTCACCCGTATTGGTGAACTGGCCCGTTGATTCAAGGCTTGTCGCTGCCAACTCAACAACATAATCCTCTAGGTGCTTCAAGTACATCTTTCACCTATCTCGGAACAAGAGGTGAAATAGCAGTAGTCCAGCGATTGCCCCAGAAACCTCTGGACCATAGCCAAGGTTCTTGAGGTGCTGAACGTCGCGACTTATTGTGTTTCTATTGCGCCGAATGGCAAAAACATCGTAGACAAGAACAAATAAAGCAACCGAAAGGGGGCCCGTAAGATGGGCATCATCAAGTTTCTTAAATGGTCTACTCATCACTAATTGTCAACAAGGGTGGGAGCAGTTCATCTGCCACCCGCCTAGCATGATGTTGCTTTAGGGCCAATTCTGCGGTGACATGGACATCTCCGGTTGCCCCGGACATAATGGATGCCAAGCAAAACGCAAGTTGCTCGGAGTGGTCTACCTCGTCAACATATCTTGCCCGCTCTGAGGCAACATCTTCCCGGAGGGTGATAATTGTCTTCTTTAGGGAATGTATCTTGTTGACTAGTTCACTCATTGCGTTCTTCGCGCATTCTGTCTATTCCTGCGCGTGCCTTTCTGATGCGAATATTTTTGTTTGAAATTACCAGAGAACGCAGTAGTTTTTGCGCCTGTTCCTCGGTTAGTGAGTCTTCGCTGGCACCTATAAGTGCGGCTGCCTCAGAGATTGCGCTGAATTTTTTGTCCATATAATTCACCTCGGACAAAATAATACATCACAATCGCTAGGTTGATTTAGCGAGACTTTTTGTTGCGTCGGAAAATGCGGGAAAAGAAACCCCGCTTCTTCTTGACGGGAGTGCTGGCGTGCGCGGTCTTGGGTGGAGCAATCGGTGGAACGATTCCACTTGCAGTCGTTGTCGTGGACGACGAAGCAACTTCAATCCCAGTTGCCTGTACATTCACATTGGGGGTTACGACGATGGCTGGTTTGGCTACCGCCTCAACTGCGGGCGAAGCCTGCTTCTTGGGGCGACCAGGCTTGCGTCGCTCATGTGCCGTTCCGTCCTGAACAATTCCATCGCCATCGCCATCCTTGGCCTTAGCCTTGAATTGCGCATTCTTTGTTGGTGCGCCAGACTTTTTGGGTGCAACATTCTTTGACTTTGGGGTCTGCTTCTTCGGCGTAGCCTTTGTAGGAGCAGCCTTCTTTGTGGTTTTATTCGAGGTGGACTTTTTGTTTGTGCTCATATCGCGAAACCTAGCACAAGCGTTGTTGCAATGGCGGAACTATTTCTGGGTTAGGTTAAGCCTGTGGACAAGTACGACGATGCGATGAGCAAAATGGCTCTGGGGCTAACGAGTTCCCAGGTTGCAAAAAATTATATGGTGGAGGATTTTGGCGTTGGGGAGGAACTTCCATTCACTTTCTTTATGTGGAGTGGCGGCGACCTGACGTTGGCGATTCAACTCAGGCGTGAATTAATGCAGCAGCCAGTAGAAGCAAGGCTTTCGCGATGCCGAACAATGTGTATGGCAATCTGTTCAGCCGTCCCCTCGGTAACCGCAATATCATTTATTGCTGAAGGATTTGAAACACTTGACAAGAACCGCCTAGATGGACGAGACTTAAGAAGTGCCTTTATTGAGGATGATGACCTGGTTAGGGAGTGCTTGACGGTGACTCATTGTGAAAAATTGCCGCAAACCAAGAGCCTGGAGATAACTCTCCTATCTTTGCCCTACGAGTACAAGTTGGGCCGAATGGTTGAGTGGGGGCGGCCCCTTGGGTTTGTTAGCGGCATGGACAAGGTTCTCAAAACATCCAGTGTTTCGCAAATGTTGCGTAGTGCACTCAGTCAGCCCGGCGGAGATTACTACAGCGATGACGACATAGATATTTTATTTAATAAAATAATATCTAGCGGATTCAATATAGAGGGTTTTTAGTTACACAATCGGGCGTATCGGCTCACTCTTATAAGGTGTAGAAACCGTAGCGGTGACACGTGGGTTCAAATCCCACCGCCCGAACTCTTGGGACACTTTACTGGAATGGTACAATTTCCGCATGGACTTGTATTTTTCCCAACATCTAGGCTCTCGTGATGACACATTGCGAGACATTAAGTTCTTGCGCGCAGACCGTCAACCATGCCTGGTATGCGGACACCCCACTGGGGACTGCGCAACCGATACATCAAACCCAACGCATGTAATTGGATTCGATGTAGCAGGGAAAGATAACACTCCATTGATTTTTCTTGAAGAAGATGTTTGGGAAGAGCGTGCAATAACCCCATACACAAAGGCGCGTGTTCTGGTATACAAGAAGGGTCAGAGCATTGGTCACGATGAAGCAAAAAGATTGGGTCTTATCTAGACACTTTCTTCATTCGAGTTTCATCTACAATTGCTTCTCTAACAAATCCACCCCTGTATAAAAGGAACAACAATGGCCCGCATTACCGATGACTTCGTACGCTCTCATTCAGCACAAACACCCCCGTGGGGATTCAATGGAATGGGTGAAATTGTTTTCCTCCGCACCTATAGCCGCAAGAAAGAAAACGGCGATACCGAAACTTGGGGAGAGACAATCCAGCGTGTCATCAATGGCGCAATTGATATTGGCGTTCCCTACACGCAGGATGAGGCTGAGCGCCTATTTGACCATCTTTACAACTTGCGTTGTTCTTTCTCTGGTCGGTCCCTATGGCAACTCGGAACACCGCTTACTCAGAAGTTCTCAGGAACTAGCCTCAATAACTGCTATTTCGTAAATATTGAAGCCATTGAAGACTTTGAACTTCTCTTTGATTACCTCATGCTTGGTGGCGGAGTCGGCTTCTCCGTGGAGCGAGCAAAGATTCACGACCTTCCCAAGGTCAAGAGTGGAGTCTCCATTACTCACGAGCGTTCAAATGATGCAGACATCATCGTTCCAGATAGCCGTCAAGGATGGCGTCGTCTCCTTCACGCCGTGCTGAAGTCATACTTTGAGACTGGCAAGTCGTTCTCCTACTCAACAATTCTCATCCGCGAGTACGGAGCACCCCTAAAGACATTCGGAGGAACTGCATCCGGCCCTGGCGCACTTATTGATGGCGTCGCCGACATTTGCAAAGTTCTGGAGAATCGCGTTGGCAAGAAGTTGCGTTCAATTGACGTTCTGGACATTTGTAACATCATTGGTCGCATTGTCGTATCTGGCTCTTCTCGCCGTTCGGCGCAGATTGCTATTGGCGACCCCGACGACGTTCTATTCCTTCGCGCCAAGAACTGGGGAACGGGCAACATCCCCGCATGGCGAGCCAACTCCAACAACAGCATTTATGCTGATGCATACGAGGAGATTCTCCCCGAATTGTGGCGTGGTTATGACGGTAGCGGTGAGCCATATGGTCTCGTCAACCGTCGCCTTGCCCGTAAGTATGGACGCATTGGACAGTCAAAGCCAGACCCCACCATTGAGGGCTATAACCCATGTGCCGAGATTGCCCTGGGTGACGGTGAGTCATGCAACCTATCAACAATCTTCCTGCCGAACGTGGAATCATTGAAGCAGTTCAAGGATATCTCGTACCTCCTATACAAGACGCAGAAGCAAATCACTCGTATGAACTACCCATACGAAAAGACCACGAAGATTGTTCAGAAGAATGCCCGTCTTGGTCAGTCAATTACTGGCATTCTTCAATGCCCTGCTGACAAGATTGCTTGGCTGTCGCCTGCATACGAATACCTGGAAGCACTGGATAAGGAGTATTCCGCAGAACACGGAATGCCAACATCGGTGCGCCTGACAACCGTACAGCCGTCAGGAACACTCTCCTTGCTGCCAGGAGTAACTCCAGGCATTCACCCAGCATTTGCTCAGTACTACATTCGTCGTGTTCGCTTCGGCTCGTCCGACCCACTGGTAGATGCCTGCCGTAAGCGTGGCTACAAGGTTCAGTACGATGTCGGCATTGACGGCAGGGAAGACCACACACGCTTTGTTGTTGAGTTCCCGTGCGAATCGCCTGAGGGTTCTGTTCTCGCCAAGGACATGACTGCGGTTGCTCAGTTGGAGTGGGTCAAGAAGATGCAGACCGAGTGGGCTGATAACGCTGTCTCCGTAACGGTTTACTACCGCAAGGAAGAACTTTCAGAAATCAAGGAATGGCTGTCAAAGAACTACGACGATGCCGTGAAGTCTGTTTCTTTCCTCCTTCATTCGGACCACAACTTCCCGCTTCCCCCTTATGAGGAAATCAGCAAGGAAGCATATGAGAAGATGCTGGACAAGATTGATTTCACCATTCCAATTCACAGACCAGCATTTGATGGTGCGGTGGAGTTGGACGAGTGTTCTACGGGAGCATGTCCAATCCGCTAGTTCCGCACACGTACCTTTGGCGCAGTCTGGCATACTTGACACATGGATGAATCAGGGAAAAATCATAAAGTTTGCAGGCAATGCAGTAAGTTGTTGCCCTTTTCTGAATTTTGGAAAGATGCTACTACGAAAGACGGGAAAAAGTCTTATTGCATTTTGTGCTGCAAGCAGCGATGGAATGAAAAGCCAGGAAGACTCAGGACTGGGCGAGTATATGTCGAGCCATTCGAAAAATTCTGTCGCGGATGTAGTACTACTTTGCCAATAGATTCATTTAACATCCGTACGGAAAGAAAAAACGGGCGGAGGGCGCGATGTAGGCAATGCGAATCTCGCAGCCATAAAGAATACTCAGATAAAAATCCAGGCAGGTCGCGAAAATCCAATTTAAAATCAAAATACAATATGACCGAAGAACAGTATTTTGCCATTCTTGCCACTCAAGATGGCAAATGTGGTTTATGCGAAAATACTGAATCTGGACGCAAGGATAGCCCGTGGCTACATGTTGACCACAATCATATTACTGGCGTTATTCGGGGTTTGTTGTGCCATAACTGTAATGTTGCTATTGGGATGATAGAGAACAATGGTATTAACCTGAAATCAATAGAGAAATGGATTGAGAAATAATGTCCATAGTTCATGTAAATAGCAACACGATTCGTTCAAACCGAAAAAACCAAGCACAAACCCCACCCCTGAGTGTGCGAAAAACACGCAGCGCAAAGGCCCGGTATTGTGATGGTGTTGATATTTTTGACAGCGTTGGCAATGTTGTTGCCCGCGTTGTTTATCAACCCAGTACGCCATTGTCATGTGGCGCTCAGGTTTGGATTGAAACTGTCTACGATGTAGGAGTCCAGGATGAGCAGTGATGCCGAGTATGTTCTTAGCGGATTGCGCAGGGAATATGAATCGCTATCCAACGATGTATTTGCGCTCAGGAACGATGTTTACTTTCTTACCCAGCAATTGCAAAAAGAAATTACCTTCAGCGAAAAATTGATTTCAGTAATACAAAACAGCATGCCCCAGGGAGTTAGTAAGGACGTACTAGAGGCGATAATGCTTGAATTCGGAAGAGCGAAGAGTACTCCATGACGCCTGGGACAGGAAAATTCTTTCCCAATAGCAATAAAAAGCATGAACAGGCAAGCGGTGTTGTCGCTAAACTTCGTGATTGGGCTGAAATCATCGACCGGGTCAACGATTCTGGCACTGCCGCAGTAACGATGATTAGCGGTGCTGTTCATCGCGAAGCGGCTGACGAGATTGAGCGCCTTCAGGATGAGCGGGATAACTGGAAAAGGGTTGCTGATTTATTTGGAAAAGCATATACTACTGACGAGTCGGGCCAGTTTGCAATCTCCAATGGCTCCGATTTGTTTAGGGCGGTAATGGCATATGAGAGGGCTTTGCGCGATGAGCGAAATGAGTTTCCAGGCGAAACTTCAGGAAATCTGGCGCCTCCTCGCTGAGGCATACGAGCACTATTTCTCATACGAATCGCACTGCAAGTCCGATGAGGGTGCTGTTTCCGTCAACTACCCAACGTTCTTTGAGATGCGTGATGGCAAGACCGAGCCGACGGTGTCTATCTACTCATACTGCCTCGGGCCGAATCGCAATCATTATTTCTCAAACATTGATGAGGCCTTGACAGAAGTCCGTAAATGGCATAAAAAGGAAATGGAATATGTTCCGACAGAAGAGTGACGACATCGTGACCCGACTACGGGAATCGCTACAAATGATTCATCCCGACCCTCAGGATGTGCGCGATGCCATCAAGGAGATTGAACGCCTACGGGAAGCAGGCGATGCCCTCGCACAAGGCATCCGCACAGGACAATGGGATGATGCGCTAGACGCATGGACGGAGATGCGTGGTGACTGACGACATTGTGACCCGACTGTTGGACTTTACCCCGTGGAGTGACGCTGACCTAGCGAGAACAATGCTGGAAGCCGCCGACGAGATTGAACGGCTGCAAGCCGAAATTGACACGCTGTCCAATGTCATCAGGAAACTGAACGGTGACGGCGTTATTTACTTCCGTGATAAGGCGGTGCGTGATGACTGACGACATCGTGACCCGACCCTGTTGCGACGTTCGCCCGTGTGGTTGCGCCGATGCACGCATGGTGATTGACCATCTGCACGCCGAGATTGAACGCCTACGGAAAGCAGGCGATGCCCTCGCACA
>JACCDW010058511.1_pt1 | contig 11247 bp, 9 predicted proteins | sample 7449781 | NCBI WGS metagenome assembly JACCDW01 (sample SAMN15323449, study PRJNA562643) | freshwater metagenome | isolation source: river surface water | place: USA:Blue River Watershed | collected 2017-08-18
AGTGCAAATGCTGTTCCCTCTAAGACTGCTCTAAACATCATCGCTGCCGTTGTACTTAAAGTTAAACCAAAGAAAACACCTCTGGCATTGGTATTCCAAATTGGACTTCGCTCCCCCATCATATAGGGCAGAAAAATTAAGCCATCACTTCCAGGTGGGACAGCTTTTGCACTTTGAGTTAACTCAGCCATTGAACTTTGATCTTTTAAAATACTTGTCATAAGCCAAGAAACACTAGCTCCTGCTGCCACCATCGCGCCGAGTCGCAGTTGTCTATTTTCAATTGCATGATCAATTGCTACAAATGCATCATTAAAATTATTACCATCTGTTGGCATGATTAAAACCGTCGAGGTTCCAGTCATCTCGGCAACTACTCCTGGATCGATTACCCCAGTTTCAACTGCTGCGGAGCAACCATCAACTGTGCCAAAGTAGATTGGTGTACCAACTGGAATATTTGCCTCATTCTCTAATAGCACCTCACCTAAAAGATCACTAGCTAAACCAATTGGTGGAAATTTTGATTGATCTACGCCAATAAAATCTAAAACCTCATCCGCCCACTCCTTATTACTTGCTTTTCTTAGCTGCAAAAGTGAGGCGTGGGCAGAATCTAAACTAAATTTGCCAGTCAATTTGTAATTTAAATATCCAGGTATCTGCAGGAAGTACTTTGTCTTGGCATAATTTTCGGGCTCATTTTGCTTAAGCCACATAATTTTGGCGGCAACATAATATGGATCTGCTCTATTACCAGTTAATTTAGAAAGATTTGGAAAGTTATTTGCCAGCAGATCAGCTTGCTGCTGCGCCCTTCGATCCATCCAGATTAAAGCATTTCTTACTGGCTTTGCATCCTTATCAACTGCCAGCAATGTTGGAGCTTGGGATGAGATTGCCACCCCACTTATTTTTGCGTTGGGTACTTGAGCGATTGCTTGTGCAGTTGCCTGACAAAAACTAAGCCACCATTGATTGGCATCCTGCTCTACCCAACCTGCTTGCAGATAAATAGTTGGATACTCAGCCCTACCCTGTGCCACTACATGAGCTTGTGAATCTATTAAAACCGCTTTAGTCGCAGTGGTTCCAATATCAACCCCAAGTAAAAGCGATTGCATTACTTTAATTTTTTAAAGCTTTGCGCTCTCTTCGCTGCTTATTATTTGCAACTAGGACTGGACCTGCTACTGAGATTAATAACAAAATACCGGTAACAATTGTTCGCCATTGGGCATTAATCTCACGAAGTGTTAGCCAAGATTCAACTGAGCCAGCTAGTAATACACCAGCTACTACTCCCCAGATAGTTCCGATACCGCCAAATATTGATACGCCACCTAACAAGATCGCTGAGATTACAAGCAACTCTAATCCCACCCCATTATCTGCTTGAGCGGTTGAGAAGCGGAAGGTATAAACCATTCCGGCAACACCAGACATAAAGCCAGTAAAGGTAAAGACAATCATTTTGTGACGAACCACATTAATACCAGCAAATCTTGCTGCTTCAGGACTTTGGCCAATTGCCAAAGTTCTTCTGCCAAATGGTGTGCGATGCAGTAGGAGTCCAAAAATAATGCCAAAGATAATTATCATCGGCAAAGTCTTTGGCATAAATGTTGTGCCAAAGGTGTCAAAACCAAAACTAGTCCAAAACTCTGGGAACTCATTTACAGTGTTCTCACCCAAAATACCATTGGCAATACCGCGATATAACGCCAAGGTTCCGATTGTTACCGCCAGCGAACCTAAACCTAATTTAGTAACTAAAAAGCCATTAACAAATCCACATAAGGTTCCAACAGCTAAGCAAATAAGTATGGAGGCCCAAATTGGCGCACCCTTTGCATAACTCCATCCCAGCATTGAACTGCTCAGTGCCAAAATAGATGCAACTGAAAGATCAATTTCACCTAAAATAATCATAAACAACATAGCAAAAGCAATAATTGTTATCTCACTAGTATTTGAGAAAATATAGGAGAAATTTAGGGCTGTTAAAAATCCCTCGGTAGTTAATGATGCCATCACAATTACGGCAAATAGGAACACCAAAATTGCAGTGTCCCAGCTCTTACGAACTGGTATTGCTTTAGGAAAAATTGCCATTATTAAATCCTCTCCCTAATTCGCTGTTGTAAGAGTCGTTTCTCACTTCTCACCGCAAGTAATCGATCTGCATAAATTGCGATGATCAGTAATAAGCCATTAATTGCAGATTTCCAGAAAGCATCAACACCAAGGGCTGCAAGTCCACCTTGGATTGTTTGAACTAGGAGTGCACCAATTACCGCACCAACTGCAGTTCCAGTACCACCAAATATTGATACCCCGCCAATTACACAAGCAGCCACAACCGCCAACTCTTGACCATAAAAGGCGGTGGAATCTACTTGGGCAAAGCGCATTAAATAAAACACTGCAGCAAGCCCTGCCATCGCACCTGAAAAAACAAAAGCTAAAAAGGTTCTACGAAATACCTTTAATCCCACTAAATCTGCTGCAGGCGGATTGCTACCGATGGCATATGCATCTCTACCTGATTTTGCATACTTCATAAAGTATGCAATTACCACCATAAAGATAATTACTAGGAAGAATGTAAATGGAAGTAAACCAAAAAATACTTTTTGGCCTAAATCCTCAATCAAGCTAGGTGGCATCTCCTGTGCGTTGTAATCAACTGAGTTTGAGATTACATAAACCAAGCCGCGAACAATATATAAAGTTCCAAGTGTTACCACCAAAGATGGAAGTCTTAATCCAGCAACAAGTAGACCATTTAAAATTCCTACTAGGGCGCCAACTAATGGCCCGATAATAAAACATTGAACCCAGGTGAAATCAGGATTTTTAGCACACAAATCAGCTATTAACCAAGCTGTTAATCCCACAGTTGATGCGATTGATAGATCAATATGTCGCATAACGACAACTGGGGTAATTCCAATTGCTAGCAGAGCAACTACAGAGGTTGAGGTTAAAAGATCTCTAGTGCCATCACCAGTTAAGAATCTTGGATTGATTAATCCGGTAACGCCGATGGCAATAAGCAAGATTATGCCAAGGCTGGCTTCACGACTAGATGGCTTTAATTTATTTAATAGATCCATAATTTAAGCACTCTTCTTTCCAGTAGTTGCAGCCGCAATAATTTTTTCTTGGGTTGCTTCTTTTCTTGAATACTCTGCCACTTGTCGACCTTCTCGCATAACTATGATGCGATCTGCCATACCAAGCACTTCAGGTAATTCAGATGAAATCATCAATACTGCTTTACCCTCACTTGCTGCTTGATTTACCAATCTATGTACCTCAGCTTTGGTGGCAACATCAATACCACGTGTTGGTTCATCAACGATTAGTAAATCAGGGTCGGTAGCCAACCACTTTGCTAAAACTGTTTTTTGTTGATTACCACCTGATAGGCGATCTACCGGATCTGCTTGATTATTAAATTTAATACTCAATTTCTCACGCCAAGTATTGGTTAAATCTCGCTCCCGCTTAAAATTAATTAAGCCACGATCAGTTAACTTGGCAAATGATTCCATCGAAATATTTCGATTAACCCCTGCGATCATAAATAAACCTTGCTGACGACGATCCTCTGGTACTAAGGCAATCTTTCGCTCCATCGCCTCAACCGGAGAGCCTGCTGGAAGTGGTTCGCCATTTATTTTTACCGATCCAGATTCATACTTATCAACACCAAAAATTGCCCGAGCTACTTCAGAGCGGCCTGCCCCTACTAAACCTGCAAGAGCTACAATCTCACCTTTTTTAACTGTAAATGAGATATTTCTAAAGTAAGCCGGATTTGTTAAATCATTGACCTCAAGTACTACTGAACCAATCTTGTTTTCAGTCTTAGGAAACATTTCAGTTAACTCTCGACCAACCATATCCTTAATAACCTTTTGCAGATTTGTATCTTTAACATCTGCCTCACTTACCGTTGCACCATCTCGCATAACTGTTATGTAATCTGATATTGCAAATACCTCATCTAATCTATGGCTAACAAAGATAACTGCCTTATTAGCGGCTTTTAGCGATTTCATAACCGTCATCAGACGATCTACCTCTGAGGCGGAAAGTGCAGCGGTTGGTTCATCCATCAAAATAATATTGGCATTCATAGATAATGCTTTTGCAATCTCAACTACCTGTTGATCTGCAATTGAAAGTCCACGTGCTTGTCGCTTTGGATCTAACTCAACACCTAACTCTTTAAATAATCGAGATGCCTCAGATTGGGCATACTTCCAATCAATAATCTTTCCCTTTTTCGGTTGACGTCCAATAAAAACATTTTCAGCAAGGGATAGATCTAGAAATAAGGATGGCTCCTGATAGATAACTGCAATTCCCTGTTCGATCGAAGCTTTTGGTGAGCCAGTAATAAAATCTTTTCCACCTAATTTAATTGTGCCGCCATCATTAATATGCACACCAGCTAGAATTTTTAACATCGTAGATTTTCCGGCACCATTTTCACCAAGCAGAGCGTGAATCTCACCCGCTCTAATCTTTAGATCTGTACCGCGGAGTGCAACTGCACCACCAAATCTCTTTTGTACCTTATTCATCTCTAGAAGAAGATCACCCTTTTTAACCACTGCCGCTCCGTTCTAGTCTTAGCCTAAGAAAGTTTGATGGCAAAATCTCTCGCTGACCCTACCCTCATCAGAGCGCCTTCGCTAGATTTTCATACCCTTTCCCACCTGCTATTAGTAACAAAAAAGTAATCTCACCCCGTCCTGTCTTAAAATCTGGACACAAACTCAAATTCATACTATTTATTTAACGCGCTATAGAAGTAGACGATAGGTGGGCGGTTGCGGAAGAGTGTGCGGCTATGAAGCGCTATCTAGCCCTAGATATGGGGGCAGAATCTGGCAGATTGATGGCGGTAAGCATTGATGATCAAATCTCAACTCAAGAGATTCATAGATTTTTAACCCCAGTAAAAACTGATTCCAAAAATAGAAGGTGTTGGGATTTTCCCAAAATAATAGAGGAGGTAATAACCGCCCTAAGTAAGGCAAGTACCAGCGGATCATATGAGGCATTGGCAGTTGATACTTGGGGGTTAGATTTTGGCTTAATTGATAAAGATGGTGCGATTATTGAATTACCGGTTAGCCATCGCGACCACAGAACTGATGGCATGCTAGCTGAAGCTGAAAAGTTAGTTGGTAAAAAGCGATTGCACTTTGAAAGTGGATGCCAATTACTTGAGGTAAATTCAATTTATCAATTACTAGCAATCGCTCAGCAAACACCTGATGAGTTTGAAAAGGCAAAGCATCTACTCTTTATGCCGGATTTAATTTTATATGCCTTAACCGGCGTAATCGGCACTGAGTACACCATCGCCTCTACCTCTGGTTTATATGATGTAGTAAATGATAAGTGGGCAGAAAATCTTGCTAAAGATTTATCAATACCTCTTCATATCTTTACCAAGGTTGAAGATCCAGGAACTATTAGAGGAGAGTTAAAGAAAGAGCTACAAGAAAAAACTGGTATTGGGCCAATTAAATGCATTGCTACAACTAGTCATGACACCGCATCTGCAGTCTTTGCTACCCCTTTGATCTCACCTGGTAGTGCCTACATCTCAAGTGGCACCTGGTCATTACTTGGGGTTGAGCTTATGCAACCAGTGGTAAATGAAATAACAATGAATGAAAGATTAACTAACGAGGGTGGCTATAACCGAAGTATTCGCCTACTTAGAAACATTATGGGGCTTTGGTTAATTCAAGAGGTAAGAAGAGATCTAAAAGCCTCTGGTGTGGAATTAACCTATGCCCAATTAGTTGAACAGGCAAAACAAGTTGCAGATCCTTTTGCCACACTTATTTTTGTTGATGCCTCCCTATTTATTCACGCAGGTGGCATGATTGAGCGAATTCAAAGATTTGCTAAAAATACTAATCAAAAAATTCCAACAACTGCTGGTGAGATTGCTCAGACAGTTTTTGCATCCCTGGCCTTGCAATATGCCAAAACCTGTGACAGCTTGGCATTACTTAGTAATCTACCAATGCCGGCAATCCATATTGTTGGTGGTGGCTCCCAAAATGAACATCTTTGCCAATTAACCGCTGATATCTCAGGTAGGCAGGTAATTGCAGGTCCAGTTGAGGCAACTGCACTTGGAAATGCGATGGTCTCTGCGATTGCGACCGGTGCGCATGCTGATTTAACAGATACGATTTCAGCTAGAGCATTAATTGAAAAAAGCAATTTAGGATTAAAACAATATCTACCCAGCCAAGGTAGGGATACAAATACAATTGCTCAGGTTCGCACTCGTTATGAAGTACTAACTCAGGAGGATATGCGGTGAGTGAATTAATTTCGCAATTAACTAATTTAGCCAGGATTACCGGTGCTCCTGAATCTGATCTAACAATTGTCGCTGAGGGAAATATTGCCGTTGTTGAACCCGGTAAGGATCGATTTTTGGTAAAAGCAAGTGGAGTGGTTATGGGGGCGGCCACAGATGATGATTGGGTCTATTTAGATTTAGCTAAATGCTCCCAACTTTTAGTAGATGCCCATAAACAAGGAGTAACTAAAAAATTAGATCAAGCATTTGATCAAATTCTTAAATCATCTACAACGGCAGAGGGTAAGGTGCGCAAAGCAAGTATTGAAACCATGGTCCATGTTGTGGCATTTGCCTTAATGGATGCCACCTGGTCACTTCATACTCATCCAACCCCAGTTGTAGCACTTGCTGCTAGTAAGGATGCAGCTAAGCATTACAGCGGAACTGTTTTTCCAGATGAGGCGGTTGTTTGCGGACCAGTTCCGTTATTTCTGCCTTATGAATCACCAGGTTTAGCACTTGGCTTAGGTGTTTACAAAGGAGTTCTGAAATATCAGAAAAAATATGAAAGATCTCCTGGTCAGATTATTTTGGGAAATCATGGGCTTTGTACCTTTGGTTCAGTAAGTAATGAAGCACTTTCAACTACTCAGATTGCAGTTAAAGCTGCCAAAGTCAGAGTGGGTGCATTATCTAGTGGTGGAATTAATTTTATTCCCAAAAAGGATGCAGAGTCGATTGCATTTAGGCCAGATGAAATATTACGGCGCAAGATGTTAGCTGAACAAAAAAAGAGATAATGCAACTTACGGCAGTTACCTTTGATATTGGCGGTGTTATTTACTCTGATGATGTTTTCAAACGAGCCGTATTTACTGCGCTCACAAAATTATCATCTGGCGTAGATCAGACAGCTTTTGATCAGGTTTACACCCAGCATTTAAAATCTCAATCTGGCTCTCTAAGAAGTAAGTTGTGTCAACACTTTTTAGGTTCACTAGATAAACGAGATGAGTTAATGAAGATCGCAACTGATAATTGGATCTTTAAACCATCAGATCTCTACCAAGATAGTAAAGAAAGTATTGTTAAGTTAAAAGGTAAAGGTTTAAAGATAGGTATTGTGGCCAACCAACCAGCCTCAGTTGTAGAGTCATTAAAATCTGATCAGATCTATGATTTGATTGACTTTTTAGGTGTATCTGCCATTGTTGGAGTTGAAAAGCCAGATCAGAAAATTTTTGAGATGGCAATTAGTAAGTTAGCAGTACCTGCAAATCAAATTATCCATGTGGGCAATCGAATTGATACAGATGTGATACCGGCAAAAAAACTGGGCATGAAAACTGTTTGGGTAAGACGGGGTGAGGCAAATCCAGATCCAACCCCAGCAGATCTTTCACAGGCAGATCTAACTGTTTTAGATCTATGGCAGCTAGCTGAGTTAATCACAAATCTATGACCGAAGATTTATTTATTGGTATCGATATTGCCACTGAAAATGTGAGAGCAGTAGCAATAGATTCATCTGGCAAATCCTTTGCCCATGCCACATCTGCATTATCTAAGGTAATGCCAGGAGTAGATAAGCGCTTAACCCAGGATCCTAAGAGTTGGATTACAGCAGTTGAAGATGTGCTGATTCAGATTGGTAAATCTTTAGGAAATACGGGTAAAGCTGCAAAGGCATTAACTATCTCAGCTACCAGTGGCACATTTGTAATTACTAATATCGATGGTGAGCCAATTGCAGATGCTGCGATGTATAACGATGGCAGATCAAGCTCAATATTAGGTAGGGCAGAAAAAATAATTGCTGAAGGTAATAATTCTGACTCCTACTACTTAGCAAACACCCCAGAGTTTGTAATTGCCTACCTAAGTAATTCCAAGGTAACTCAAATTTCATCTGATACTAGCCATTCTTTAAAAATTGGCGTAGATCTAGAGAAGATCTCATATACAACAGAGGCTGTAAGTAAGGCAGACTCGCTAAATCTAAAGCTGCCAAAATTAGTTTTGCCTGGTCAAAAGTTGGCTAGCTTAAGTAAGGAGTTGGCGGATAAATTTGGCTTACCTCAAATTCCAATCTTTGCTGGAATGACTGATGGTTGCACCGCACAAATCTCAGCTGCTGGTGCCAGCGGCTCTGTTACATCCCTTGGCACTACTATGGTGATAAAAGCTGCCGGTAATAAAAATATCAAAGGGTCATCCTTTTACTCTCACCTATTGCCGAAGGGAAAATATTTAGCTGGCGGTGCTAGCAATATTGGAGGGATTAGTTACAAAAAGTTTTCAGCCGATATTGATAATTGGAATCAAAAGGCAACCCAATTTGGCCCAGCAAGTATGGTTTGCTACCCACTGCCAGCAGTTGGTGAGAGATTTCCATTTTTAGCAGCCAATATGATCCCGTTGCAAAGTAGTAAACCAACAAATGAGATTGAAGAGTATCGAGCTATTTTAGAGGCGATTGCATTTACTGAAAGGTACTCATATGAATTACTGCAGCAAGCAGGTGCTCAAATTTCAGATCAAATTTTTACCGTAGGTGGCGGTGGTAAATCAGATCTGCTTAGCCAAATTCGAGCAACAGTTATGAATAAGCAGGTAGTTACAATGGCAAATAGTGGCAGTGATATTGGCGCAGCCATGTTGGCATATGCGGCAACTACTTGCATCGATCAAGATTTAGCAGCTGGGCTTACTCAAATTAAAATGCCACAAACAAAAGTATTTAACCCAGATGGTAGAGAAAAAGATGCACTTGAGCGAAATTACCAAAGCTTTTTGCAGTTAACCGCAGAGTATAAATCGTAGTAACCTTCTCTGATTATGCGCCAGGTGCTAGTACTTAATCCAAAAGATAATATTGCTATTTGCCTAACCGATATGAAGGCTAATCAAGTGTTGGATCAAGATAATTTAAAGCTCACCTTTATACAGGCAATCCCAAGAGGCCACAAAGTAGCAACTGCTGATATTAAAAAAGGTGAAGGCATTATTAAATATGGTGAGCGGATGGGTCATGCCACAAAAGATATCTCTCGTGGTGAACATGTTCATACCCATAATGTTTTAGGTGATCGACTATCGACGGAGAGTGCGTAGATGAGTATTACCGGTTTTGCCCATAAGGGGCGTGGGGTTGGCATCAGAGATCACCAATTAATCCTGCCATCAGTAGTTTGTTCAACCCATGTAAGTCGCAAGATTGCAAATGAGGTTGGGGCAATTACCTTCGCCCACCAAAATGGCTGCGGCATTATCGGTATTGATGTGCCGGGAGTAGATAACTTTTTCATTGAGTTAGCAAACCATCCAAATGTGCAATCAGTTCTAGTGGTCTCTTTAGGTTGTGAAACTATTCAAGGACCAGAGTTACTACCTAAAATCAATCAAGAGTTATCTCGATTATTAGTAATTCAAGAATCAGGTGGTGCAACTGGCACCTTTGAATCTGGCATCAAAGATGCCAGGCAGTTACGAGTTGATTTTCCAACTCAAAAGGCAGAGGTGGAAAAATTAATTGTGGGCCTAGATATTGCACGAGATATTTCAAATACTGCAGATGTTAAAGCTGCACTAACAAAGGCAGGCTTTGAGGTAGTAATTCAGGAGCAAAGAGCAGCTAGTGAACATAATCTGGCAAAGTTAATGGGACAAAAGGCTCACTTAATTCTCTCTTACCCAGATGAGAATCAACCACCATCTGGTTTTCCCTTAATTCCAGTAATAAATATTGCCTCCACCTGCCCACTTCATCAAGCCTTAATCTCTGAGTTTGATTTAACACAGGGATCAACTAGCCAAGAGATTATTGATTTAATAATTAAAGTAGCAAATGGGCAAAAAACTAAAAGTGAGTTATCAGGCATTGGTGAGATTGTCGCCCCTAGAGCGGTAAGAAGTGTTTAAATGAGCCTTACTGGATATAAGCGTGAAGATGGCAGGTGGGGCTTTAGAAACCACATATTGATTTTGCCACTACATCAGATGTTATCTGCTGCTGCCAGAGATGTTGAAGCTGCCGGTAGTGGCGCAGTTGCAGTAAGTCATGACTGGTCACAGGTTAAAGAAAAAGATCATGAGCGAATCATTCACTCACTAGCTGGAAATGCCACAAATCCCAATTTGTATGCCACCATATTTTTATCCCTGGGTACACCAATTGAGGATGAGGTAATTAATCGAGCTAAAAGTTATGGCTCAACTAAGTTAATAAATCTCACATTAAGTGGTGCGAAATCAATCGATAATTTAAAGGCGCTAGCAATTGCTGAGGCTAAAAAATTAGTAGCCCAAGCAAAGCAAGAGGTAAGAGTTGAAGCACCAATCTCAGCTATCTGCTTAGGTCTTGAGTGCGGTGGCTCTGATGCTTACTCTGGAATTACTGCAAATCCAGCTTTAGGAGTAGCAAGTGACAAGTTAGTTGCCCAAGGTGCTACCTCAATTTTGGGTGAGACTATGGAGATTTTAGGAGCTGAACATCTACTTGCAGCTCGGGCGGTAAGTAAAGAGGTAGGCCAGCAAATAATTGATGTAGTTGCAAGATATGAAAAGAGTATTAATTACGAAGGTATTGATATCAGAGGTGCTCAACCATCTAGAGGAAATATTGAAGGTGGATTATCTACCTTGGAGGAAAAATCTTTGGGGGCTGCTAAAAAAGCAGGCAATGCACAATTTACTGGCGTACTTGAGTATTCCATCGCACCAAAAAAGGCTGGTCTTTACTTTATGGATACCCCAGGCCATGACATTGAACAATTAACTGGTTTTGGCGCAGCCGGTGTAAATATCACAGTCTTCACCACTGGCCGTGGCACACCAACAGGAAGTGCGGTAATGCCAACAATAAAAGTGGCAACAAATAGTCAGATGGCAACTGC
>JACCDW012106962.1_pt1 | contig 11247 bp, 8 predicted proteins | sample 7449781 | NCBI WGS metagenome assembly JACCDW01 (sample SAMN15323449, study PRJNA562643) | freshwater metagenome | isolation source: river surface water | place: USA:Blue River Watershed | collected 2017-08-18
AGCGCATGCGCGAGTTGTCCATCCAGTCAGCCAACGACACCTACACAGAAAACGACCGCGGCTATCTGGATTTGGAATTCCAGCAACTCAAAACAGAGGTGAACCGTATCACCCGCGACACACAGTGGAACGGCATGGACATCCTCAATGGCGCATTCAAAAACGATGCAGACCAAGTGGGCCGCTTCCGTTTCCAGGTCGGCAGCAATGAGGGCCAAGTGATCACCCACACCATTGGTGCCATGGGCTTTCAGGAGTCCAATGGGACGGCGACCCTGGCCAGCAATGACTTGACGTTGGCGGGCAGTTTTTCCGTCGGTGACAAGCTCTCCGTCACGGTAGGAACAGTGACCAGCACCTACACCATCTCTGGCAACGATTTGCTCAGCGGTGAACCAGAGACCACACTCAACACCATTGCCACCAACATGGCCGCCAAGTTGTCATCCGACTTGGGACAAGACGTCAATGCAGCCGATGGCGTGTTGACCTTCACCACTGCGCCTGCCGCAGCAGATATCGCGGTAGACCCGGCCAACAAAGACGGTGCGCTGACCAACATCAAAGACACGAACATCACGACCAACTCCAGCGCCAATGCTGCCATTGCGCAGGTGGATGTGGCCATCAACCGCCTGAACACCGAACGCGCCGGTATTGGTGCCATCATCAACCGCATCACCTACGCCGTTGACAACTTGACCAATATCTCGCAAAACACGTCCGAATCACGCAGTCGCATCATGGATGCGGACTATGCCAAGGCGTCCAGCGAACTGGCACGCACGCAAATCATCTCTCAAGCGGCCACCGCAATGCTGGCTCAAGCCAACCAGCAACCGCAATCGGTCATGAAGTTGTTGCAGGGCTAAGCCGTCAGAAACAGGGCTGTAGGACCTGTAAATCCGATCGGGTTTGCAGGTTTTTGCATGAGCGCGTTCACTGGCATGGCTTTTGTCTCATTCAAGTACAAGCGCCCATCACATTTGAAGTCGACGATGTGTGGATCTGCCCGGCCTGCCATGTCGGTTTGAAACGCCCTGAGTCCTTGGCTCTTGAGCACTCCGCCCAGTTGGGCCAAATGGCCTCCCTCCTCAAAATATCAGACTCCCCATCGCCCCGCCTTCATGACATGTTGATCACCCAATACCTTGACAAGGCTGTTCGCACTCACACGTCTGAGTCAAGCATCCATTGACCCACACGGTTTTTTTGATGCACACCTCCAACCCGTCCCCAGGACATGAACGCGGCCCCAATTGTTGGCAGTGCCAGTTCTTTGCGATCAGCCACATACCCTCGGCCCCGTATGCCTGCAAAGCCATGGGCTTTCAGTCACGCTTGCTGCCATCCTTGGAAGTGTTGCGCATTGACGGACGGTTTTGCCACGTTTTCCAGCCCAAAAGCGCCCCCCTTGTGCCTTGAGACGATCACTGTCAATCTTTCGTCAAGCAGAGTGTCAAAATTCCTCGCTCATAAATCAAAATAAAGTACTCATTTACACCCATTTAAATGCCTTAAATGGTATTTAAATCCCTGGCACAAGGGTTGCTTAGTTGGACTCATCTGAACCTGAGACCAACACCGTGAAGTCACAACCCATTTCCACCCCTCTGGCCCTTTGGCTGGACCCCGAAGCAGCCCTGAGCCCAGAGCACAGTCATGCCTTGCAGGTCAGCGGCTGGGCTGTGATGCCCGTGAACACGCTGGACAACTTGCTCGCTCATGCGGCCGATGCGGCCATGGTGGTCTTGCACCTGACTGTGGACGTGACCCGACTCAAAGCCGTCCAACAACTGTTACAGGATGCCGGTTTGAGCACACCCGTGGTGTGCCGAGTCGACCGCCATGAATTGGACCTGGCCGTTGAAGCCTCACAAGCCGGTGCTTTGACCGTGTTGGCCGCACAAGACGTTCGTACCGCTTCATGGCAACGCCTGCAAAACTTGCTCAATCCAGCAGCGGCTCGTATCGCAGCCCCACCCGTGCGCAACGTGGTTTTTGTCGATCCGGCCAGTCAGCACCTGCTGGCCCTGGCGCAAAAAGTGGCACAAGCCGATGTCACCGCTTTGCTGGTGGGCCCCACCGGCTCGGGCAAAGAAGTCTTGGCACGCGTGCTGCACGAAGCGTCTGGCCGGGCCCAAGGCCCCTTTGTCGCGCTCAACTGCGCGGCCATGCCAGAAAACCTGATTGAAGACATGCTGTTTGGTCACGAAAAAGGCGCCTTCACCGGTGCTCACCGTGAACAAAAAGGCTTGTTTGAACAAGCCCAAGGCGGGACCTTGTTTTTGGATGAGATTGGCGAGATGCCCATGCACTTGCAAAGCAAGCTGCTGCGCGTGCTGCAAGAGCGCCAAGTCACCCGCTTAGGGGGACAAAACGTGATCGCATTGAACGTGCGCATCGTGGCCGCGACCAACAAAGACCTGAAAAAAGCCATCGCTGAACGCGAATTCCGAGAAGATCTCTACTACCGGATCGCCACGTTTCGCATGCGTTTGTTGCCCCTGGCTGAACGCCCTGGAGACATCATCCCGCTGGCCATGCAGTGCCTGCTGCAGCACGACAAAAAGCCTTGGCAACTCAGCCAACAGGCTCAGTCGCAATTGCTGCAATACCCTTGGCCCGGGAATGTCCGTGAACTGGAAAACGTGATGCGCCGCGCCATGGTGTTGTGTACGGACCATGTGGTCACGCCCGCACACCTGATGTTTGACGATTGGCTGACAACCAGTGCCCCCGCATCAGCGCCTGCGCCAGTGATGAGTCCTTCTGAACCCTTGTCCAAGGAAATGCCGACCGACAACCATCTGACTCCATTCATGGATGCAACGAAAAACAATTGGGGACTGCAAGAACCTGTGGCTGCTGACGAAACAGACAAGCGCCCAACCAACCTGCACAGCGCAACCCGGATCAACGAGCACCAAGTGATCATGGCCACCTTGGCGAGCACCCCCAGCAAAACTGAAGCGGCCAAACGGTTGGGCATCAGCCCACGCACCTTGCGTTACAAGATGGCGCAGTTGCGTGACTTGGGCTTGGGTGCGGCCAACGCGGCTTGCTGAAGGAGACACGCATGATCGACAAAGCCATTTCTCCTGCCAGCATCCAATCCATGCTGCAAACCTTGCGTAGCCATCAGGCCGAGGCTTCTGGCAAAACCATGGGCATGCCCGGCGCAACCGAATTGAGCGGTGCCACGGGTGGGGTTCAAAAAACAGGTTTTTCAGATTTGGTCTCGGGAGCGCTCGGACAAGTCAACAATTTGCAAGTTCAATCCGCAGAAATGCGCGACGCCTTTGACCGAGGCGAAAACATCGCGCTGACTGACGTGGTGCTGGGCATGCAGAAATCTTCTCTGGCTTTTGAAGCCACCTTGCAGGTACGCAACAAGGTGCTCAAGGCGTACGAAGAAATCCTGAACATGCCGGTCTGACCGACTTAACTGAAGAAGAATCAATATGGCTACAGCAACCGCATCGATGAACACGGGATTGATGACGACACCACAGGCGTCAAACAACACCCCGGCCAACGCCAACAGCACGGCTTTGGCCACCCCGGCCGGCTCCAATGGCAATAGCAATGCTACTGGGGCGGGCGGTATGCTGAGTCCGTGGCGCACAGAGGGCATGGCAGAACCATTCAAAACCGTGATCAATCAACCCGCCGTCCGACGGGTATTGCCGCTGATTGTCATGTTGGCCGTGTTGGTCATCTTTGGCTTGGTGTATGCATGGATGCAGGCCACCCCCTACCGCCCCGTGATGCCCGGCTTGCAAGAAGCGGATCAGCAAAAAGCCTTTGAATCGCTCAAGACCGCCGACTTCAGCCCCAAAATCGACCCGGCCACAGGCCAACTCACGGTCCCTAGCCAACGTTTTCACGAAGCCCGCATTTTCCTGGCCTCACAAGGCTTGCCCAAAGCCGGCGCCACGGGCCTGGACAGCCTGAAAGAGCAGTCGTCCATGACCACCAGCCAGTTCATGGAACAAGTCAAAGTGAATGCGGCGATGGAGCAAGAGCTTGCCCGCAGCATCATGCAAATTGGCAGTGTGCAAAGCGCCCGCGTGCACTTGGCCACGCCAAAGCAGAGCGTATTTGTGCGCGACCGCACACCACCGAAAGCCTCGGTCGTACTGGCCCCCTACCCTGGTCGCGCCGTTTCGGCCTCTCAAGTTCAAGCCATCGTGCACTTGGTCTCATCCAGCGTGCCCTACCTGGCACCTGACCACGTCACCGTCGTCGACAACGTGGGCAAGCTCATGACCGAGTCAGCCACCGAGCAAAAACTCGGATTGACCTCTGCACAAGAGCAGCACAAACAGCAACTTGAAGAGGTCTACCGCACCCGGATCATGCAAATTTTGTCGCCCATGGTCGGTGAAGCCAATGTGCGATCGCAAGTGAACTTGACACTGGACTTCACCCAAATTGAAAGCACAACCGAAGACTTCGACAACAAAGACAAAGGTCCACGCACACGCTCTGAAGTCACGGCAGAAGACCGTGCTGCCAGCCGCTCCGCCGAAGGTATTCCTGGCGCATTGGCCAACTCGCCACCCGCGGACCCCACCACCAGCAACACCACACAAGTCGATGGCAACAAAGGCCAGGGCGAGTCAGGCAGCAAACTCAGCAGCCGCTCAACCCGCAACTTTGAGCTGGACCGCACTGTGCGACACGTTCGCAACGCGACTGGCGGCATCATGAAAGTCAGCGTGGCCGTGGTGGTGAACGAGCGCCCAGCGCCCCCGCCTGCCAAAGACGCCCCCGCGGTGCCCAATGCGCCGACCACACAGGCCTACTCACCTCAAGAATTGGAGCAAATGCTGCAAGTGGTGCGTGGCGTGGTGGGCTACGACCAGCAACGCGGCGACAACGTTTCGGTGGTCCCCGCCAAGTTCGAACCCGCCTCTGCACTGGAGACCATTCCGTGGTACTTGGAGGATGCTGTGCAAACAGGGATCAAAGGCGGCTTGCTGGCGATCAGTTTCATCGTCTTCATGCTGATCGTGGTGCGCCCCATCATGCGCAATATGTACGCCAGCGATGCTGCCACCGATGACGAAATGAACAAAGCCGCGTTGAGCGATGGCGAGCTGAGCGAAGACGATATGCGCATGATTCAAATTGGCGAAGGTGAAAGCCTGGAAGAAATCAAGGCCAAACTCAAGCCCAAGAAATCGAGCATCTCCATGGACATGCTGGATACAGCCAACACTTATGACGACAAAGTGGCACTCATCCGCATGCTGGTCGCCGAAGACTCGGGCCGCGTGGCCAACGTGCTCAAGGGCATGATCAAGTCCAGCTAACGCTTTTCAGGAACACACACCATGGCCACCAAAAAACCCGACGACAAAGACGCCAAAGCCGACAAACCCAAAGACGGCAAAGACGCCACTCCCGCATTGACGGGGGACAGCAACATCAACATGACCGAGGAACTGGTCAAAGAACTGGCCGAGTTGACCAGCACCCAACGCGCGGCGGTCTTGATGCTGCTGTTGGGTGAACAACAAGCGTCTGAAATCATTCGTTTCATGAACCCCAAGGAAGTTCAGTCCCTGGGTGCTGCCATGGTTTCGGTATCGGACTTGTCCCAAGAAGCGGTCAACATTGTTTTGGACGAATTCGTCACCATGCTCAAAAAGCAGACCAGCCTGGGCTTGGGCACCGGTGACTATGTGGAAAAAGTGCTCAAACGCGCTTTGGGTGAGGACAAGGCCGCTTCCGTGCTCAGCCGCATCATGCCGGGCCAAGGCAGCAAAGGTCTTGAAATCCTGAAATGGATGGACGCCCGATCGATCGCCGAAATGATCCGGGGCGAACACCCCCAAGTGGTGGCCATCATCTTGTCGGTTCTGGAATACACCGTGGCCGCTGACGTGCTGAACTTCCTGCCCGGCGAATCACGTCCTGAAATCATCCAGCGCATTGCCAGCCTCGAGACGGTGCAACCGTCCGCCATGGAAGAGTTGGAGCAGATCATGATGAAGCAGTTCGCCACGAACTCCTCCTCCAAGTCGTCCAGCTTTGGTGGTGTCAAGGCGGCAGCTCAGATCATGAACTCGGTCAAGGTCGAGCTCGAATCCTCCATCATGTCCGGTCTCTCGCAGATCGATGGCGAATTGATGCAGAAGATCCAGGACAACATGTTCACCTTCGAAAACCTGGTGGGCGTGGACAACCGCGGCATCCAAGCCATCATGCGCACAGCCGAACCCGACTTGTTGATGGTGGCCCTCAAAGGGGCACCCGATTTCGTCAAGGACAAATTCCTCGACAACATGTCGGCCCGTGCTCGCGTCATGTTCGTGGACGACATGGAAAGCAAAGGCCCGCTGCGCATCACCGAAGTGGAAGAAGCACAGAAGAACGTCATGCGCTTGGCACGCAAGCTGTCCGATGCGGGCGAGCTGGTGTTGGCAGGAGGCGGCGATGGCTTTGTCTGACCTGAATGAAAAGCCTGCACCCTGGAGCACCAACCCCTTGCTCAACAGCAAGGCTGCAGCCCCCCGCTTCTTGCGCACCCAATGGGACGAAGCTTCTGCTCGCTCATTTGGTCCTTGGCGTGTTGCCGACAAAGCCGAGCCCACCGATGGCTTGATGAGCGAGACTGCTGAAGTCGACTCCACGCCATCCGGGCTTGAAGCCCAAGCCACTCCTGAAGAAAATACGGAACCTGCAGAATTGGCCGAACCGGAGTCTCCCTGGACAGAAACGGCGCTTGATCAGTTGCGCGACGAGGCTTACCAACGAGGCCTGCTTGCCGGGCAGGCTCAAATGCACAGCGAATTGGACAACGAACGCAGCAAAGAGCGTGAACTGATGCGCCACTTGGGCATTGAATTGCGCAGCATCAGCCAAGACCCCCAGCGGTTTTTTGAACCTCTCAAAAGGCTTTCATTGCACTTGGCTGAGCAATTGGTGCGCGCCGAACTGCAACTGTCAGGCCAAGCTGTTCACAACCTGATCCAAGAGTGCATTCATCAACTGGACCACGCCGTGGAGCCTGTGAACGTGAGCGTCAATCCCGAGGATTTGCAACGCCTGAAAGCCATGGGCGACTCGTTCACCCAACACATGCAACTGGAAGCCGATGCGCAACTGCGCCCGGGCAGCGTGCGTGTCCGCGTACAAGACAGCGTGGTGCAAGACCTGATTGAAAACCGCCTTGAACCCTTAGCCCGACGCTTGTTGGCACAACCAGAATCGTGGATGCAGCAATCGTCCTTGGTCAAAGACCGGGCTGAGGCTATGCCTGCAGAGACACCCGGGCGTGATTGGCAACGTCAGGTGGTCGATGTCGAAGACACTGAAATCAAACCTGCTGCGACTCCGGATGAACACACGCCATGATGAATTTTGATGTCGAAGTCAGTCAACTGATCGGCGAACTGCATGTGCCCGAACCCCAACGCAATGGGACTTTGGTACGACTGGTGGGCATGCGACTGGAAACAAGGGGCCTGATGGCTCCACTGGGCGCTTGTTGCGAAGTGGTGGGCCAATTTGGTCATCGCGTCGAAGCCGAAGTGGTGGGTTTCAACGATGACACCCTTTACCTCATGCCGTTCACCGAGCCCAATGGCATCGGCCCTGGCGCTCGCGTGACCGTGCTCAACCACTCCTCCAACGTCAGACTTGGCCCTGACCTGCTGGGTCGGATCATCGATGGTCGTGGCCAACCCCTGGACGGCAAACCCGCCCCGGACTGCCCTGATGTGCTCAGTCTGCTCGGTCGTCCGCTCAACCCCATGGAGCGTGGCCCCATCCACCAAATCCTGGATGTGGGCGTCAAAGCCATCAACGGCGTGCTGACCATCGGGCGCGGCCAACGTCTGGGCTTGGTCGCCGGCTCGGGCGTGGGCAAAAGCGTGTTGCTCGGCATGATGACCCGCTTCACCGAAGCCGACGTGGTCGTGATCGGGCTGATCGGTGAACGTGGTCGCGAAGTACAGGCCTTTATCGAAGAAACCCTCGGGCCAGAAGGTTTGGCCAAATCGGTGCTCGTGGCAGCGCCTGCCAACGTCTCTCCTGTGTTGCGCCTCAAAGCCACGCACATGACCCATGTGATCGCCGAATACTTCCGTGATCAAGGTAAAAACGTCTTGATGCTGGTCGACAGCTTGACCCGCGTTGCCCATGCACAACGAGAAATCGGCCTGGCCGTGGGTGAACCCCCTACCGCCAAAGGTTACCCGCCCTCGGTTTTTGCACTGTTGCCCAACCTGATCGAGCGTGCAGGCGTTGGCCGACATGGCTTTGGCTCCATCACGGCCATTTATACCGTGCTGGCTGAAGGCGACGACGCCAACGACCCGATCGTGGACATCGCCCGCGCCTCTCTGGACGGGCAAGTCATGCTGTCTCGCAAATTGGCCGATGCCGCGCACTACCCCGCGATTGACCTGAACGGCTCGATCTCCCGAGTGATGCAGAACCTGCTCAGCCCGGAAGACCTCAAACAATCCAATCGCTTCCGGCGCCTGTGGTCGCTTTACCAACAAAACCAGGACCTGATTCAAGTGGGGGCTTACGAGATGGGCAGCAATCCCGAACTCGACCAAGCCATCCGACTGCGTCAAAGCATGGAAAAGTTCTTGCAGCAGGACATGCATACCAACATGGATGTGGCTTCTACCCGTCAGGAGCTGCAGTCCTTGATGGCAGGTTGAACCCCAGGAACCACGAATGCGACAAGCCCGAAACTGCTGGCCCGCCTTGGTCAAAAAAGCCAACGACGAGGTCACCCAGACCCAGACCGAACTGGCTGCAGCCATGGCGAGAGTGGACCAACTCAACGCCAGTCACCAGCGACTTTGCCGCTTGTACGACGAATACCGGTTGAAAGAGCAACAACCCCAAACCGAATTCATGGGCATGCAAGCGAGCATGAACCAGCGTCAGTTCATGGCCCAGTTGCTCAACTTACAACACCGAGTGGTGCTCGACATCAGCAAAACCGAGGCGCAAGTGACCAACTTGCGGAAAAGACGGCAATTGGCCGAAATGGAATTGCAAAAAATGAGGGCGCTGGAAGAGCAGGACTTGCTGGCCGTGCGGCGTGACCAGCAAAAACATGAACAGCGTCAAATGGACGAACTGGGTGTGAGACAGTTCAACTTGCGCATGCAAAACTGATGTGCGTCAAACTGCGACAAGGTGGCTCAGCTATGCTTGTTGTGCTGTAACGCTGCCTCTGTCTGGCAGCGAACAATCCGTCATGTACAGCACCACGACCGATGACGCCATTTTGAACTTTGACTGCACACATGCATAAGAAAACCAATCCATTCAAAATTTGGAAATACTTGGTTTTATGGCTGAACTTCTCTGCCTTAGCCTTGACCGCCAAGGCAGACACCTTCCCCGCTTTGGATGTCTGGCCAACCATTCCTTTTGTGCGCGGCCAAGATCTTTGCCAATACCAAGATGCTTACGGCAGATCACGCACACAACAATCACAAAGCATGGCACGTTTGCTGGGTGATTTGCTGAACTCAGGTGCCGATCCGGCTCAGTCGTCGCAACTGCTGCAAACCATGGACTCTCTGATCGATCAAGGTCGACAGCGTGCAACCAGTGGCTTCGGCATGGATGTCTTGCTTGAAGGCAGCGTCAAAGCTGCGCTGGATCGGGCCTACGATGAAAACCACCCCAAAGTTCGAAAAGTCAATTTCGTCAACCCGTCGGCCTTGAACGATTTGGTCCGTGCATTGCGCGCACAACAAAGACAAGGGCACCTGGATGCCCAGTTGCTGAAAAGCATTTCAGCCGTGGCATGGGGCACCTACTCATTCAGCCCCGGCTGCAAAGGCGATGTGTTGGTCACCTTGCACATCGAAACCCAAAGTGGCAAGACATTCAATTACCAAGCCCGTGGCATGCCCGAATCGGTGATGGGACAAATTGGCAACCAAATTTTTACCCAATTTCAAAAGACCCAATTTCCCAGTCGGATCACGCATTTGGGGCACCCGCTGGAACTCCTGGGTGCACCGGGCATGCTGGTGGGCACGACCAATTCCGCACGCAAAGCTGAATATGCCTGCCAATGCATGCAGGCCCGATTGCCAACCGTTGGCGAATACATTTACCTGAGCGAGTTGGGAAATTGGAACGGTGGGGTCAACAGCAGCAAAGGTTTGTGGGCCCTGTCCAAAGAAAAAATCATGGCGCCTGAAATGCCAAAACCCTCCATCGTGCGTTCAGCTGACGAGTTTCAATCCGCAGAGATCCATTACTTTTGTGTGCGCAACATCACGTCGAAACCCGCAGCAAGCCAATGCGCCCCCTAGGGAATTTCCGGATGCCAACGCCCCGGAAACCGCCATATCCATCCCCCATAATGGTTTCACACCCGGGGTGAGATGGCGCGGAGTCACTGGCCAGACCTTGATCACCGGGCGCAACAATTCCCACTTGGAGACCTCATGACTCACTCTTCCTCTCGCCGTCAACTTCTGGGTCAAGGTGCAGCCCTTTTGGGCACTGCATCCACCAGCTTGCTGTTGCCACAAAACGCGCTGGCCCAAAGCGGCAAGATCCGCGTTGGCTTCATGCTGCCCTACACCGGCACCTTTGCTCAGCTCGGCGTGGCAATTGAAAACGGCGTGCGCATGGCCATCAACGAACAAGGCGGCAAGCTCGGCGGCCGCGAGATCGAGTGGTTCAAAGTCGATGACGAATCCGAGCCGTCCAAGGCCATCGAAAACGCCAACAAGCTGGTGCAGCGCGACAAGGTCGATGTGCTGATCGGCACCGTGCACTCAGGCGTGCAAATGGGCATCCACAAAGTGGCCCGCGACAGCGGCGTGATCAGCCTGATCCCCAACGCCGGTGTGCACATCGCCACCCGCGCACAGTGCGCGCCCAACGTGTTCCGCACCAGCTTCTCCAACAGCCAGCCCACCATGGCGCTGGGTGAAGCCATGGTCAAGCGCGGCCACAAAAAGGCGGTCTGGATCACCTGGAAATACGCCGCTGGCGACGAAGCCTATGAAGGCTTCAAGGAAAGCTACACCAAGGCCGGTGGCACCATCGTCAAAGAGCTGGGTTTGCCCTTCCCCAACGTCGAGTTCCAAGCCCTGCTGACCGAAATCGCGGCGCTCAAGCCCGATGCCGTGGCCTGCTTCTTTGCGGGTGGCGGCGCGGCCAAGTTCCTCAAGGACTACGCCGCGGCGGGCCTCAAAGGCAAGATTCCACTGTACGGCTCGGGCTTCTTGACCGAAGGCG
>JACCDW011381237.1_pt1 | contig 11243 bp, 7 predicted proteins | sample 7449781 | NCBI WGS metagenome assembly JACCDW01 (sample SAMN15323449, study PRJNA562643) | freshwater metagenome | isolation source: river surface water | place: USA:Blue River Watershed | collected 2017-08-18
ACAGCCCCGCCGTCACCGCTTTCAGATCGGCCATGGAAATCCCTGCAACCGGTAATGACAACAGGCTTGATCCGCCACCAGAGATCAGTGCGATCAGGTGATCATCCGGCGTGAGCGCAGATACCAGCGAGAGAATCTCCTCCGCCGCTACTTCGCCGGCACCATCGGGTACCGGATGACTGGCCTCGACTACCCTGATCCGCTCAGTATCCATGCCATGCGCATAACGGGTCACCACCAATCCTGCAAGTGGCTCCGAGGCCGGCCAGGCAAGCTCTACGGCGCGCGCCATACTGGCCGCTGCCTTGCCGGCTCCCACGACCAGCGTCTTGCCCTTGGGCGGCGCCGGCAAATGGGACGCGACGATCTTAAGCGGATCAGCAGCGCCAACGGCAGCATGAAAACTGGCAATCAATAGCTCTTTTGAATGCATCGCAATAACCTGGTCATAAAAGAAAGCATTATTTTAAGAGACTGCGCGCCGCAGGCAGTTGAAAGATTTTGATTGACGCTGATTCTGCCTGCGAGATCCGACCGGCCGCCTGCTCGCTGCAGGTGGCATCAAGCCGACAACTGCGCGTCGCCGGCCTCTTCCTGACGTGCCTGCTGACGCTCCCACATCTGCGCATAGGCACCTTGTGCGGCCAACAGCTGCGCATGATTTCCACGCTCAATGATCCTGCCATGGTCCATTACCAGTATTTGCTCGGCATCGGCGATGGTCGATAGCCTGTGCGCGATGACCAGAGTGGTACGGTTGCGGGCGATTTCTTTTAATTGCGACTGGATTGCCTGTTCAGCGCGCGAGTCCAGTGCCGAGGTCGCTTCATCAAAAATCAGGATGGCAGGATTTTTCAGCAAGGTACGCGCAATTGCAACGCGCTGCTTCTCGCCACCGGATAATTTTAATCCGCGTTCTCCCACAGAAGTCTCATATCCATCCGGTAAACTGATAATGAAATCATGAATGTATGCTGCGCGCGCTGCTGCGATGATTTCTTGCTGGGTAGCGCCAGGCCGGCCATAGCCAATGTTATAAGCAATGCTGTCGTTGAACAGCACCGTATCTTGCGGAACGATGCCGATCGCACCGCGCAACGAGGCCTGCGTTACCTGACGTATATCTTGTCCGTCTATCAAAATGACGCCTGCATTCACATCATAAAAACGGAACAACAGGCGCGCAAGCGTTGACTTACCTGAACCACTATGGCCGACCACAGCAGTCGTTGTGCCTGCTGCAATCGTGAAATCTACATCAAACAAAATCTGCCGCTTGGGCTCATAGCTGAAATCTACGTGTGAAAAACGCACCTCTGCCTGCCGCACGGCCAGTGCTTGTGCGGCAGGCGCATCAGCGACTTCATGATGCTGGTCGAGCAGCGTGAACATTTTTTCCATATCCGCCAGACTTTGCTTGATCTCACGATAGATCACGCCAAGAAAATTCAGCGGTATATATAACTGGATCATGAATGCATTGACCAACACCAGATCGCCCAGCGTCAATGTGCCGCCAATTACACCCAAGGTCGCGCGCCAGAGTATCAGCGTCACGGCAAAGGCAATGATCAGTGATTGTCCGGTATTGAGCAACGTTAGCGAAGTTTGCGAACGCACTGCTGCGGTCTCAAAGCGCTTTAATCCTTCGTCATAGCGGCTGGCTTCATATTCTTCATTGCCGAAATATTTGACCGTTTCATAATTGAGCAGCGAGTCAATCGCTTTCGTATTGGCTTTTGAATCCAGTTCATTCATCGTGCGCCGGAAATGCGTGCGCCACTCCGTCACCAGGACTGTGAACACTACATAAATGAACAGCGCAATCAGCGTGATCACCGAGAACCAGATGTCATATTGCAGTGACAGATAACCCAGCACCAAAATGATTTCGACCAGAGTCGGTAAGATGCTAAAGAGCGTGTAAGAAACCAGAGAGGAAATGCCGCGCGACCCGCGTTCTATGTCACGGGTGATGCCACCGGTCTGGCGATTGAGATGAAATCGCAGCGAAAGTCCGTGCAAATGACGAAATACTTTGAGTGCGATCGTACGCACGGCACGCTGCGTCACTTTAGCGAAAAAGAACTCGCGCAATTCGGTAAACACGGTCGTGGATAGCCGAAGCAGGCCATACACGACCAGCACACCGAAAGGCAAAATCAGGAGGGTAGCCGGCCGATCGGGCGTGATCGTCAGCCTGTCGATCAATTCTTTTAGCACCAGCGGCACACCGACATTGGCAACCTTGGCACCGACCAGACAGGTCAGTGCCAGTAACACGCGCCATTTATAGGCCCATAAATACGGCACCAGGGTTTTTATCGTGCCCCAGTCATTACGTGTCGCCTGATTGGCTGGTGAAGAATGATGGGAGTGGGCGTGGTGGCGCATGGCGAACAGTAAGATAACTGACAGGCAAAAATCGGACGGAATAGTTTATGCTACGGTACGACGCAGCATCTGAAATCTCGACAATTATTGATTGTAACGTTTAAAACAAACCGGCACAGGGAGTCCGTATGAATGAATCCAGCGTAAGCAGTCTGCCCGAGGGCATGCCGACATTGCGAGTCATGCCTATGCCGGCAGATGCCAATGTTCATGGTGATGTATTTGGTGGCTGGATCATGGCACAGGTCGATATTGCCGGCGCGCTGCCAGCGGTGCGGCGTGCCAACGGACGCGTAGGTACGGTCGCGGTGAATTCATTTGTATTCAAGCAGCCGGTATTCGTGGGCGACTTGCTTTCTTTCTATTCCAGAATCGTAAAAACAGGCCGCACGTCGGTCACGGTGAATGTAGAAGTCTATGCAGAGCGCAACCGACTTCAATCAGAAATCGTCAAAGTGACCGAGGCTACGCTGACCTATGTCGCCACGGGTGACGACCGCAAACCCCGCGAATTACCGCCTCTTCCATAATCTTCCTGAAAAATAAAAGAGCGATCCGTCTTGCGGTAATCAAGCGGCCTGAGTATCGCGCAGCTCTCGGCGCAATATTTTGCCGACATTGGTTTTAGGCAGTTCATTGCGGAACTCGATAAATTTCGGACGTTTATAGCCAGTCAGCTGATCATGACAGTACGCCATCAATTGTTCGGCAGTGAGCTCAGGATCGCGCCGCACGACAAACAATTTAACGGCCTCACCGCTTAATTCATCCGGCACGCCAACGACAGCGCATTCCTGCACACCGGGATGCAACGCCACCACACCTTCCACTTCATTGGGATACACATTGAATCCCGATACCAGCACCATATCTTTTTTTCTGTCCACAATCGTGATGTAACCACGCTCATCCATGATGCCGATATCACCGGACTTGAAAAATCCGTCCGGCGTCATCACGCGCGCGGTTTCATCAGGCTTGTTCCAGTAACCGACCATGACTTGCGGACCACGAATGGCAATTTCACCGGGCTGTCCAAGTGCAACCTGATGGCCTTTCTCATCCAGAATCACGATCTCGGTCGACGGAATCGGCAAACCAATGGTGCCGGTGAATTCACGGCTATTGGCCGGATTGGCCGTTGCTACCGGCGCGGTTTCAGACAAACCATATCCTTCCACGATATTTCTGCCGGTGACTTTCTGCCAGCGGTCATTGACGGCTTGTTGGACCGCCATACCTCCGCCATTGCATAGCTTCAGGTTAGAGAAATCAAGGCGGGCAAAGTCCGGATTATTGAGCAGGCCGTTGTAAAGCGTATTGACTGCTGGCAGTAAGTTAAATTTATATTTGCTGATTTCTTTTACCAGCCCCGGTATATCGCGCGGATTGGGTATCAGGATATTCATGCCACCAAGACGCGCACCCATCAGACAACATACTGTGAGCGCAAAGATATGATAGAGCGGTAGCGCACATACAAACGTCAGAGCCTCGACTCTGGGCGGCATCGCCATCGCAGGCTGCAGCCAGACTTCGTTTTGCAACAGATTAGCGATCAGATTGCGGTGACTGAGCATGGCACCCTTGGATAAACCTGTCGTGCCGCCTGTGTACTGCAGGAAGGCGATATCATCGTGACCCAGTTCAACCGGCTTTAATCGCATGCGACCGCCATGTTCAATCACGCGCTTGAAACGCACTGCATTAGGCAGTGAAAATGCCGGCACCATTTTCTTTATATTGCGTACGACAAAATTGACGATCGTGCCTTTCACGCCACCCAATAGATCGCCCATGCTGGTGACCACGGCAATTTTCACTGCTGTATTGTCAATCACCTTTTCCAGCGTAGCCGCAAAATTTTCAAGAATGATGATTGCTTCTGCACCCGAGTCCTTTAGCTGATGCTCAAGTTCGCGCGGTGTGTAGAGCGGGTTCACATTAACGACGATGTAGCCGGCGCGCAGGACCGCAGCGATCGCAACCGGATATTGCAATACATTGGGCATCATCAGCGCAACTCGTGCCCCCTTGGAAAGTCCCTGCCCCTGCAACCATGCAGCAAGCTTTTTTGACATCGCATCGACTTCTGCATATGTGATCAGCTTATCCATGCAAGCATAGGCGTTGCGTGCAGCATATTTGCTAAATGATTCTTCCAGCAGCTGAACCAGTGAACGATAGCGGGTGAAATCAATTTCTGCCGGCACGCCCTCCGGGTAGGATTTAATCCAGAATTTATCCATGCGTCACCTCAGATCCCTTTTATTTTCAGGCCCACTAAAGAGCCAGCCTGTTTTTCTTGTATCAGGTGATGCTATCTGAAAATAATCAGATCGTGTGATTATTGCAGCGCAGCAGAAGCGGGCAGAGATTCCGGTAGCGCGTGCGCTGAAGCGGCCAGATATTTTTGCAACCGTTCACGGCGTGTTTTTTTGTCCAGTCTGGCCAGCTCACGCACGGATTGATAAAAGGATCGCATATCCGGGTTAGCTGCCAGCAGCTGCTTGAATGCCGGCACCAGATCATGATAAGTGGTGACCAGCGCAAAATTGGCATTTGACAACGGTTCATTGAACCAGTTGTCATAGCCTGCATAGCCTTGCCAGCGCTCCTGCTTGAGCAGCTCATAGTGCGCCTTCAACGACTGGAATATCTGCGCCTTTCGTTGCCTTTTTTTGACCTGACTATCAGTACTATCAAAATTAACTTCCAGTTCACGGCGGTACAGCATCAGCAAATCCAGAAAGTCCGTTTTTCGCTGGCTATGTTCCAGATAACGGTCGCGCATAGATGCATCTGCCTGCGTGGCAAGCCAGCGTGCCACACCGATTTCTTCGACCGCAGTAGCAAATGACTCATTGAATTGCGAATCACCGGGCGCATAGGCGACCTGATGCGCCAGCTCATGAAAGACCAGCCGCGCGACTTCTGCATCCGGATACGCAATAAAGGTCGATAAGACCGGATCATCAAACCAGCCCAGCGTTGAATAGGCTGGCACGCCGGACACACGCACATCAAATCCTTCGCGATGCAGACTGTCGGCAAATGACTGTGCAGCAGCCTGACTGTAGTAGCCTCGGTAATCAACGCATCCGGCTATGGGAAAACACCACTGACTGGGCTTAATCGACAGCTCCGGTGTTGCGACGACATTCCACATCACATATTTGTTGTTTAGTTGCGCATAATTTTTATAGCTGCCGTTATCAGGCAGCCCTAATTCGCGCGCTGCATAGGCGCGAATTTCCTGCACGCGCTTTAGCCGGTCTTTTAGTTCGGTCTTCACAGACGGATCGGCCAGCCATCGATCTATCGGCCTTGCTGATGAAACTAACTGCATTTGTCCCTGCATTGCCTGCGCGTAATAGCCAAGCTGGGCACAGCCAGATAAATCAAGCAATGCAATAACGGCACCAATTAAGATACAAATTTTTTTCATGGATTGCTATAACTTTTCAACCTGCACAAGGACATCATAAAACGTGGCCGCATGTCCCATATCAGTCAGGCGTTGACTGGTCAGCTCATTGGCATTCTTGCCGTCGTCCGCATATTTTTTCCACCAGATGGACAGGCCGACAACCATGCCCACCCGAACATTTTCTGATACACGCGCTTTGAGCAGCACTGAGCCGCGGTCATTGAATACCCTGACCCTGTCACCCTCTTTAATGCCACGCGCATAAGCATCATCTGGATGCATATCAAGATGCGGCTCGCCTTCCGTATCACGCAGGCTCCTGACATTGACGAAGCTGGTGTTGAGAAAGTTCCTTGCAGGCGGGGAAATCATTGCCAGCGGATAGTGGCGTGCCAACTCAGGCGCGCTCTGCACTGACTCATACGGTGGCGTGTAAGCAGGTAAAGGATCTAGTCCGTCCTGTTTCATCCGCTCGCTGTAAAACTCACATTTTCCGGAAGGTGTGGCAAAACCACCATGAGCAAAAGGCGCTGCCTGCATAACCAATTTCTGCCAGCCTTTATTTTTCAGGCGTTCCCATTCAACATTCCCAATGCGTACGTCATCGGTGCAGAATGCCTGCGCAGCGATTTCATCATCACTTTCCGAGAAACAGGCATCATCAAAACCCATGCGCGCCGCCAGCAAGCGGAAGATCTCCGTATTAGGCTTGGCTTCACCACAGGGCGCAATCGATGCGTTATTGGCCATCATGTAGAGATGGCCATAAGTCGCATGTATATCGATATGCTCAAGCTGCGTGGTTGCTGGCAATAAGATATCGGCATAGTCTGCCGTATCAGTCTGAAAATGCTCGAGTACCACTGTAAACAGATCTTCTCTGGCAAATCCCTGGGCAACTTTTGCCGACTCCGGTGCGACCGCAACCGGATTGGCGTTATAAACAATCACGGCCTCGATAGCCGGACCGAATTCTGCCGATGCGGGTTTGAGTAAATCATCACCTATGGTACTCATATTGATCACGCGCGCCGGACTCACCAGGTTGTCTGGTGCAAGATCAGGACGCTCAAGCATGGGCGTATTTTTTGGAAAACTGTCTCCCGATGAAAGCAGTATGCCACCGGCTGTATGTCGCCATGCACCAACCAGCGCAGGCAGACAACTGATATTGCGAACCGCCATGCCACCACCACGTACGCGCTGCAGACCATAATTTAGCCGAATCGCAACCGGTTCATTACGTTGTGCGGTCTGGCCATACAAAAGTGCGAGGTTCTCTACCTGTTCACTCGTGATGCCGCAGATCTTAGCCGTATATTCAGGCGTCCATTGGGTGACACGTTCGGCAAGCTGGGAAAATCCCAGTGTGTAGTCGTGAATATAGGCATGATCGAGCAAGTCATCACGTATCAGCACATGCATCATGCCCAGAGCCAGTGCTGCGTCTGTTCCTGGTAATAGCGCAATATGCTGATGACATTTTTGTGCCGTGAGCGATCGGTAGGGATCAATGGCCACTAATATCGCACCATGACGCTTGGCCTCTTGCGCTTTCATCCAGAAATGCAGATTCGAAGCGACCGGATTGCCACCCCAGATCAGGATCACTTTCGCATGTTCGAACTGCTCAGTATCCGTGCCAATTTTTGCACCCACAGTATATTTGTAGCCCACAGCGCCGGCAGAAGCACAAATTGTCCGCTCAAGACGTGACGCGCCCAACTTATTAAAAAAGCGCATCGACATAGACTCTCCCTGTACCAGCCCCATTGTTCCGGCATAGCTATAGGGGAGAATGGCGCGCGGATCTTTTGCTGCGATGTGCCTAAGCTTTTCTGAAATGAGATTGAGCGCCTCGTCCCAGCTGATGCGCATGAATTTTCCCTCACCTTTTTTGCCGATACGTTTTTGCGGATAGAACAGGCGGTCGGGATGATAAGTACGCTCGACATAGCGCGAGACTTTCGTGCAGAGTACACCTGCCGTATTGGGGTGTAACGGATCGCCCCTGACTTCTGTCGCTACACCATCCTGCACGGTGACCAGCATGGCGCAGGTATCGGGACAATCATGCGGACAAGTGGCACGGACGATTTTTACAGCCATACGCGACTCCGTATCAGGGGTAATTTTTACCAATCTTGCAACAATTCATATTGCGCCTCTAAAGGTTAATATTACACATCAGATGGTCAATCAGGCGACCAAATCGACCTTAGAAAAAATCAGGATGAGACACCCATGAACTTGCTCGAACCTATTCTTCAGCATCAGCACGAATTGCAAAAAATCCGTCGCACGATACATGCGCATCCCGAGTTGTCATACGAAGAAGTGATGACTGCCGACTTAGTTGCGCAAAAACTGACGGAATGGGGCATTCCCGTCATTCGCGGCCTAGGCATCACAGGTGTGGTCGGCGTAATTAAAAACGGGAGCAGTGAACGCTCTGTTGGTTTGCGTGCAGATATGGATGCGCTACCTATACAAGAGTCCAATAGCTTCCCGCACCACTCGACCCACAAGGGGAAAATGCATGCCTGTGGCCATGATGGTCATACAGCGATGCTCTTAGGTGCCGCGCAATATTTGGCCAAGCATCGCAATTTTGATGGTACGGTCTATGTGATTTTTCAGCCCGCTGAAGAAGGTGGTGCGGGCGCCAAGCGCATGATTGATGACGGCCTTTTTAATCAATGTCCGATGGAAGCTGTTTTCGGACTACACAACTGGCCCGGCACCGCAGCAGGCAGCATGGGTGTGAAAGTGGGTCCGATGATGGCATCATCAAATGAATTTGAAGTCATCATTAAAGGCAAGGGGGCGCATGCTGCGCAACCACACATGGGCTGCGATCCTATCATGGTCGCCATTCAAATCGCGCAGAGCTGGCAAACCATTATTTCACGCAATAAAAATCCTTTAGAGCCGGGGGTGCTCTCCATAACCCAGATTCATTCAGGTAGCGGTACCAATATTATCCCTGACTCTGCAAGCCTGATCGGCACGGTCAGGACCTTCACGATTGAATCTCTGGACTTGATAGAAAAGCGCATGCGAGAGATTGCCGAGCATACTACTGCTGCTTTTGGCGCCAGTATGGAATTCCGGTTCAAGCGAAATTATCCGCCACTGATTAATCATGCGCCTGAAACACAATTTGCTATAGGAGTCATGCAAGATGTGCTGGGTATGGAGCATGTCCAGACTCATGTTGAACCAACGATGGGTTCTGAGGACTTTGCATTTATGCTGCTAAAAAAACCCGGCTGTTATGTATTTTTAGGCAATGGCGATGGCGAGCATCGAATGTCCGGCCATGGCCTGGGACCATGTAATTTGCATAATCCTAGCTATGACTTTAATGATGATTTACTTCCAATAGGCGCTACTTACTGGGTGCGCCTTGCAGAACGCTTTTTGGCCGCACCGCCGCTGCGCTAATTTTCATCAGCCGGTTTTAATCGTATTCTTGCCTCCCTCGCTGACGGTTATTTTGTACCGTCCGGCGTTGCCAATTCCTGGCATCGTCACGGATTGCTTGTCCTCTTCGAATCGCCAGTAAATCTGGTGGTATTGGGCGACATCTGGTCTATGTGCAATGCTGATGATTGCCGCCTCAGGTAGTTCAGCAAGTATTAATTCATACATTTCTTTCTCAGTCGCCGCGTCTAATGCACTACTTGCCTCATCCAGAAATAACACATCCGGTCTGCTCAGCAAGGCCCGAACAATCGCAAGCCGCTGCTGCTCACCGGGCGACAGTCTTTGTGCCCAATTGTCTTCTTTATCAAGCAGCGCAATCAGTTGAGTTAAATTGCATAGTTCAAGATAATGCGCTATTGCCCTGTCTTTATATGTATTTTCAGCCGACGGATAATTGATACAGGCGCGCAAACTACCTAGGGGTAAGTAACTACGTTGCGGCAGAAACAATAATCGCATTGCTTTTGGTATCTCAATTACACCTTCTCCATATGGCCATATGTTGGCAATCACCCTAAAGAGTGTGGATTTGCCACAGCCAGATGGCCCGGCCAATAATATTTTCTGGCCGGGCTTGATCATGGCATCAAAAGGTGTATTCAGTTGCGCACCATCTGGCAACTTTAATATTGTTTTTTCTATAAGGATTGCGCCCACATTATTACGAACCAGCGTAAAGCCTGATTGCTTCTCTTTGGTCTCGATTATCGCTGCATGAAACTGCGCCAGTCGATTAATACTTGCCTTCCAGTCAGCCAGCTGACTGAATGCGTCTATAAACCAGGATAATGAAGACTGCACCTGACCGAAGGCTGAGGATATTTGCATCAGCCCCCCAAGGGTGATGGCGCCTGAAAAATAGCGTGGCGCACCAACGATGAAGGGAAATATCACCGCGAATTGTGCATAAAAATTGGATGCTACATTAATACGCTTAGTGGTCTTCATGATAGCCCACCAGTTTTTGCGTATTTGTGTAAATTTATTACCGAGCTCTGATTGTTCCTGTTTTTCTCCACGGTACAGCGCGATAGCCTCAGAATTTTCTCGCAGGCGTATCAATCCGAACCTGAAATCCGCTTCAAATCGCTGCTGCTCAAAATTCTGCTTAACAAGTGACTTTCCTATGAATGACACCAGCAAAGAGCCGATTGCTGCATAGCCGATTGCAAACCAGACCATGTATCCCTGTATGGTCCAGGTTTGATGATTCATTTGAAATGACAGCGGCCCACTTACTGCCCAGAGTATGCCAATAAACGAAATTAAGGTCACTACACTAGACAATAAACCTAACGAGAGTGAAAGTGTACCGTCAGTCAAATATTTCAAATCTTCTGCAATCCGCTGGTCGGGATTATCAGTTGCCCGACTTTGTTCTAATTGATAATACGTCTGATTGGATAACCAATCCGCCATGTACTGGCTTGTTAACCAGCTCCTCCAGCGCATTTCTAATCCTTGCGTCAGATAGATCTTATAGATTGCGGCAGCTATGAAAATAAAAGCAAGTATTGAGAATTGCCTGAGCTGATTTTTGAATTCTGCAAAATTTTTATTTTCCAGGGAATTATAAAATTCTCGGTTCCAGTCGTTGAATAAGACACTCAAATAGACCATTCCCAGTGCCAGCACAATAATCGCAATCAGGTAAACATAAGCTATACCTTTTTCTTCTGATTGCCAGAACGGCGCTATGAGATTCCATACTGCCTTGAAATTCAGATTCTTATGCAAATTTTGATTATTTTTACCTGACATATTTATCTGAATTTCGCTCAAGGCAACTGATCTTTCGACTGACCTAGTCTTGCTCCTGTATTCATTTTTTCTACCGATAGTAATATGGCTGACTGATCTGCATGTGGCACGACCTCACCCAATTCCTTGTAGTTTTGTGCTACCAAACTTGCTACTGGCAGTGCAATAT
>JACCDW010329534.1_pt1 | contig 11242 bp, 9 predicted proteins | sample 7449781 | NCBI WGS metagenome assembly JACCDW01 (sample SAMN15323449, study PRJNA562643) | freshwater metagenome | isolation source: river surface water | place: USA:Blue River Watershed | collected 2017-08-18
AACTTGAGGATCTTGGCGGTGATTTCCTGACCGGCCGTGACCACTTCGGATGGGTGACGGACACGGCGCCATGCCATGTCGGTGATGTGCAGCAAACCGTCAATGCCGCCCAAGTCCACGAACGCACCGTATTCGGTGATGTTCTTGACCACACCGTGAACGATAGAGCCTTCGCGCAATGTTTCCATCAGCTTGGCGCGCTCTTCGCCCATCGAGGCTTCCACCACAGCGCGGCGTGACAACACGACGTTGTTGCGCTTGCGGTCGAGCTTGATGACCTTGAATTCGAGGGTCTTGTTCTCATAGGGAGACAAGTCTTTGGTGGGACGTGTGTCGACCAAAGAGCCGGGCAAGAAAGCGCGGATGCCGTTGACCAACACGGTCAGGCCACCCTTGACTTTGCCGCTGGTCACGCCAGTGACGAACTCGCCGGATTCGAGGGCTTTTTCCAAAGACATCCAAGAAGCCAAACGCTTGGCGGTGTCGCGCGACAAGATGGTGTCGCCGTAACCGTTTTCGATTGAGCCGATGGCCACAGAGACAAAGTCGCCGACCTGGACTTCAACTTCACCCTGGTCGTTTTTGAACTCTTCGAGGGGCACGTAGGACTCGGACTTGAGACCGGCGTTGACGACCACGAAGTTGTGTTCGATGCGCACCACTTCAGCGGTGATGACTTCACCGGGGCGCATTTCGGTACGTTGCAGGGATTCCTCAAAGAGGGCGGCAAAAGATTCAGACATGTGATTTCCTCATCCACAAACAGGACTGACGAACGCGGAATGCGTCGTTTCCAGGAGCTGACTGTGGCGATTGGTTTGCGGTGTGAACCGCGGTTAAGTGAACAAACCCTCCAGGCCAGTGTGCAAGCTGCACGATGAGAGCCGGGAGGCGCTTTAAATCAGCCCGCACAGGTCGGGCTGGGTGGCGAGTGGGCGGTGTTTCAACCGAAAACTTGCCGGCTTTGCCACCAGACCAAGACTTGTTCCACCGAGGCTTCGATGGTCAAAGACGAGTTGTCCAGTTGCAAGGCATCTTGTGCTGGCTTGAGAGGCGCAACGCTGCGGGACATGTCCCGGGCATCACGCGCTTCCAAATCAGCGCGAAGACTGTCGATATTAGCCGAAAAACCCTTAGAAATCAACTGCTTATGCCGTCTTTCGGCACGTTTTGCGGCCGATGCGGTCAAAAACACCTTCAGCGGGGCGTGCGGAAAGATCACCGTGCCCATGTCTCGGCCATCGGCCAGCAAGCCGGGAAGGCGGCGAAAACTGTGTTGCAAATCCACCAGCGCATCGCGAACTGCCGGCAAAACCGAGACTTTCGAGGCATTCATGCCCCCTTGTTCGCTGCGAATAGCATCGGTCACATCCTGGCCCTGAAGCAACACTTGCTCGCCTTCAAATCTCACTGGCAAGCTGCGCGCCAATTGCGCAATGGCATGTTCATCGGCGGCCTCTAAACTCAGTCCCGCTTGCAAGGCTGCATGGGCAGTAACGCGGTACAGCGCACCAGAGTCTAGGTAGTGGTAGCCCAATTGCGCGGCCACGCGGCTGGCCAAGGTGCCTTTGCCCGAGGCCGTCGGCCCGTCAATGCAGAGCACCGGAATCTGGGACGGGTCGGCTTTGGCCACAGAGAACAGGGCTTCAAAATAGTCTGGAAAAGTTTTGGCCACGCACTTGGGGTCTTCGATGCGAACGGGCACTTGGGCGTCGTTGAATGCCGCCAAAGAAAAACACATGGCCACGCGGTGGTCGTCGTAGGTGTGAATGCCGGTGGCCTGCCACTTGCCTTGGGCTGCCGCGAGGTTCAGCTGAGCCAAGGGCAGCGGGTGTACGCGAAGCCAGTCGGGGCCTTCTTCAACCGTGGCGCCCAGCTTGCGGCATTCGGCGGCCATGGCCACGATGCGGTCGGTTTCTTTGACGCGCCAGCTGGCGATATTGCGCAGCAAAGTGGGGCCATCGGCATACAGCGCCATGACCGCCAAGGTCATGGCGGCATCGGGAATGTGGTTGCAGTCGAGCTCGATGGCCTTGAGCGGCCAAGCGCCTCGACGGATCTCGAGCCAATTGGGGCCGCTGGTGACTTTGGCGCCCATTTGCTGGGCCGCTTCAACAAAGCGAATATCGCCTTGAATCGAATCAGCGCCCACCCCGTTGACCCGAATGCCATCGCCCTCAGCAATGGCGCCCAAGGCAATGAAATAGCTGGCCGAAGACGCATCGGCCTCGACATGCATGGTGCCGGGCGATTGGTAACGGCAACCCGCCGGAATCACAAAGCGCTCCCAGCCTTGTCGCTCAACCGCAATGCCGTAGCGCGCGAGCAAGTTGAGGGTGATTTCGATATAGGGTTTGCTGATGAGTTCGCCCACCACCTCAATGGTGATGCTGCGCTCTTGGGCCGCCAAGGGCAGGGCCATCAGCAAGGCGGTCAAAAACTGGCTGGACACATCGCCGCGCACCTGAATGGGCGCGCTCAGCTGCAATTGGGGCTGGCCAATGTGCAAAGGCGGATACCCCTCTTGACCCAGATAGTCGATGCTGCAACCCAGCAAGCGCAGCGCATCCACCAAGTCGCCAATAGGACGCTCGTGCATGCGGGGCACCCCTTTGAGTGTGAAGTCACCCCCCAGCACCGCCAATGCCGCAGTCAACGGCCGCATGGCCGTACCGGCATTGCCCATAAAAAACTCAATTGGGTTGTGGTGCGCCAGTTGCCCACCCAAGCCCGTGATCGTGACGGTGGTGCCATCTATCTCCAAGCCGCAGCCCAGCTGGCGCAAGGCATTGAGCATGACGCGGGTGTCGTCAGAGTCGAGCAAATCGTGCACGACGGTGGTGCCTTGGCACAACGCAGACAGCAACAAGACGCGGTTAGAAATGCTCTTGGAGCCGGGCAGGGTGACAGCGCCAGAGGCGCCCTGCAGCGGGGGAAGGTCAAGAAAGGCAGTAGAAAACATGGTTAAGTATCGGGGGCGTTTTGACCAGCATCGCTGGCTTGCAGCGACCATGCTGAGCGCACCTCGCTGGCCTGTTGAATGAGTTGTTGCAGGCCAGGCGTGTCGCCGTTTTTCAAGGCGTTTTCAAACTGTTCAAGCGCAGCGCGAAAGTGGGCCATTTGTTTGAGCACGTCGTCATGGTTGGCACTCAAGATGTCGCGCCAAACGGCCGAGTCGCTGGCCGCAATGCGCGAAAAATCTCTGAACCCCGGTCCCGCCATTTCTAAAAGGGCGTTGCTTTGAGGTTGCGCAACGAGCGCGTTGACCGCAGCAAAGGCCAGCAAATGCGGCAAGTGGCTGACCGCAGCAAAAGTGCTGTCGTGGGCCTCGGGCGTCATGGTGCTGACATGGCTGCCAATGGCCGTCCACACATCGTGTGCGGCGCGCAGGCGCTGCATGTTGGTTTGCGGCAAAGGCGTCAACACCGTGCGTCGGTCTCGGTAGAGGGTGCTTTCGGCATGGTCAATGCCTGCCACTTCTTTGCCCGCAATCGGGTGTGCCGGCACAAAGCAGCCCAGGCGATCGCCCAATGTGGCCTTGGCCGCGGCCACCACATCGCACTTGGTTGAGCCGACATCCATCAGCAAGGCCTGCGGCTGCAGGGCATCGCGCATGGCCGCAAAGCTGCTGTGCATGGCGCCCACAGGCACGGCCAACAAAATCAAATCGGCATGGCTCACCGCTTCGGCAACGCTGGCGCAGGCTTGGTCAATGACGCGAAGCTCTAGGGCCCGTTGCCGTGTTTTTTCTGAAGCGCTGTAGCCGGTGATGTGCCCGACCCATCCGGCCTTGCGCAAAGCCAAGGCGAACGAGCCTCCCATCAAGCCGCAGCCAATCAGGGCCAGGCGCTCGAAACGAGGCGCGGTCGGGCGCTCAGACATCATTCAGAAACGGGATAAGACCCGAGTACCTTGTAAAACGCACACAGACCTTGCAGGTCTTTCAAGGCGGCGGCAACATGCGGCTCGTTGATGTGGCCTTGCAGGTCGATGTAAAAGTAGTATTCCCATTGGCCCGATTTGGCTGGGCGCGATTCAAAGCGGGTCATCGACACGCCATTGTTTTTCAGGGGCACCAACAAATCGTGCACTGCGCCCGGACGGTTGGGCACCGAGACCACCAGACTGGTGCAGTCTTTGCCCGAAGCGGGTGGGGTGGCCAAGGTTTGCGGCAAGGCGATCACGGCAAAGCGGGTGCGGTTGAAGGCCTCGTCTTGAATCGCGTGGTGCACGATGTGCAAGCCAAATTGGCTGGCCGCGCGCTCGCTGGCCAAAGCTGCCCAAGCGGGGTTTGAGGCAGCGAGTCGAGCCCCTTCAGCGTTGCTAGAAACAGCGCGGCGCTCGACATGCGGCAGGTGCTTGGACAGCCAGCCTTGGCATTGCGCCAGCGCTTGAGGGTGGGCCATGACCACTTCAATGCCCGAGTCGGAGTTGATTTGGCGCAGCAAATTGAAGCGCACTTGCAAGCTGACTTCGCCGACCACATGAACCGGGGAGCGCAAGAACAAATCGAGCGATCGGGCGACCACACCCTCCGTTGAGTTTTCCATGCCCACCACTCCGTATTGGGCCGTGCCGGCTGCTGTGGCGTGAAAGACTTCGTCAAAGTTGCTGCAATAAATCAGGTTGGCCGCGCTGCCAAAAAACTCGATGGCCGCTTGCTCGCAAAAAGTGCCTTGGGGGCCTAACACCGCCACGCGCTGCGGCGCTTCAAGCGCCAAGCAGGCCGACATGATTTCGCGCCAAATCGAAGCAACGTGCTCGTTTTTGAGCGGCCCCATGTTGGCTTGGGTGATTTTGTCGATGACTTGTGCCACGCGGTCGGGTCTGAAAAAAGGCGACCCTTCGGCCCGCTTGATTTCGCCGACCTTCTCGGCCACATGGGCGCGCTGGTTCAGCAGGCTGAGCAGCTGTTTGTCCAAAGCGTCAATTTGCACGCGCAATGCGCCCAGCGCATCAGACTGAATGGGTTGTTGGCTCATGGGCAAATCCTTTGGGCTGCCTGGTCAGGCCTGTGTTTTTTCAAAATCGCGCAGGTAGGCGACCAGCGCTTGCACGCCCTCAAGGGGCATGGCGTTGTACAGGCTGGCGCGCATGCCGCCAACCGATTTGTGGCCCTTGAGTTGCAGCAAATTGGCGGCTTTGGCCCCAGCCAAAAAAGCTTCGTTACGCGATTCGTCGCGCAAGAAAAAGGGGATGTTCATGCGCGAGCGGCAGTCTTTGGCGACTTTGTTGACATACAAGCTTGAACTGTCCAAAAAGTCGTACAGCAGTTTTGCCTTGGCGACGTTGCGCGCTTCCATGGCGGCAATGCCCCCGTTTTGCTTGAGCCACTGAAACACCAAGCCCGCGATGTAAATGCTGTACGTGGGCGGGGTGTTGTACATCGATTGGTTGTCTGCGACCAATTGGTAGTTGAAGGCACTGGGGCAATGTGCCAAGGCATGGCCGATCAGGTCTTCTCGCACGATCACCAAGGTGAGTCCAGCAGGGCCGAGGTTTTTTTGTGCCCCACCAAAAGCCAAACCTACACGCGACCAGTCCACGCTGCGCGAGGCCACATGCGAAGAAAAGTCGACCACCAAGGGCGCATCGCAACCCAAGGCTTTGAGGTCGGGCAACTCATGAAACTCAACCCCATGAATGGTCTCGTTGCCGCAAATGTGCACATAGCGGGTGTGGCTGCCAATTTGCCAAGTCTTGGGCGGTGGCAGTTGAGTAAAGCCGTCGTTTTGTGAGGAAGCGGCCACATGGGGCTGCCCATATTTTTCGGCTTCTTTCAAAGACTTTTGGCTCCAGCTGCCAGTGAGCACAAAGTCCATCGCGCCGCCCTGCGATAGGTTCATGGGAACGATGGCGTTTTCAGCCAAACCCCCGCCTTGCATGAACAAGATTTTGAAGTGGGCGGGCACCGCCAACAATTCGCGCAAATCGGCTTCGGCTTGTTCGTAGATGCTGATGAACTCTTTGCCGCGGTGGCTCATCTCCATCACGCTCATACCCGAGCCGTGCCAATCCAGCATCTCAGCCGCGGCTTGCTGCAAAACAGGTTCTGGCATGACGGCGGGCCCCGCCGAAAAATTAAAGGCGCGCCCCATCATTTATTCCGAATCTGTGGCGTCGTTGGTGTTGCCCTCGGCGTTGTCGCCTTCGGCAGAGTTGGCATCGTTTTCGACAATGCGTTGCAAGCCCGACAACTTGGCGCCTTCGTCCAAACCGATCAAGGTCACGCCTTGTGTGGCACGACCCAACTCGCGAATTTCGGCGACGCGTGTGCGCACCAACACGCCCGTGTCGGTGATCAACATGATCTCGTCATCGGCGTGCACCAAAGTGGCTGCGACAACTTTGCCATTGCGCTCAGATTGCTGGATGGCAATCATGCCTTTGGTGCCACGGCCGTGGCGGGTGTATTCGACAATCGATGTCCGTTTGCCGTAGCCGTTTTCGGTGGCTGTCAGCACGCTTTGGGTTTCATCCTCGGCGACCAACATGGCGATCACGCTTTGGTTTTCTTCGATCATCATGCCGCGAACACCGCGAGCACTGCGGCCCAAGGGGCGCACATCGTTTTCGTCAAAGCGCACGGCTTTGCCGCCGTCGCTGAACAGCATCACATCGTGCTTGCCATCGGTCAGGGCCGCACCAATCAAGAAGTCGCCTTCGTCCAAGTTGACAGCAATGATGCCGCCTTTGCGAGGGTTGCTGAATTCGTCGAGCGATGTTTTCTTGACCGTGCCCATGGAAGTGCCCATGAACACATAGTGGTCGGCCGGGAAGTTGCGCATTTCGCCAGTCAGGGCCAGTACCACGTTGATCTTCTCGCCTTCTTGCAGCGGGAACATGTTGACGATAGGGCGTCCGCGCGAGCCGCGCGAACCTGCTGGCACTTCCCAAACCTTGAGCCAGTAAAGGCGACCGCGATTCGAGAAGCACAGCAAATAGTCGTGCGTGTTGGCAATGAAGAGCTGGTCGATCCAATCGTCATCTTTGGTGACGGCGGCTTGTTTTCCGCGTCCGCCGCGTTTTTGCGAGCGGTATTCAGACAAGGGCTGGCTCTTGATGTAGCCACTGTGCGACAGCGTCACCACCATGTCGGTGGGGGTGATCAGGTCTTCGGTGGAAAGGTCTTGTGCGCTGTGCTCGATTTCACTGCGGCGCGCGCCAATCTTGGTTTGGCCGAATTCTTGACGGACGGTGCCCAACTCATCGCCGATGATGGTGGAGACACGCTCAGGCTTGGCCAAAATGTCCAGCAAGTCTTCGATCTCGGACATGACCTCTTTGTATTCGGCCACGATTTTGTCTTGCTCTAAACCGGTCAGGCGTTGCAGACGCATCTGCAAAATTTCTTGTGCTTGGGTGTCTGACAAACGGTACAAACCGTCTTGGCCCAAGCCAAATTCGCGCTCCAAGCCTTCTGGGCGGTAGTCATCGGCGTTCACCACTGAGCCATCGTCGCGGGCGCGAGTCAGCATGGTGCGCACCATCTGGCTGTCCCAAGCGCGCGTCATCAATTCGGTTTTGGCCACTGGCGGTGTGGGCGCGCCGCGAATGATGGCAATGAAGTCGTCGATGTTGGCCAAGGCCACAGCCAGGCCTTCCAGCACGTGACCCCGGTCGCGGGCCTTGCGCAACTCAAACACCGTGCGGCGTGTGACCACTTCTCGGCGGTGTTGCAAGAAGACCTGAATCAGGTCTTTCAGGTTGCACAACTTGGGTTGCCCATCAATCAGGGCCACCATGTTCATGCCAAAGGTGTCTTGCAGCTGGGTTTGCTTGTAGAGGTTGTTCAGCACCACCTCAGGCACTGCGCCACGCTTGAGCTCGATCACCAAGCGCATGCCCGATTTGTCGGACTCATCTTGAATGTGGCTGATGTCCTCGATCTTTTTCTCGTGGACCAACTCGGCCATGCGTTCTTGCAGGGTTTTCTTGTTGACTTGGTAGGGCAGCTCGTCCACCACGATGCACTGGCGCTGGCCCTTGTCAATGTCTTCAAAGTGGCACTTGGCACGCATGATGACGCGGCCGCGGCCTGTGCGGTAGCCGTCCTTCACGCCGGTCATGCCGTAAATGATGGCGCCCGTCGGAAAGTCGGGCGCCGGCACGATTTCCATCAGCTCATCAATCGAGGCTTCGGGATTGCGCAGCAAATGCAAGCAAGCGTCCACCACTTCGTTCAGGTTGTGGGGAGGAATGTTGGTGGCCATACCGACGGCAATACCGCCAGAGCCATTGATCAGCAGGTTGGGCAGGCGCGAAGGCAGAACCAGTGGTTCTTTTTCCGAGCCATCGTAGTTGGGGCCAAAGTCAACGGTTTCTTTGTCGATGTCCGCCAACATTTCATGGGCGATTTTGGCCAGTCGAATCTCGGTGTAACGCATCGCCGCTGCGTTGTCGCCGTCCACCGAGCCAAAGTTGCCTTGGCCATCCACCAGCATGTGGCGCATAGAAAAATCTTGTGCCATACGCACAATGGTGTCGTACACCGATTGGTCACCGTGCGGGTGGTACTTACCAATTACGTCACCCACAATACGAGCAGACTTTTTATATGGCCGGTTCCAATCGTTGTTCAACTCGTGCATGGCAAACAGGGCACGACGGTGAACGGGCTTGAGGCCATCGCGCGCGTCAGGCAAGGCACGGCCCACGATCACGCTCATGGCGTAATCCAAATAGCTGCGCCGCATTTCCTCTTCTAGACTGATGGGCAGTGTTTCTTTGGCGAACTGGGTCATAGAGATAGAAGATGTTGGGGACGCAATGTGAAACCTAGATTTTAGGTGCAAGCGGATGTTGCGGATGTGCAACAAATGGTATTCATTATGGGCAGATAACTACTTGGCCGAGTTCCGTATTTCAATAAGTCTTCTCGTCTATGGCACAATAATTACCAGCGGCTCAGGTGACGGTCATCTGAACGTATTTTTTTCGCAGCGCGTCTGCGGCTTTATCCCTCAAGAGGAAAACCATGAACAAATTCAACAAAGTGGCGATGTTGTTGGCCTCCGCAGCTCTCGCAACAGCCGCTGGTGCACAAACCATCGACAACTGGCGCAACGGTTCCGGCGACCTCGTCTGGAAGAACACCAACCAAGAATTGTGCTGGCGCAATGCCAACTGGACACCCGCCACTGCAGCCGCTGGTTGCGACGGCGCTATCGCTGCTCCTAAGGCTGCTCCAGCTCCAGCACCTGCTCCAGCCGCAGCACCTGCTCCAGCACCACGTGCTGCCGCTCCTGCTGCTCCTGCACAACCACCAGCTGCTGCAACCAAAGTCACTTACGCTGCTGACGCTTTCTTCGACTTCAACAAGTCGGTGTTGAAAGCCGAAGGCAAAGCCAAGTTGGACGACCTGGTGGGCAAAGTCAAGGGCATCAACCTGGAAGTGATCATCGCTGTGGGTCACACCGACGCTGTGGGTTCTGACGCTTACAACCAAAAGTTGTCTGTCAAGCGCTCTGACGCTGTGAAGGCTTACTTGGTGTCCAAAGGCATTGAGAAAAACCGCGTGTACACCGAAGGCAAGGGCGAGAAGCAGCCTGTGGCTGACAACAACACCGCCGCTGGCCGCGCCAAGAACCGCCGCGTCGAAATTGAAGTGGTCGGCACACGCGCCAACTGATCTTCTTTTAGATCAAACCAAAAGCCCCAGCGATGGGGCTTTTTTTCGTCCGCAATCTTCTGCTTTCTTGCGGTTGACCGACAATCCAAGCCATGAACGCACCAACATCCAACGTCGATCCGGCCGAATTGGCCAAGTTTTCTGATCTTGCTCACCGCTGGTGGGACCCTGAAAGTGAGTTCAGGCCCTTGCACCAAATCAACCCTCTGCGGTTGGAGTGGATTCACAGCTTGGCCCATTTGACGGGCAAGCAAGTGGTGGATGTGGGTTGTGGCGGCGGCATTTTGGCCGACGCCATGGCGCGCAAAGGCGCACAGGTGTTGGGCATCGACTTGGCCACCAAATCGCTCAAGGTCGCGCAGTTGCACGCACTCGAAGCAGGCACAACAGGTGTCAACTACCGCGAGGTCAGTGCAGAAGACTTGGCCCAAGAAAAGCCGCAACAGTTTGATGTGGTTACCTGCATGGAAATGTTGGAGCACGTGCCTGATCCCGCCTCGGTGGTGAAAGCCTGCGCCGACTTGGTGAAGCCCGGTGGATGGGTCTTTTTCTCGACCTTGAACCGAAACCCCAAGTCTTTTTTGTTCGCCATTGTGGGGGCCGAATACATCTTGAATTTGTTGCCCCGAGGCACCCATGAGTTTGCGCGCCTCATCAAGCCCAGTGAATTGTTGGCTTGGGCGCAAGCAGCAGGGCTGGATGCACAAGGTTTCAAGGGCATGGAATACAACCCGTTCACCAAACGGTACTGGCTCAGCCAAGACACCAGTGTGAATTATTTGCTCGCTTGCCGAAAAGGATAAGCCCCGATGTTCCAAAACGTAGCAGCGGTGCTGTTTGATTTAGATGGCACGCTGATCGACAGCGCACCTGATTTGGGTGCCGCGGTTGACAAAATGCGCGTGCAACGTGGCTTACCCTCTTTGCCGCTGGAGCAATACCGGCCCATGGCTGGGGCTGGCGCACGCGGCATGATTGGCATTGCATTTGGAATCACGCCTGAACATGCAGATTTCGAAGCCATGAAAGAAGAGTTCTTTGTGAACTACGAAAACTGCATGACCGAACGCACCCGTATTTTCGAAGGCGTTCACGACATGATCGCGGCCTTGGTGTCGCAGGGCTTGCCGTGGGGCGTGGTGACCAACAAGTCCAGTCGCTTCACCGATCCACTCACCTCGGCCATGCCCTTGTTTGCAACAGCCGGCGCCATTGTCAGTGGCAACACCACGCCTCACGCCAAACCTCACCCAGAGCCCTTGTTTGAAGCGGCTCGACGTTTGTCAGTTGACCCCGGGCGCTGTGTCTATGTGGGCGACGATGAGCGCGACATCGTGGCGGGCTTGGCTGCAGGCATGGGCACCGTTGCCGCCACCTATGGTTATTTGGGCCAGCAGACAGATATCGCGCGCTGGAATGCGCATTTGCACATTGATTCACCTATAAAGCTGTTGAATTACTTGAACAAGCCCTAAAATAGTCCGTGAGGGGCTGCACTGGTTTCGACATGGGTTCGGACGCGTGGCAGGGCATGTCGAGGTTCTGATCCTCGTAAAACAGCAGAAAAAAAACTAACTGCAAACGACGAACGTTTCGCACTCGCCGCTTAAT
>JACCDW010718415.1_pt1 | contig 11242 bp, 12 predicted proteins | sample 7449781 | NCBI WGS metagenome assembly JACCDW01 (sample SAMN15323449, study PRJNA562643) | freshwater metagenome | isolation source: river surface water | place: USA:Blue River Watershed | collected 2017-08-18
CGACCTCTGGACCGAGCAAAAGTTCAATGTCATTTTGGTTACCCACGATTTGCGCGAATCGGTTTTCTTGGCCGACACGGTCTACGTTATGAGCAAGAGCCCAGGACGTTTTGTGGTCAAAAAAGAAATTGACTTACCACGTCCCCGCGACTTGGAAGTCACTTACTCACCTGAGTTCACCAACATCGTTCACGAGTTGCGTGGTCACATTGGTGCCATTCGCCAAGCCGGCGCCGTTATCAATCAATAAGCAGGTGAAGTTGTGAACAAAAAAACGCTTGAACAATCAGCACCTTGGTTTTTGCTTGTCATCACTCTGGCTATTTGGCAGGCGGTGTGCAGCATCTTCAATGTTTCAGAATTTATTTTTCCAAGCCCCCTGCGCATTGCCCAGCAAACCATTGAGTTTGGTGATGTGATTGCAGCGCATGCTTGGCGCACTTACTGGGTCACCATGGCTGGATTTGGCATCGCCATTGTGGTGGGTGTGTTGCTTGGCTTTGTCATTGGCAGCTCACGCTTGGCCTATGCCGCGGTATACCCGCTCATGACGGCTTTCAACGCACTGCCCAAGGCCGCCTTTGTGCCCATCTTGGTGGTGTGGTTTGGCATTGGCATTGGCCCTGCCATCCTCACAGCGTTTCTCATCAGCTTCTTCCCCATCATGGTGAACATTGCCACGGGTTTGGCCACACTCGAGCCCGAACTGGAAGATGTGTTGCGTGTTCTGGGCGCAAAGCGTTGGGATGTGTTGGTCAAGGTCGGCCTGCCACGTTCTATGCCTTACTTTTATGGCTCACTGAAGGTGGCTATTACCCTGGCGTTTGTGGGCACCACAGTGTCCGAAATGACTGCCGCCAACGAAGGCATTGGTTACTTGTTGATTTCTGCTGGCTCAGCCATGCAAATGGGCCTGGCCTTTTCAGGCTTGATGGTTGTGGGTGCCATGGCCATGGCCATGTACGAACTTTTTAGCTACATCGAAAAGCACACCACAGCCTGGGCTCACCGCAGCACCAACAACGAATAAGCCATTACTTCAAAGTATGTTGTGAATACAACCATAAAGGCTTGACCTTTCGAGCCGAATCCTTACGATGCACAGGTGTATTGTGTTGTCATGTTGGCAACATAAAAACGCCAGGTGTCACGTGGGGATTCTTCAATGACCGAGACGACCAAGCCTATCAATGCGGCGCCAACGGCTAAAGCCGTGTCTGGCAAGCCCAATTTCTTTGACATCCTCTTTCTCATTTTTCTGACACTCGTCCTGGCATGTGTGGCATGGGTGGGCATGTTGTCTTACGAAGAAGGCACGAAAAATAAAGTGACCGTGGAAAACGGTGAGGCTTGGGTCAAATGGCTGAAAGACAACAGTGAAGCACGAATGAGCGAAAACTTTCACATTGAAAGTTGCGGCTACAGTGCCGAAGAGCGTCGTAGGTGGGGCGACTGTTACTCAGAGATCATGGAAAAGGTCAAGGAACTGAATTCACTCAGCAATCCTTTTTCAAAAGAGCCCGTCCAATTTGTTGCCAAGTGTGTTGCCAAGGACAGCTCGACTGTAGGCGGCATCTTTTTAGAAAAAATTGTCCCAACGCCACCAGGCTCAGCCATTCCAGCGGTTGCTTCACAGTTGGTGGACATCGACGCTATCGATACCAAAATTGCCCTTCGACTGACCGTCTGCGACAAAGGTGGGTACCCCATCAAAGTCGATGAATTTGAATTCTAAGAGGCCAAGACATGTCAAATTACAGCTCAAATCACAGCCTCGAAGACAAGCTTCTCAGTCATCAAGAAGTTCAAATTTCAAGTGACTTGCCATTCAGAAAATGGCTCTATGCCTGGCTGCTAGATCCCAACATCGAGGGCAATTTTCATAAAACTGTCGATCGATGGATTGCCATCCTGATTGTGCTCAATTTGTTCGCCTTGGTGTTTGAACAAATACCCGCTGTTTTCAATGTGTACCAAACATGGTTTCACTATTTTGATGTGGCGTCGGTTGCCATCTTTTCCGTTGAATACATTTTGCGCTTTTACTTGGCACCAGAAGATCCCGAATTCAAAAAACACAAGTATTCGCGCGGCAAGTACGTGGTCAGTCCATTTGCCATCATCGATTTGGTCGCCATCCTGCCCTTTTTCTTGCAAGCTTTTGTTTCAGTCGATCTGAGATTTTTACGATCGCTGCGCTTGTTGCGAATTCTGAAATTATTTCGGGTACTGATTCCCGCCTACAAAGAATTTGTTCAAGCCAATCAAGGCCGTACTTTTAGGCAAAGAGTGCATGCGCTGGTGTTTCCAAGCGAATACGGTGGCGCATTGCACAACATGTTTGACACCTTCATTGTGATTTGGGTCATCATCTCTGTGCTGGCCGTCATTCTGGAATCTGTTCACGCGATTCACTATTTACTGAGCCTAGAGTTCCTCATCTTGGACGCCATTGCTGTCAGTATTTTTACGATCGAATATTGCCTTCGTCTTTACTGTTGCGTGGAAGAGCCGGGCTATCAAAAAGCCGTCAGTGGTCGCTTGAAGTTAGCCAGATCCACCTCCTCCATCATCGACTTACTGGCCATTGCGCCCTTCTTTCTCGAAGTGTTCTTGCATCACTTGTTTGACTTGCGCTTCATGCGAGTTTTCAGGCTGTTGCGACTTTTGAAACTGACGCGCTACACAGGTGCCACCACCTCGCTGTCCAAAGTGATTGTGCGGGAATGGCCGGTCATGGCAGCGTCTGCTTTCATCATGCTGCTTTTGGTGGTGATGACAGCCAGTTTGGGTTACTTGTTTGAGCACGAAGCACAGCCCGACAAGTTTGAAAATATCCCTCAATCGATTTATTGGGCTGTGATTACATTGGCCTCTGTAGGCTATGGTGACATCTCGCCCGTTACGCCTGCTGGCCGTGCCATGACCATTGTGCTGGCCTTCATTGGTATTGGTATTTTTGCGATCCCCGCTGCGCTCTTGTCTTCCGCTTTCAGTGATCAATTGAAAATGGACCGCGAAGCTTTGGTCAATAAACTCTTCAACATGTTGGCTGATGGTGAAATTGATGAAGAGGAAGCCAAGTACATCAAAGGTGAAGCCAAACGACTTCACTTAAGCGATGACGAAGTCCGAGTCCTCATTGAGCGCGCAAAACGCGAGCGCGAACTGATGGACGACGTGTCTGGCTTGCCTTTGCATAAAATAGCGGCTAATCCAGATCATGCCGTTGAACACTACAAATACCTGTTGGGGCAAATTAGGCAAATGCATTTGCTCTCTAACCCAGAGCAATTGCAAGTTAGCATGGCCAAGCCTGATCGCTTGACCGACAGTGAAAAACAATTATGGCAATTGATCACCCGACAAAACCCTCCTTCGACATAAACAATTTTCATGGCATGGCGCGCTGAACTCCAAATTGATTACACCTTAGAGTCTCAGCGCACTGTGGCCAGATATGCGCACCAAGGACCTTTGCGCATTCTGAAAAGTCTTTACCCTGAAGGCGATCAAATCTGCCACAACGTCTTGGTGCACCCACCCGGCGGTTTAGTGGGGGGTGACACCTTAGACATGCAAGTCTCGGTGGGCACTGGCGCACATGGCTTGGTCAGTACACCCGGTGCCACGCGCTTTTACAAATCAGGTGGGCATGCCGCATTGCAACAAGTTGTGGCACACCTTGCAGAAGGCGCTCGTCTTGAGTGGCTACCTCTGGAGGCCATTGCTTACAACGATTGCGAAGCCACCAATCGGGCCATCTTCCATTTAGCACCTGGTGCTGAATTGATCACTTGGGATGTGACGGCATTGGGCATGCCCTCATCTGATCAAGCATTTACACAAGGCCATTTTCAACAGCACTTGGAAATTCCGGGTGTGTGGCTAGAGCGCGGCACCATTCAAGGCAACGATACGCGTTGGCTGAACAGCCCATTGGGGCTGGCAGGCCAAAAATGTTTGGCCAGTTTGGTCTTCGCTTGTGGCTCGCCCATTGACCTAGCACGCGTTGAAGGCGCTTTAGAGGCTGCAAGACAACTTATCGAGGTGCACTCTTTAAAAATGCAAGCTGGCATCACCTGCGCGCACCCCCAGGTCATTGTTCTAAGAGTCATGTCCCCTTTGGTGGAGCCCTCCATGGATTTGCTCCAACAAGTCTGGGCGGCTTGGCGCCATGCCCTATGGCAATTGCCCAGCGAAGCGCCCAGAATCTGGAGCGTTTAAATGGCCACCAACTGGCGTATGCCTTTGGTCTTCATTTCGTGACCCGGGCCTTTGGCAATCACTTCACCACGCTCCATCACCATGTAAGCATCGGCCAGTTCTTCGGCAAAGTCGTAGTACTGCTCGCACAACAAAACGGCCATGCGTTGACCGCGCATGCCCTCGTCGGCCAGTTTGCGAATGACGCGACCAATGTCCTTGATGATGCTGGGTTGGATGCCTTCAGTGGGCTCGTCCAGAATGAGCAACTTGGGTTGGGAAGCCAAGGCGCGCGCAATGGCGAGTTGTTGCTGTTGGCCTCCAGACAAGTCACCGCCTCTGCGATTTAGCATTTGCTTGAGAACCGGAAACAGCTCAAACAATTCTGGGGGAATGGGTGTTCCGCTGGGTTGGGTGGCCAGTCCCATTTGCAAATTTTCTTGAACGGTTAAGCGCGCAAAAATTTCTCGGCCTTGCGGTACATACCCCACGCCAGCGCGTGCACGTTCATAGGGGGTTGCCTTGGTCAGGTCTTGTTCGCCCAAAACGACAGAGCCACTTTTGATAGAGACCACGCCCATCAAAGATTTAAGCAATGTGGTTTTACCGACCCCGTTGCGACCCAACAAGACTGTGACTTCGCCCAACTTGGCTTCCAGACTCACATCTCGCAAGATGTGCGAACCACCGTAATACTGTTGAATGTTGCTGACCGTTAAATTCATGGTGTTTTCCTTAACGGCCCAAATAAACTTCAATGACGCGTTCATCGGATTGCACTTGGTCTAATTTGCCTTGTGCCAACACAGCGCCGTCACAGAGCACAGTGACAATGTCGGAAATCGTCTTGATAAAGCCCATGTCGTGCTCCACCACCATCAAGGAATGCTTGCCCTTTAGGGACAAAAATAACTCGGCGGTTCTCTCAGTTTCATGATCGGTCATGCCGGCCACTGGCTCGTCCAAGAGCAATAATTTGGGGTCTTGCATGAGCAACATGCCAATCTCTAGCCACTGCTTTTGTCCATGGCTTAAATTGCCTGCTTGCGTGAGCACGCTGTCGGCCAAATGAATGGTGTGAAGCACTTCCGCCAAACGATCAGACTGCGCCGAGTCCAACCTAAAGAACATGGACGCTTTGACACCCTTTGGCGTTTTAAGCGCCAACTCCAAATTTTCAAACACGCTGAGTTGTTCGAACACCGTGGGCTTTTGAAACTTTCGGCCAATACCCAGTTGCGCAATTTCAGGTTCGGTATGACGCAGCAAATCGATGGTGCTACCAAAAAAAACCCGTCCTTCATCGGGACGCGTTTTGCCTGTAATGATGTCCATCATGGTGGTCTTACCTGCGCCATTGGGGCCAATGATGCAACGCAACTCACCGGGTGCAATGTCCAATGACAATTTGTTGATGGCTTTGAAGCCGTCAAAACTGACACTCACATCTTCCAAATACAAAATTCGGCCGTGTGAAACATCTACTTCTCCAGGTGTGTGGATATGTCCATAACTGGCATCACGACCACCCGACTCTGTGGCCGATGATTTGTAAGCGGTATTTGCTTGCGCGGCAACACGTTGTGCGCCCTGCTGCATCAGTTCGGGGGTCATGAGCGACCTCCTTTCAAACGCTGCACCAAGCCCACCACGCCTTGTGGCAAGAACAAAGTCACTGCAATGAACAATGCACCCAAGAAGTACAACCAAAACTCGGGGGCCGTAACCGTTAACCAACTCTTTGCGCCGTTGACCAAGAACGCACCCACCACGGGCCCAATCAAACTACCGCGACCGCCCACTGCTGCCCAAACCGCAATCTCAATGGAATTGGCGGGACTCATTTCGCCTGGGTTGATGATGCCCACTTGCGGCACATACAAGGCGCCTGCCACGCCGCACATCACGGCAGAAATGACCCAAATGCTGAGCTTGTATGGCAGTGGCGAATAGCCTGAAAACATCACGCGCGACTCTGCGTCTCGGATGGCTTGAAGGACACGACCAAATTTACTACGAATGAGCCAGCGCGCCATCAAGAAAAATCCAAGCAAAGTGATGCCTGTCAAAACAAACAAGATCATGCGCATGTTGGGTGTGGCCAAGGGCAGGTCCAAAATGCGTTTGAAATCGGTAAAACCATTGTTGCCGCCAAAACCAGTTTCATTGCGAAAGAACAGCAGCATGGCGGCAAAGGTCATGGCCTGTGTGATGATGGAAAAGTACACCCCTTTGATGCGCGAACGGAAGGCAAAGTAACCAAACACACCCGACACTACGGCAGGCACCAACACGATCAACAACAAGGTGGCCAAGAAACTGTCTGACAAAGCCCAGTGCCAAGGCAGTTCTTTCCAATCCAAGAACACCATGAAGTCGGGCAATGTACTTTTGTAATTGCCATCGGTGCCAATCTGGCGCATCAGGTACATGCCCATGACATAGCCACCCATGGCAAAAAACAAACCGTGCCCTAAGGACAAAATGCCGGTATACCCCCAGATCAAATCCATGGCCAAGGCGCAGATGGCATAGCACATGATTTTGCCAACCAAGCTCACTGCGTAATCACTGAAGTGAAGCCAATGGCCCTGTGGCACGACCAAGTTCATGAGCGGCACGCATAAGCAGACAAACACGAGGGCTGTCCAAAATGCACGCCAGCCTTTGCGTGTGAACAAGGGCTCACGGCCTGGCAACTCAATTTTTAAATGGGGTGAAGTTGTCATCTCAAGCCTCCGCGCTCCGACCCTTCATGGCAAAAATACCTTGTGGGCGTTTTTGTATGAAGATGATGATGAACACGAGGACGCAAATCTTGGCCAACACAGCACCCGTCACTCCCTCCAGCAGCTTGTTCACCAAGCCCAAGCCCAGTGCTGCGTAAACGGTGCCGGCCAATTGACCCACACCGCCCAAGACCACCACCATGAACGCATCCACAATGTAGTTTTGTCCTAAGTCAGGACCCACATTGCCAATTTGACTCAGCGCACACCCTGCCAAACCTGCAATGCCTGAGCCCAACGCAAACGCATAGGTATCGATGCGTGCTGTGTTCACGCCCATGCAAGAAGCCATAGGTCGGTTTTGTGTCACACCCCGAACAAACAAGCCAAGTCGAGTTCGACTGATAACCAAAGTCATGGCAATGAGCACAGCCGCAGCAAAGGCAATAATGACCATGCGGTTGTAGGGCAATGTCAAATTCGACATGACTTGAATACCACCGCTCATCCAAGCCGGATTTTCGACCCCCACGTTTTGTGCACCAAACAAAGAACGGACCGCTTGCATCAAGATCAAGCTGATACCCCATGTGGCCAACAAGGATTCCAAAGGCCGGCCATACAGGTGCTGCAAAACAGTTCGTTCCAAAAACGCACCCACGAGTGCTGCGCTCAAAAACGACAAAGGCACAGCCAAGATCAAGTAGGCATCAAAGTAAGCAGGTGCATATTGACGGAACAAGGCTTGCACCACATAGGTGGCATAAGCACCAATCATCATCAGTTCACCATGGGCCATGTTGATCACGCCCATCAGGCCATACGTGATGGCCAAGCCCAAAGCCACCAACAGCAAGATCGAGCCCAAACTGACGCCCGTGAACAAAGTACCCAATCGTTCACCCGTTTTCAATGCAGCTTCGATGGCCGTCAGAGATTTTCGAAGTTGGGCTTTGACTTGGGGATCAGTCTCTTCAACTAATCGTTGATTCAACAACAGTTGTGTTTCGGGTGTTTGACTTTCCGCCAAGCGTTGGGCAGATAACAGTCGCACAGCAGCATCTGGATCGCCCAGCTGAGCAGCTGCCTGTGCCAATCGCATCAAACTTTTGAGACTCACGTCAGTCTCTTGTGCCAAAGCTTTGTTCAACAAAGGCAACTTATTGGCATCTGGCTCTTTGAGCAAGGCTTTGATAGCTTGCTCACGCATGGGTGCTTCAGCGCTGAACAATTTCAAAGCGGCCAAGGCAGTCTCAATTTCGCCGCGAAAGCGATTGTTACTCACCACATCTTGCGCCTCTGGTGGCAATTCAAATTTCTGCCCCGTCAAGGGGTCCAGCGCTTTGCCAGCACCCAGACTGTCGCGAACAATCCAAACTTTGTCCCCAGCAACTTTGACCGCATCGTCTGCTAAGGCTTGTAAAAACAACAGCGCGTTTGGATCACCCTGGGCCACCACTCTGTTCAGGGTCTCAATTCTTTGATCGGTATCGCCTTCAACCAATCCTTTCATCTCTGACAAGCTCATGGCTTTGACAGGGCTGACCATGAAGGCCCAAGCCAGCAATGAAATGAGAATGAACAACACTGGCCAAGTTCTAAATCGAATCATTATTCAGCTTCACAACATTCAAAAAAAGAGGAAGGACAACCTCGTCCTTCCTCTAGGACGCTGTAGAAAAAATTACTTCTTAGCGGGTTCGTCAGGCTTCTTCTCGTTGCCAGGGATGTAAGGACTCCATGGTTTGGCTTTGACAGGACCGGGTGTTTTCCAGACCACATTGAACTGGCCGTCGGCTTTGATCTCGCCTATGAACACAGACTTGTGCAAGTGATGGTTTTTCTCGTCCATCTTGGAAGTGATGCCGCTCGGTGCTGTGAATGTTTGACCCGCCATGGCAGCAATGACTTTGTCGACATCAGTGGTCTTGGCCTTTTCAACCGCTTGTTTCCACATGTTGATGCCAATGTAGGTGGCTTCCATGGGGTCGTTTGTCAAAGGCTTGTCTTTGTGACCTGCAATGTTTTTGGCCTTGGCGTAGGCAGCCCACTTTTTAGTGAACTCGTCGTTGGCAGGGTTCTTGATGCTCATGAAGTAGTTCCATGCCGCCAAGTGACCGACCAAAGGCTTGGTGTCCACACCGCGCAGTTCTTCTTCACCCACAGAGAAAGCCACCACGGGCACGTCTTTGGCCTTCAAGCCAGCATTGCCCAATTCTTTGTAGAAAGGCACATTGGAGTCGCCATTAATGGTGGACACTACCGCTGTTTTACCACCCGCTGAGAATTTCTTGATGTCAGCCACAATGGTTTGATAGTCGGCGTGACCAAAAGGTGTGTACTTCTCATCGATGTCAGAATCTTTCACACCCTTGCTCTTCAAGTAGGCGCGCAAAATTTTGTTGGTGGTACGTGGGTACACATAGTCGGTACCGAGCAAAACCCAACGCTTGGCAGAGCCACCGTCTTTGCTCATCAAATAGTCAACCGCTGGAATGGCTTGTTGGTTGGGTGCAGCACCTGTGTAGAAGACGTTCTTTGACAGTTCTTCACCTTCGTACTGAACGGGGTAGAACAGCAAGCCATTCATTTCCTCAACCACGGGCAATACAGATTTACGGGACACAGAAGTCCAGCAACCAAAGATGACGGACACTTTGTCTTGACCTAAAAGCTGTTTTGTTTTTTCAGCAAACAAAGGCCAGTTGGAAGCGGGGTCAACCACCACGGGTTCGAGTTTCTTACCCAACACACCGCCTTTGGCGTTGATTTCATCGATGGCCATCAACACGGTATCTTTCAACACAGTTTCTGAAATGGCCATGGTGCCAGACAAGCTGTGCAAGATACCCACTTTGATGGTGTTTGAGGTTTGCGCTTGGACAGAGAAAGACAAGCCACCGGCCACGAGGGCAGATGCAAGGGCCAAGGCTTTGAGATTGCCACGACGATTCAACATAAGAGCACTCCAATCGATAAAGGAAGGTTGGTAAACAAGCGAAGATCTGCAACGCTGATACCCCTTCTGCAAGGGCTGTGCCAACCCATTGGTTTTCCCTGATATTCAGAGTGATGGGCTGTGACAAGTTGAACTAAAAAGAGATCCGTAAAGCGCAACGGGACTGCACCATCCATACCAACCATGAACCAAAAAAGTGCAGAATGTCTCTCTAAGCACCAAAATCGTTCTGCACAATTGCGGTGCCTATGCGCTATTTCGATGAATCGAAGGGCATGCTAGTTGCTTGAGGTAAGCTTGAATCTCATTTTTGAAGAGTGCACCATGGAACTCACACCTCGCGAAAAAGACAAATTGCTCATCTTCACCGCCGGTCTGTTGGCCGAACGCAGAAAAGCACGCGGCCTCAAACTCAATTACCCAGAAGCCGTGGCCTATATCAGCGCCGCCGTCATGGAAGGTGCCCGCGATGGCAAGACAGTGGCCCAATTGATGAGCGAAGGCCGTACCCTGCTCACCAGGGCCGATGTGATGGATGGCATTGCAGAAATGATTCCAGACATTCAAGTCGAAGCCACATTCCCCGACGGCACCAAACTGGTGACCGTGCATCAACCCATTGTTTAAACCAAGACTTACCTGACCAGGAGACACCCATGTTCAAAAAAACAAACCAGTCTTTCAAGCTTTTCGCATTGACACTTTTTTTGTGCGGCTCTCGCTTGGCGTTTGCACATGCGGGCCATGGCGAACCCCACGGCACAGATGCTCATGCTTCTGACTTCATGAGTTATGTCATTGGTTTTATGGCGGCGACTGCCTTGCTTCAATTGGGTGGCATGGGCATCGCCAAATACATCAAAGGCAATTTAAGCCAAGCGCGTACCTTGGCCTTAAGCGCACTCTGCACGGCCTGCGTGTTTGTTTTCCTTTATTGGTTCACGCAAGTTTGAGAGCCACGTCATGACACCTGGTGAATATCTCATTGATGAGGGCCAACACGCCCTCAACCTAGGTCGCAGAACCTGTACTCTGGTCGTTCAAAACACCTCTGATCGCCCCATTCAAGTGGGCTCGCACTATCACTTTGCTGAAACCAATGGCGGCTTGAGCTTTGACAGACCTGCTGCTCAAGGAATGCGCCTCAACATTGCCTCTGGCACTGCTGTTCGTTTCGAACCCGGCCAACAACGTACTGTTGAATTGGTTGACTATTCAGGCGATCGAATCATTTTTGGATTCAGAGCTTTGACCAACGGTCCACTTGACTTGCCTCTCAAGAAAGCGACTTAACATGGCCCACATCAATAAACGCGCCTACGCAGAAATGTTTGGCCCCACTGTGGGC
>JACCDW010982665.1_pt1 | contig 11242 bp, 7 predicted proteins | sample 7449781 | NCBI WGS metagenome assembly JACCDW01 (sample SAMN15323449, study PRJNA562643) | freshwater metagenome | isolation source: river surface water | place: USA:Blue River Watershed | collected 2017-08-18
GCAGATTGCTCTGGACGCATATCCATAATAAAAGCACCCATTGCAGACTCTGATCCCGCAAGGTACTTCAACTTGCCTGGCGCACGTCGAACACTTGTGATCTGCCAATGCAGACGAAGTAGATCTCTTCCGACCCGAACCGGGGCTTGGTGCCAGGCTGCGATATAGGCCATTTCAATTCCGAAGACACCATCTAGGCGACGAGTAACTTCGAGTGCGATTTCCGGGAAGGCTTCACGATCTAGGTCGGTTAGTTCTGTTAAGTCTGCAACAGGGTTAAGAGGTGTTACATGAATCTCAAATGGGTATCGCGCAGCGTAAGGGACATATGCGATCCATCGTTCATTACGGGCCACGATACGTTCTTCATCCAAGACCTCTCGAGCAACAACCTCATCAAATAAAACCTTGCCAGTTTCCTTCTTGTACTTTTCAGCGGCCGCTAGCATTTTTTCAACTCTTGGCGGAAGGTAAGAGTAGGCATAAATCTGTCCATGAGGATGTGAAAGAGTCACGCCAATCTCTTCTCCACGGTTTTCAAAAGGCGCGATGTGCTGAATAAAGCTTTCTTTGGAGAGCTCAGCGGTGCGATCAATCCACGCTTCAAGTAAAACTCGAACACGTTGTGGAGTTAAATCCTTAAATGCGTTGCCATGCTCAGCAGTAAAACAAATAACTTCACACTTTCCTGCAGCGGTACCTAAATCGGTATCTGGTCCAACGATGTCAGGCAAGGCCCAATCACCTACAGGTGGACGCAACGATGGAGATCGGTTATCAAAAACAACAACTTCGAAATCAGACTCTGGAATTTCAGTTAACAACTCACCAGTGGTTGGGCACAGCGGGCACAACTCTTTTGGTGGCAAGAAAATTCTGCCTTGGCGATGGGCGGCCATTGCGATCCACTCATTCACCAGAGGATCTAGGCGAAGCTCCCCAATTCCTGGTTGTTCCTCCTGAGGGCGAGCATCGAGAGCGGTACGCGCTTGGCCAGCGGTGTCGTAATAACGAATAGTTCGTCCATCGGCCATGTGGCGATCATTTCTGGTGACGCCGGCGTTAAGTTTTTTACTCTCGCTCATAGTGTCGTTACTCTACCTTTGTGAGCAAGCAATCTGCACTATTGAGCGCCCCTACTTCAGCGTTGTTACTTGAGGTTGTAGATGGAGCGCTCATCGTTCAACACTGGGGAGCGCCCCTCCTGGGTGATGTTGCATCTGTACAAACCGCGATCAAACCTTCGATTGCAAATAGTTCTTGGGATGTTCCGCAATTCCCGGGAATTATGCGCGAGAGCTCTCGTGGTTTTTTGGGGCGACCAACCCTTTCTGGGCATCGTTCAGGAAAAGCCTGGTCTACTAAGTTTGAGGTAACTGATTTTCACCACAGCGGAAATACAGCAACAGTTACTTTCCGCGATTTTCATTCAGAGCTACAAGTCGAACTTTCCTTTGAATTAGATGTTCATGGAGTCTTAACTCAAAAGGGATCAGTTAAGAATATTGGTTCAACAGATTATTTCGTTAATGAGTTTATTCATTGGCTTCCGCTTCCTAAAGAGGCGACACAAACCTTAGATTTTGCCGGTCGCTGGTCTAATGAGCGAAACCCACAAAGAAAAGAGATCGCAACCGGAACATGGGTGCGCGAATCTCGCGAAGGTCGTAGCGGTCATAATTTTTCAATTGCAGATATTGCACTGACTCCGCAAACTTCGTTTCAAGCAGGAAATGCATGGGCAACAAGTATTGCGTGGAGCGGAAACTCACATTACTTAGTTGAAAAGCTCTTTGACGGTTCGGTATCTATCGGAGCGGGAGAACTGTTACTTCCTGGTGAAATAACTCTTGCCGCCGGTGAAAGTTACGAAGCACCTGCATTGGTATCGGTCTATTCATCCGAAGGTTTGGATGGTGTGAGCGCGGCGTATCACTCACATTTACGCGCCCGCCCAATGCACCCAAACCGCCCTCGCCCATTGACCCTCAATATGTGGGAAGCGCTGTATTTCGATCACAATGAAGAAAAGATCAAAGCCCTCATCGATGTTGCCGCTGAAATTGGTATTGAGCGAGTAGTTCTTGATGATGGTTGGTTCCACGCACGCCGAGATGATCGTGCAGGGCTTGGAGATTGGGTTATCGATCCAGCGGTCTGGCCACATGGTTTGTCACCAATTATTAAGTACATCAATGACAAAGGAATTGGATTTGGTTTGTGGTTTGAAGGGGAGATGGTTAATCCTGACTCAGATCTCTACCGTGCACATCCTGAGTGGATCTTGCATGAGGGTGATCGCGTACCACCGCTCTGGAGACATCAACTTGTTTTGGATCTAGGACATGAAGGTGCTTTCAATCATGTGCTTGAGCAAACATCTGCGGTCTTATCTGCCCACAACATTGCTTATATTAAGTGGGATCACAATCGAGTATTAGTTGATGCAGGCCACCTTGGCGAAGCTGGCGTGCATCGCCAAACTCAAGCGATTTATCGTTTATTTGCTGAGCTCAAGAAGCGTCACACCGCGCTAGAGATTGAATCGTGTGCATCGGGTGGAGCACGTATTGATCTTGGAGTAATTGATTTAGTTGATCGCTTCTGGACCAGCGATAATAATGATGCGTTGGAGCGCCAAACAATTCAACGTTGGACCGCACAAGTTATTGCACCAGAACTTCTTGGCACACATATTGGACCGACACATGGACACCAAACCGGTCGCACCCTCGAACTATCAATGCGTGCAACTACCGCGCTATTTGGTCATGCCGGAATAGAATGGAATATCACCGAAGCAACCGAACAAGAGCGTAAACATCTTGCAACTTGGGCTCAGTATTACAAGGATAATCGAGCACATTTACATTCTGGAAAAATGGTACGTGTTGATTATCCAGAAGCACATGCGTACCTCCATGGAGTTACAGCCCATGATAAATCTCGAGCAATTTTCGCTTATGTTCAATTAACGCCAACCGTTGCTATCCATCCATCACCTTTGAAGTTTCCAGGATTGGATCCATCGGCAACGTACAACGTTAAAGCTGTATTTCCAGCCGGTAAGCCACGCTTTATGTTGATCACCCCACCTGAATGGATGAACGGAATTACCCTTTCAGGATCTGCGCTTGCATCTATAGGTGTAACTGCACCAATTCTTGCCCCTGCAAATGCGTTCTTGATCGAAATTACAAAGGCTTAATCAACCCAGTTCAGCGTGCGTTCGACAGCTTTCTTCCAGCCCGCATAACCAACTGTTCTTTGCTGCTCGGTGCTGGTTGCACTCCAACGTCGAGATTGTTGCCACTGTTTTCTCACTTCATCAGTTGAAGACCAGAAACCAACGGCAAGTCCCGCTGCGTAGGCTGCTCCTAACGCTGTGGTTTCACCAATTAATGGGCGCGTGATATCGATTCCCATTACATCTGCCTGCATCTGCATGCATAAAGAGTTCGCGGTGATTCCACCATCTACTCGCATCTCCTTCATCGGTACGCCACTGTCGGCAACCATTGCATCCATAACATCGCGTGTTTGATAACAAATCGCTTCAAGTGCTGCTCGTGCCAGATGGGCCTTGGTTGCGGCACGGGTTAAACCTACGATGACGCCCCGAGCATCATTTCTCCAATAAGGGGCGAAAAGTCCCGAGAAAGCTGGCACAAAGTAAACACCCGCAGTATCTGCAACAGATGATGCCAAGCTTTCAGTCTCTGCGGCGTTAGAAATAATTCCTAGTTGATCTCGCAACCACTGAATTGCAGATCCAGTTACAGCAACTGATCCTTCTAATGCGTAATGCGCAGGTTGATCACCAAGTTTGAAGCAAACTGTTGTTAGCAAACCATTCTTTGATCTAACAATTTCAGTTCCAGTATTGAGCAGGGCAAAGTTTCCGGTGCCATATGTAGTCTTTGATTCACCACGCTCAAAACAAACCTGGCCAACCATCGCTGATTGCTGATCTCCCAATATTCCTGCGATCGGAATTGATGTTCCAAAAGGTCCATGAGGATCGGTCATTCCATAAATCTCTGAGGATGATTTGATTTCTGGAAGCGCAGTGCGCGAAACTCCAAAAATCGAGAGCAACTCTTGATCCCAATCAAGGGTTTCAAGGTTCATTAGCAAGGTGCGACTTGCATTAGTCACATCTGTTGCATGTACTCCGCCTCGCACTCCGCCTGAAAGGTTCCAGAGCAACCACGAATCGATAGTTCCAAAACGCGCATTCTCATTATTTGCTGCCGGCACATTGCTAAGGAACCAGTTCATCTTGCTGCCTGCAAAGTATGGTGCGATGGTTAAACCGGTCTTATGTCGAATATTCTCTTGTTGTTCCGTGGTTAATGTCGATAAGAAATCTGTTGTGCGGGTGTCCTGCCAGACAATCGCATTGCTTAATGGCTGCCCTGTTTCTACATCCCATACGACTGTGGTCTCACGTTGATTGGTTAAACCAATCGCCGCTAAATCAGATCCCAAGATGTTGGCCTGCTTGAGCGCTCCGATGATTACCTCTTGAACCCGCTCCCAAATTTCTGTTGCATCATGTTCCACCCAACCAGCCTGAGGCAGTATCTGGCGATGTTCTAATTGATGTTGTCCAACAACTTGGCCTGAATGATCAAAGATCATGAATCGAGTACTACTAGTCCCTTGATCCAAGCTGCCGATGTAAGTCACGATGCACAAAACCTCTCGCCGTAAGTTAGTCTTAGCGTACTCAGTCGTTATGGAGAATCCACGCACATGTTCTTGTCGCAACTAGGCCCAGCCCAGCATGACACCGCTGTTGCGCAATTAGCCTCCGAACAGTTCGACATCCTGGTTATTGGCGGGGGAGTAACTGGCGTAGGAGCAGCCCTTGATGCGGCATCACGCGGCCTAAAGGTCGCCCTTATTGATTCTCAAGATATTGCATCTGGAACTTCTAGTAGATCAAGCAAGTTGATTCATGGTGGCTTACGTTATTTAGAACAGTATGACTTCAAACTCGTTCGCGAAGCGCTTCATGAGCGCGAACTTATGGTCGCAACTTTGTGTCCACACCTTGTAAAGCCAGTCGGTTTCCTCTTTCCACTTACTGAAAAATTCAAAGAGCGCACCTATGTTGGTGCGGGTTTAGCACTTTACGATGCTCTGCGAGGATTTCAACGCGCAATGCCATGGCACAAACACTTGAGCCAGAAGCAGATTAACGAAATCGCACCGTCATTGCGTCATGACATAGTTACCGGAGCAATTAAGTACTTTGACGCTCAAGTTGATGATGCTCGACACACAATGTCTGTCGCACGTACTGCTGCGCGACATGGTGCGGTAATTGCAACTCGGGTAGCGGCAGAAACTTTGATTCGTGAAGGCAAGCGTGTAGTTGGTGTTAACGCACGCGATCTAGAAACAGGTAAAGCGATTGCAATTAAGGCTGGAGCCACAATTATGTGTGCCGGCATTTGGAGCGACGAGTTACACGAAAAATTTGAATTAACTGCTGGTTACGGTGTGACAATGAGTAAAGGTGTTCACATCGTTCTTCCAGGCTCTGCAATCAAATCAGATGCAGGAATCATTTTAAAAACTGCAATATCAGTGCTCTTCTTGATCCCGTGGGGAGACAAGTGGATCGTAGGAACAACAGATACTCCTTATGAAGGAGATCGTGCCGAACCATATGCATCACGAGAAGATGTCCAATACATCTTGGATCAAGCAAATCGAGTGCTTGAGCCAAAGCTCAGAGTTGAAGAAATCATTGGCGTTTATGCAGGTTTGCGTCCACTAGTTGCCAATAAAAAGAGTGCGACTACTACAAAGCTATCTCGCGAGCACACCGTAGATCGCCCAGCTCCAGGCTTTGTATCAATTGCTGGCGGAAAGTACACAACCTATCGAGTGATGGGTAAAGATGCCGTTGATCGTGCAGTAATTGAACTCCGTCGAATCACGCAAGATTCAGTAACTGAAAAACTGCCTTTAGTTGGAGCCGATGGATACTTCGCATTAGAACAGCAGAAGGAGCGAATCGCTCAGGAATCTGGTCTTGAAGTAGAAACTGTGGCCCACCTTCTTAATCGTTATGGCTCTTTGATAAGTGAAATCCTCGAGATAATTGCTGAAGAGCCAAAGCTCGCTGCAAAGTTAGATGCAGATCTTCCTTACATTAAGGCTGAAATTGTTTACGCAGCATCTCATGAAGGTGCGCGAACCGTCGATGATGTAATCTCACGCCGCACACGATTGGCTTTTGAAGCACAAGGCCACGGAGTTCATTTAGCTGATGAAGTCGGGTCGCTAATTGCGCCTGTCCTTGGCTGGAGCGCTAAAGAGCGAAAAGAATCTGTAGCCGCTTATGAAGATCTCGTTGAGCGTGAGATTGCCGCACTCGACGAACTCCTAGAGGTCAATTCTTAATCTGACCTCGGCAGCCATCAGTTGTCGGCTTCTTCGTTGCTGTTGGAGAAGGTGTTGGTTTAGGTGAAGGGGTTGGACCTTGAACAACATCAAAACTTACATCAACCGATGTTGTCGCGTGCGTTCCAGAGAGATCTTCAAAAACTATCTTTCCTTTGTAATTACCGGCAAGAACATTTCGCATTTCAAGGCTCCAACTGCCGCTGGTTTCGCGTAAGACACGTTGAGTTGGCTTCACGGCTGGCATTGTGGATTTATCAAAAAGGAATTTTACAGTGCCCGTTACAACGGGTGAGCCGCTAGGTCTGACAACATTTACCTTAAATGTTGAAACCTTATTTGTGGTACTCGATGATTGATTCAACAGGCTGATGGTTGTTGCTTCTTGCTGTGGCATTAGATCCACAAGCGTTGGCTTCCAAACACCTCTAACTAACTCAAGGAATGACGATGGTGTTCCTCTGAACACATTGAGATCTAAGCGATTGCTCGGTACCCCATATTTTTTGGCTATCCCACAAGATGAGTATTGCCAAACGGTCCACTGAGAATCACAGTTTGCACCTGTCCATGAGTGAACAAAGCAACCACCAGGTTTAACTCCTGGTTGGTTAATCGGATTTGCTGGATCTATTCCGTATTGAGCTAGCCATAGAGGGTATTGCGCAAGCTCTGGTGAGCGCACCATCGAGCTTTCTAGAAAAGCTGGGTAGGAGTACAAAATAGGAGTTCGTCCCGTTTTTTCCTTCAACGATGCAAGAAATGTAAGCGCCCACAATGTCACCGCACTTCTAGTTGCATACTTTTGGCAAGCCCCCGTTGAAGAGTATCGAACACATTTGTTTTCGAGATCTAGTGCATACGGAAGATCCCTATCAGAGTATCCGCCCATAGAAGCCAAACGCCAGACAACCTTTTGTGCTTGAGCCAGAGCATCCTGTTTGATCTCGTCAGGAGTTGTCACATCAGGTAGGACCGCATAGTGATAAAAACCTGTGTATAGCCCGGCTGCTTGAGCGGCGTGATGATCCATGGCTGCGTACTTAACCGCAAGAAGATCGGCGGTGTCACGAGTATCTGAAGCTTTTATAAATACGAATCGCATTCCAGCTTCATACTTCTTAACAAAATCTATGGGCTTATCATTTGGATGTTGCCAACGACTGACATCCGTACCGTGAATACGACCGCCAGGTCCTTTGAGATCAATAAACTGAGCAGAATCTGCGTTAGAGAACTCAGGTAACTGTTTGACGTTTATTGCCTGAATTGGTGAATACAGAGTTCGTCCACTGACAACGGCCACCGCGCGATAACGCACTTGTGCATCTAAGGCGGTTGCCAACGCCGTAACTTTCCATGTTCCAACTCGAGTTACCTTGGTCATGAAAGAGGTATTGGTCCACTTCCCATTGGTATCCACTTGAATCTTGACCGTCGTACCCGACTTATTTGGCTTCAGAGTTCCGTACATAGTCAAGAGTGATTCGGCTGAACTCGGGGTTTGTCGAATAGTCATCGTTAATGTCGATGTTGCCGCAAAGGATTGTGGGGCCCCTGCTATTCCTATTATCAAAAATACCGACAAGAAAAATACCTTGATTTTCATTGCTCTCGAATCTCCACATTTATTCCAAGGACCTCTTCGATAGAGGACACGAGCGCAGTTTTCAAATTGGGGCGAGTCTCTGAATACTCGTGTGATGTTGCAAATTTACGGCTATCTGAAAAATCTAAAGTTAGGACACCATCAGTAAATGAGATTAGGCGTGCATCAAAGTAAGCAATCCAAGCGATGCGATTATGAGATTCGAGGGTATCTAGAACATCATTCCAGCGGTGTCGAATGTGATCTAGCTCCATAGGGTCGAACTTTACCTTTCAACCCACTTACATGCTTTTCTTAATGCGACGGCGCGCCAATCCACCTCATATATTCGTTAATTAGTTGAACTCTCATGTTTTTTCTGTGATCCGGCTGAATGTTCAAAGAGATCGCTACCCTGGAAAGGATCTGCTCAATTGCCTTTTCGCTAACAAATCTCAAGCGGCCGATTTCTGCATTGGTCAATCCTTCAGCAACATAGCGAAGAGTTTCGATTTGGAGATCGGAAAGACCCGACATAAGTACTCGTGACTCTTTGTTGTGCAATGTGATCCCGCCATTTACCCAAGCAACTGGGTCATCAAGTGAAAATGACCGAGAAGCGGAGATAACATCGCACAAGGCGTTCAGATTGTTGAGAGAGTTTTTTAGTACGAGTAAAGATCCGGCAGGAAGTTCTGCAAAACGTTCACCAAACAATCGGACATCGGCACACGGGACGAGAATAACGATCCCAATTGTTGGTGCCTCCTTTCGAATTGATGTTGCGATATCTATCGAGCTCTCTTCAGTTTTGTGCATATCTAAGAGCAGGACGTTGGGTTGCATACTTCGGAAGAGGTTAATCGCAGCACTCTTTTTGCGCGCTTCTGCAACGACTTCAACTCCGTGAAGTTTTAACGCAGCTCCAAGGGTTGATAACTCAAATGGATCATCAATGACAACCAAAACGCGATCACTCATAGAAAAAAAGTTACGCCGAGTAATCTTTCATGTGAAGATCTGACCCTATGAATTGAGAGTTAGCGCTAAGTAGGGCTTCCCCTACACCCTTAACGCTTAAGAAGTTTGGCGATTGCTGCGGGGATTTCTCTGACTATCGCTTCAGCGTTAATGGGTCCTCCGTTAGATGCTCTCTCTGCTGCCTGATTGTGAATGAAGGCGGCAGAAGCTGCAACGTAGGCAAGATGATTGTAATCATTGAGAATCTCGATCGCATTTGTTGCAACAAGTGCTCCTAAGATTCCAGCTAGTACATCACCACTTCCTGCAGTTGCTAACCAGGGAGTTGCAATAGGCAGTTGAATCAACAGTTCATCATTTGCAACAAATGTTGTTGCTCCTTTAAGAAGAACAGTGACGCCCAAGGTTTCAGCTGCTATCTGAACCCACTTCTTGGGATCTCCTTCAATCGCCTCTGCTGAAACCTGCACACCGCGCGCAGAAAGCAATGTCGAAAGCTCACCACTATGTGGAGTTATAACTGTGGGTTGCTCAAGTGATCCTGCAAGTGACAGAGCTCCTGCGTCCAAAACTGTTGGTACGGATTGTAAGTGAATTAGCTTGAACCAACGATGGCGTAACCATGTTGTGAACTCCGCGTATTTCTTAGAATCAATTCCGCTTCCAACCAACCAGGCAGCAACTTTTCCAGGTTGCACAACGGTCGATGGCGTTGAGTGCAAAACCAAGTGCGCAAGACCAGATGAACTATGGAAACGGAGCATTCCAACACCAGTTGCCGATGCAGCTGATGTTGTTAATACTGCAGCGCCAGGAAACTGTGCAGAGCCTGTGATGAGACCCAGCACTCCGCGGCTGTACTTATGGTCGAGATCGGATGGGGTGATGATGCATTGAGCAGCATCTCGAGCGCTCCACTTTTTTGCAGTTCGGGTCATGATCAAAGCCTATCTCTCATAATTTGCGGGGGAACCCAGTGCAACCCATACTTAGGCAACTTCACTGTATTCATAGGGGGAAATCATGGATGGAAAATGCCCAGTAGGACATGGTGCGATCACTCACGGAGCTGAGACAAACACTTACTTGTATCCAAACGCCCTGAACCTCGACATTTTGCATCAACATGATCGGAAGACAAATCCGCTCGGTGAAGATTTTGATTATCGCGAAGCGGTTAAGACACTTGATGTCGTCGCATTGAAAAAGGATCTTCATCAATTCATGACACAAACCCAAGAGTGGTGGCCGGCGGATTGGGGTCACTACGGCGGATTAATGATTCGCATGGCCTGGCACTCAGCAGGTACATATCGTGTGGCTGATGGACGCGGTGGAGCAGGAACCGGAAGCTTTAGATTTTCACCTTTGAACTCTTGGCCAGATAACGGCAACCTAGATAAGGCACGTCGCTTGCTATGGCCGATCAAGCAGAAGTACGGCAACAAACTCAGCTGGGCTGATCTCTTTATTCTTGCTGGAACAATTGCTTACGAAAGCATGGGACTTAAGACCTTTGGTTTCGCATTTGGACGTGAAGATGTATGGCATCCAGAGAAGGATATTTACTGGGGTTCAGAGTCTGAATTGATGAAGCCAAGTGATGAGCGATATGCAGATACAACCGATGCAAGCTCTTTGGAAAACCCACTAGCAGCTGTGCAGATGGGTTTGATCTATGTAAACCCAGAAGGCATTAATGGAGTTTCAAACCCATTGCTAACGGCTCAGCATGTCCGCGAAACTTTTGCGCGAATGGCAATGAATGATGAAGAGACCGTTGCATTAACCGCTGGTGGTCACACAGTAGGTAAGGCACATGGAAATGGAAATGCTTCATTGCTGGGACCTGCTCCTGAGAGCGCCGATATTTTTGAACAAGGTTTAGGGTGGAACAATCACACCAAGCGTGGAGTTGGTCGCAACACAGTAACTAGTGGACTCGAAGGCGCTTGGACAACTGAGCCAACTAAGTGGGATGCCGGATACTTCGATATGTTGTTCAAGCACGAATGGGCACTTGTTAAATCTCCCGCTGGTGCACATCAATGGGAGCCAACAAATATTCAAGAGGCAGATAAGCCTGTAGATGTTGAAGATTCATCAATTCGCTACAACCCGATGATGACCGATGCGGATATGGCGATGATCAAGGATCCGATTTATCTTGAGATTTCCAAGAAGTTCCATGAAAACCCTGCATTGCTGGATGATGCATTTGCTCGTGCGTGGTTTAAGTTAACTCACCGCGAC
>JACCDW010251966.1_pt1 | contig 11239 bp, 25 predicted proteins | sample 7449781 | NCBI WGS metagenome assembly JACCDW01 (sample SAMN15323449, study PRJNA562643) | freshwater metagenome | isolation source: river surface water | place: USA:Blue River Watershed | collected 2017-08-18
ATTTTTTAAATTTGAATGCTCAGATTTTTGACGATATAATACCTTATCAATTGAAGGGTATAGGACAATGGTTTGCTACGACTCAGAATGGGAAAACCCGCTTTATTGGTTTGACAAGTTGCTGTTATATTCTCAACACGCAACGGAACGCACGATTGAGAGAGACCTGCCTTTTGTAGACTTTCTCCCCTTGGAATCAAAATTCTTATATCGCACTCTCAAGAAAGATGTCTGGAGCATGACGTTTGAGACTGTTGTGAATTACAAGACTATTCACATAGCCATTAATTCGCACGGTATGGTAATGACAGTGTTTCCTAAGGTAAAATCTAAAGCCGACCAATTCCAATACAAATACAATCGGTATTTAGGGGCGTTCAAGCCCCCTGTAGATTATCTGCCAGAGATTACAGCAGATGATTTCATTGAAGGGACAGTATGATAGGTATCGTCAAGTTAGAGTTTGGTATGTTCAATCTTTATGTGAGAGATGTTTGCGTAGTATCAACAACTACTATGGCAGGCATCAAACACGCAATCAAAAAACACGGATTGCAAGGATATACATATGCAGCAGGGTGAAAACCCTGCTTTTTTATTTGACAAATTTTTTTAGGTGTGGGAATATCACACCTAAAAATAAATCTCAAGAATTTTCTTGAGATTTATTTGTTTTAGCTAGGCTTGTTCGGCTTTACGTCTTTCTTTTGCTTTGATTCTAAAAAACGTAGACCTAGAGCAACCCAGAGTTCTTAAAGCCTGACCAGATGTAGCACCATCCTTAATAAGTTGTAACACTGCATCTTTACCTGCATTGTAGTGAGGTGTTTGGGCACGTCGCATATTTCCATTAAGAATGATATGGAGTGCTTCATCATTGGTTAAGTCAGTGTTTAACTTAAATGAAAGTTGTCTGCGAATAGCGTTAAGTTTATCTGCATCAACTTCTACTAGAATTTTACTCATTGTCGGAACCTTTCTTGTGTTTCACTTTGCGATTGTACTTAGATTTGTCCTTGTATGTTGTTGGACGCATCTGACTGGCTCGCATCATTTCAGTGCCAGATGCAAGTGCCAACTCCTCAATGAACTTCTTGAATTTTTTCATCTTGCTTTGCCTTTTTCTCTTTGTTTACGAATTGTTGATAAATATAATTTTTTTCAACATCTTGCTTGTATCTATGTGCATTTTCTTTAACTACTTGCCCTGCTTTGATAGCCTTTCGATTAGAGAATACAGGTTTAGTAATCATCACTCCACCACTAGCCTTCCATTGTTGTTTGCTTCATTGTTGAATTTTTCTACAAGTGCTTTGTACTCGTCCTGATAGATGCTATACTTGTATCGAAACGTCCTATGATAAGGTGTATCTTTTAAGCGTTTTGCCATATACTTAACAGTCTCTGCACATAAATTTTCATTTACACATATGGCAGTTACATCCTCTAAAAGGCAACTATAATGATGGTGATTGTACCATCGCTCTGTTCCATTCCAAAGCACTGTTCTCATAGCACTAATATACCAAATAATATATATGTGTGCAAGTATTATTTTTCTGATATAATAACTCTATGGGAATATTGAGCATACTCGGTTTGATGGAAGAGACAAAGAATGCGGTTTTGGCTCGTGGACACAATGTAAAGAATTGGCTTGTTCTGGGCAATGACTGCTATGCGTTAGAATGCATAGATTGTAAGAAAACTGTTATGATTAAAGAAAATCCATTGCCAAATGAAATCAAAGTAGGCGGAGAAGCTGTGGCAGTGAACTGTGTCAAGCCTGAAAAAAAGTTGAGGAAAAAATGAAGGGATGGTCTTTACCATCCCTAAAAATAAATCCCAAGAATTTTTCTTGGGATTTAACATTTTACGAGTGATTTTCTCTTACATACTTATCAATAGTACAAGCGATTGAAAAAAATCCACACACTACAAATGCGATTGGGAGAATGAGAACAGTTGCCATTAGATATATCCACTTCATTGTCGTTACCTAATTATACCAGACTATTATAAAAAAACAAGCCCTTTCGGGCTTGTTTTTAATTGCTTACTTCAAGCAGTTCATTGCCAACAGGAATGATGTGCTTTACGCCATTTTTGTCCACTTCAGGACGATATTGAGTATCGTAAAGTGGAAGGTTCTCTTTACGTGCATTTCGGTAGGCTACTTGGTAAGCGGCTTGCTTATTTGTACCATTCCAAATGATACTGGAAGAATTCTTGCTCTTCTCAATTACATAATAAGTCGTCGTGCCATCTACAGCAAGATGGCGGGAAATGACAATATGCGTGTTCATAGAGATATATTACCAGAGATATAAGATAGATGCAAGAAAATAAATCCCAAGAGTTACCTTGGGATTTGTATATTAGAACGATACATTCACATATGTGGCACTGGTTTTCCAGTTATGTGGCGATTTCAGTTCTTCAAGCGGTTTCTTATTGTCGAGACCTTCCAAGAAATCTGCCAGCATAATAAAGAATTTAAATGTGAATACCATTGTCATCGCTGTGTTTGGACTATGGGCTTCAAAGTTCTTGAGGAATTCATCCTGCTCATCTTCACCTAAACCAATAGTGTCAAAGATGTACTGCGAATTCCAATACGTCAAAGTTTCAACTGACATTCTGTTTACCTCACTAACAGATAGATTATATCATAATGTGTATAGAATGCAAGAAAAATAAAAAATATGATAAAAGGCTTCAGTTATGGTAATACCATAACTACAAATAAATCCCAAGATTTTTCTTGGGATTTATTTTAGAATTCTTCTTGAAGGTCGATTCCATTATCTTCACAGTACTTGTAGATTTCCTGCTTTCGATTTTCAGCTCTTCGCATCACAACTTGTCCACAAGAATCAAGCAAAAGATAATAATCTCTCTTCTTTTGGATGAACCAGATTACAATTGGATAGTCATCTATAAACATAATCAAGTTTGGAGGGACTATGTCCCTCCATTCCTTTCTTACATAATCTCGATTGAATCAGTCTTGCGATTCTTATCGTAGTAAACAGTGGTCATATGGTCAGGGTCATCAATGGTCACTGTATCAGCAAATATAGTGCTTTGTTCGTGAATTTCAGTGTATTCGATTTCTGCTTCATTGTCAAAAACGACTTGAACAAGGTGAGGGTTCAATTCATCCCACTGGTCTTTGGTAAACTTCTTGTATGCTCCTGGGTCAAGACCAGCCTCTTCACAAGCCTCGATGAAAACATCTTCGTCAACTGTCAACTGATAATTGACCTTTACAATACCTTCAATCGTAATTTGCATTTCCTAACTCCTTACACGAATAGTATAACATATATTGTATAGATGTCAAGAAAATAAATTTATTTGACAATATTTAAAAGGCACGGTACATACCGTGCCTAAAGTAATTATGCAAAAAAATAAAAGAAAAGAGGGCTTTTCAGCCCTCTACGATTGTAATGTGTTCTCTAAGTTTAAGAACAGGGTAAGTGCAGAATCCTGAATTGTCTTCTCTGCCTGTATCCTCAAAATGTCCACAATCCATCAAGTCTCCGTACAAATCAGAGAGTTTGTTTTCATCAAAATGAAACTCTCTTGGTTCCAACTCAGTATCTAACAAATTTGTACTTAGATGAGCATATGGAAATCCATCTTGAAAAAGTTGGATTCCAAGATGACCATTTGCATAGCGTCCAACACGAGCGTCTAGCCAACCAAATTTTGTCTTGAATCCAAACTTTCCCATTATGCTTCTTCCTTCACTTCCAAGGCACGGATGATATACTTGATTTGGTCTACTTCAGCCTTAATTCGGGCTTCAGTGGCACGAGCAACTTCCAACTGATACTCTGCTTCACGCTTTGCAACAATCAGGTCTTGGGTCTTTTCAGAAACCTTAGCATTACGAGCCTCTGCATTGCTACCAAGTTCCTTAGCGTCAACGTTACGATAGATGAGATTTACTGCATCTTCCAGAGCATAAACGCTCTTCTTGTAATGGATGTTGGTTTCTGCTGTTTTGTCGATTGCAGTGGTATACTGTCCAACTGCCTTCATAAACATATTGATAACTTCTGTTTTTGTCATTTCAAACTCCTTGCTTTGATGACTTATTATATCGTCTTGTATATGAGATGCAAGTAAAATAAAAATATTTGACAAAAAAATTTAGGGATGGTATTTACCATCCCTTAAAAACTTTCGTAAGAATAATTTCCTTCGTGTTCTGTTTTAAATTTCAGCCACAAGTCATCGCCTAGATTGCGTGGTATATTAACTGTGAAGATTGTTCCAAACGCTTCACAAACTGCGTAGTATTTCTTCCCGTTAGTCCACAATATACATTCTGCACCTTCGGGAAATGTCATTCTAATTCCAACTCTATCTGTCAAATGAGGTTTGAGGATTTTATTGTCTTTAAACTTTCCATTTTGGTATATAGCTGTAACTATTTCTTTCATAATTTTGGAGGGTTGTAAGATGGCATTCATTAGCATCATTGGATTCTTAATTTCAATAAGTGTTGCTTATTTATTTATACTCAAAACGGAAAAAGACCAAGCTTAATGCTTGGTCAATGCTTCCAATCTACTTTTAGTGTAAGGGTCATTGGGGAATCGTGCAAGAGTCATTTTGCAGTAACCAATGGCTCTTAGTTTATCACCAGATTTTTCACACACACTAATAAGAGAATGATGAGTGCTTTTCGGAGCATCTTTCCATCTAATTGCAGATTCATAATATCTTGTAGCCAATCTCAAATCTACATACATAATACGATAGAATTGCCCAACATATTCATATGCTCTGTAACCATTTGGATTTAAAGATAAATAACGCTTGACAAACTTTTCTGCCTCAAATAACCAGACTGTATCTTTCTTGTTTACTGCCATACTCCACATTAGCCAAACAAGATTTTCCCAAGCGTCGTTATTTTTTGCATCAAGTTTTAATACTTCTTTATAGAGATTGATTATTTTCGGATAATCGCCTTCTTTTGTATCAGAAACACCGTGCCAAAGTGTTTCAATTGTTTTATTTAATAGTTTAAGTTTTTGCTCACGAGTTTGCATTTTTCTCTAACTCCAATTCTTCAGCATCACTCACATACATAGATAAGATTTTTTGTTGCACGTTTAGAGGCAATTTATCTATATTCTTAACCATTCCCATCAAAACAATTTCTTTTTGATATGCTTCAAAGACTGTTCTGCGTTTCTTTTGAGAATTGTCCCATTCATAAATAAAGAAATGCATATCGTTCATCAAATCGCTGTAAGAATATTCGACTAGATAAGTGCCATCTTTAGATAAGAATGCATCAAATCCTGAAATAATATCAGAACCAGACAATTCATATCCAGTACCCGTTTTACCAAAGTAAATCCATACGTGTGAGTCCATAGTTTAGTTTACCACGAGTTCTTGTTTACTGTACGCTTTTTGAATTGAATCAATAAACCGTGAATCAAAATTCAACGATTGAAATTCGATAAGTTTTCTTCCTTTTGCTATATAAAGTCCAGTAAAATAAAAATAATCTTTATCAATGTTTAACTTTACAGAATCAAATCGTTTGATTAAGACGTGGTCAAAGTTGCCGTTGAAGACTGTAGTAAATTTATTTGCCTCGATATCAGCAATCTTAATAGTCCTTCGTACAGTGGTGTATTCACCGTAAACTAACTTAATAGAATCAAGGTCGCAAGGGAATGAGAGTAAACCGTCCTTATTGATTTCCATAAGATTTTCTTTGATATCATTTAAGAAATCTTCGTCATACCGCATAGAGAAATAACCAAACGATGTTGTGTCAACATTAGCAGATGCTTCAAAAGAAATAATCATAACGCTTGTATTATATCAGTGAATAGATAGATTGGCAAAAATAAAAAGTTTGATAAAAAAAAGAAAGGAATGGTATTTACCATTCCTAGAAAAACTTTTAAAGAAAATAACAGGCAAGTGGAGGGATCTTGCCTGTTATTTTTTGCCTTATTTGATTAAGGTCTGATAATATTATACATCCAATCAACGCATAAGCACTAAATTAATATTTCTGTGTCTGTTTTTTCTGAAATAATTTTAAATGTTTCAACAAATCCGTGGTATTCAGGATTACAAAGATACCATTCCTTGTTACCTGAATTGGTAAAGTGTATTAGATTGGAGACCAGCTCCTGAAATTCATTTTCAGTTAAGTCTAGTTCTTTGAGAATCTTTGCACGGCTTTCTACATCTGTTGTTTGGTCAATGATGTAGATAAACCGTGCTATGTTTTTACGCAGATTGATAGTCATTACCAACTACTTACTAAGTAATGACCAGCATCTGCGTGAAGTCTGAACATCTTTACAAGGTCTCGGAATTCTTCTTCTTCGATATCATAGTTCTCGATATAAGAATCTCGCCATTCTGTTGCTTCCAAATCATCTGCCATCTTTTTGACAGTTTCGATAGGAATTTCATTTGTGTCACGGTCACCATAGAGAGAGACTTCAGTAACATCCTCTACAAAGCGATGATACACTTTGCCACGGAATGAGTCGTTGCCGTGACCAGACAACATTCCACCACAGACTTTGAACTCACCCTCAATTGTTCCGAGTTCTTCTTTGTTCTTCATCCAGTAATTATCAAGTCCCATATCGTTCTCCTTGTATATATGATAACCGATATAATACAGATTGTCAAATAAAAACATCCCTTTTAAAAAATAAAAGGGATGTCTGTTGGTCTACTAGATTATTGACTTAAGGGCAATATACCTATCAACATCTGGATGGTAAAAACAGAAATTTTTCTTTTTTACTCCGTGAGAACCAAACTAATTTTTTATTATGTATTGCTATACGAACTACCTTTTAGCTCAAAACAGCAAAATCATAACCATCAGACCAATGTGTAAAGTTTTTCTTCACTACTGGGTCGGAGATGTTGTCTACGATTTTTTGGATGTTAACTTCACTGGCAAGAAAAGCATTCTTACCGATTGCTTCCCTGACGATTTGATATGACTTATCGTCAAACTTCTTACGAAAATTAGAAAGGTGAATCTTTTTCAATTTATTACCTTGGTATTTATTTTGTGTCTCTCAACACTAATCTATTTTAGAAAAAAATTTGACATTTGTCAATAGGCATTGTTAGTACAATGCCTAAAGTTTTTTGTCAAGTTTATTTTTCTCCCCTCCATTTCTGGAGGGGAGGGTAAGTAGTTACTTAGTGATAGCAACCTGTGTCTTGCTCTTCAGGAGATTGACCAATACCTTGACAGCGTATGCATCATTCACCTTATGGGTTTTGATGAACTCTGCAATGTAGTCAACATTGGCATCAGAGTTGACAAGGATATCAACTACATCCTCAGCAGTAAAAGTGTTGAGTGGGCGAACCAACTTAGAAACTGATATAGCCTGCTCTAGTTTTGCTTCCCGCTCGGCTTTGTTTCTTGCTCTGGTCTCACGGGTCTTGCGATTGACTGCTTCTTGGTCACGCTTCGACATCAGAATTTCAGCACGATTGGCATAGTACTGAGTTCTAGAGGTTCCCAAGAAATTCCAAGCAGTGGTATACTGTTGGTACTTGGTTGGGTCAGGTAAGAACCCTACCATATTATTGGCAATGACGTAATCGGTGTACTCTTTGAGAGTCTTGAAACCCTTAGAGTATGCTAGGTGACTAGCGACATCGTATGGAGTTGAGACTTTGGTCTCTGTTCCGGTTTGAACTTTCTGTAATGAGAGTTGCATTCTTGTTGGCTTCTTTCTTGTAAGGTCTTTATAACCTCACATCAATAGTATAGACTAATAAGTATAATATGTCAAGTCAGATATCAACTTTGTAACTAACTTTCTCAACTAATTATTTTTTGACAAATTTTAAAAGGTTTGGTGTTTACCAAACCTCAAATAAAGCTCCATAAAAAACTGAAGGATACACGTCATTGTGTATCCTCTGTGGTTAGTGTCGAAGATTGAATATTTGGGCAATTATCCTGCCAATTTTTCCAAACTTGACTGGAGGTAATTCATCTACCCCTTTATCTTCAGGTATGATATCATCTATCTTACCTAGATAATGAGCAGTATTAATCCACTCTCCCCGACGAGTATAAACCTGATAAGGATTCAGTGATAATCCGTGAGGTTTCTCTTCCTTGACCCATTCAACATACTGTTTCATTGATTTGAAACGGTGTTGTTTAACAATGCGTCTGGCTTCATCATAAGGTAGAACATAGTTCCACTCAGGATTGCCAACTCGACGCTTTTCCGATACTACAGCACTCATATTTGGCTTCCTTTCTATGATGTTAGTATACTCTGTTTATATATACAAAGTCAACGCATTATGCACACCAATTAATATTTTTAATTGAAAAATACAGTCATTGTTACACAATGACTTATAAAAATATGCAAAAAAAATCCTCTGGTTGAAATTCTCAGAATTCATTAACCAGAGGATGAGTTAGGAGTTGACACAGTAACTGTTTGTTACAAGAGTAGTATATCAGGTATTTTGGGTTATGCAATAAAAAACCCTCCAAGAAAACACTACTAAACTTGGAGGGTCGAGTCTCAATCTGTTTAGGTTTTATCCTACCCCAAAGGCACGTCAGATTGAGCAAATTTTAAATTACCATATTCTTCTTGGTATGCTTGCACTGCTTCAAAACCAAATTGCAAGCCAGACAATTTATCCATAACTTCAGAATAACTGTAACACATACCAAAAAGAGCCATCCACTCATTTTCAGTGTAATTGTAAACTATAGTAACAAACCAATTGTCATCATCATTAGGACGTTCACTTTGATACATCTTAAAATTCAATTTGATAGGAGCATAATGTCTATTCATATACTCTATCCTAGTTTTGATTGCTTCAGCTCGTTCTTTAGTCATTTTTGAGATTGCAAGTATTGAATTTCTCTACCTATTAAAGAAATCAATCCATCCTTATCCAAGTCAAAAATGTTCATATATCTTTCAAAACGTCTTGTATCACAAAGAACATCTAAAAGAAATTCTTCAGTAACTTGTTTGACTTGCCAACATTTTTTCATAGTGTTTTAAAAAGGAGAGGACAGGATTCGAACCTGCGAACGCTTTCACGTTAACTGTTTTCAAGACAGTCGCTATCGACCACTCAGCCACCTCTCCAACAAAATAATTATACCACGTCTTCTATATAGTTGTTTACATCATCACGTAATTCAACCATAACATCATCTGATAAATCTAATTTCTCTGCAAGCATATCAAACAATTCTGCATCTGCTAAAAGCATCTTGAAACCTTCCAAGATTACAAGCAAATCGTGTTCTGATTTATCTGATAAATAATTCAATGTATCGTTTGGCATTTGATTTTCCTTATGGGCGATGAGGGACTCGAACCCCCACTCAAGGGATTATGAGTCCCCTGCTTTAACCGTTAAGCTAATCGCCCAAATTCCTGATTGACTTTTCTCATACCCCTACAAGTAAATTTTCAAACCATCAATCAGGAAAAGAGTGGGATGGGAATTACACCCATTTCAAAGGTTTATGTCCTCTGCTTTATTATTAAGCTACCCACCCAGTTCCCAGAATCACCACATTCTGGATTTGTTCTCAACGCTGAAGTCGTCTTGAACATTTATATATTATCGCTATTCTATAAATTCTGCAAGGCATTTACGATAATTCTGTTTAGTGCCTACAAATTCAGATAAAAAATCTATATCTCCCTCAGCATTCAATTCCATAACAAGAAACTTTGGGGTATACTTTTTATCTGCAGTATGTTGTTCAAGAAACGCATTCAGATAAGTGTAATTTTCAAATGATAACTTGATTATAACATCATAATCATCTGTCACTTCATAGAGTACAAATTTCATAAAACAGTGTATATTATGAAACTGTCCTTGTCAAGAAAAAATATTTTTGAAAGATAATGTCAGTTATGGTATTACCATAACTAAAGAAAAATCTCCAGAAATTTTCTGGAGATTACATTTACGGTTTGAAGTCTTTGGATACTACTTGATTAAACTTTCTAGGGTCATACCAATAACATCCAACACAAGTCCCTTCATAATTAGACTTTCCAAGATACCATCCAACCGAATAACCAAGCCTTTTCGCATCGTATCTTTCATTTGTTTCCCTACAGACTTTGCAGTGTTGACGTTTTGATGAATTGACGTTTTTATGAAGAGGTTGAAAATCATCTTCTTTCTGATTATTTATATCAGAGTAAGTTTCATTAGTGTATCTTCCATCTTTATGGTCACACTCTATTAAGTCACTATTTACATCGACAACTCTGCATCTTTGTTTTCTGATTGACTTTAGAATGTCTGCTCTTATGCTTTTACTTATAGAATCATCCTTGAAGCCATCTAATTGAATACCTATTACACCAGTGTTATCTTTGATAGTTTTCACTTCAAATGGCATCAAATCAGGGTCACTTGCTCTACGCCAACCCCCGCCATTATCTGTTTTAAATTTTTCTCCCGGATAAAGGCTCTCCAATTCATCAAAGTACCAGACTCTCGTTTTACCTTCATCATCTGGTTGAGCCACTTTCAAAAACAGTTTAGCAAGTTTAGACATTTAATTTAGCGATTCTTTCTGTTGCTTTTTGATAGTAAGTCTTATCTAATTCACAACCCATAAAGTTGCGTTTAGTGTTATGACAAGCCACTGCACAAGAAGCACTTCCGGCAAAACAATCAAGAACAGTATCGCCCTCATTTGAATGTTTATTTATCAATGCTTCCAAAAGATTCAATGGCTTCTGGGTGGGATGAAAACGGTCTCTCTCATGACATATTGGAAATTCATATATTCCCTTATCATATTGAGAATGGAAAGTTGGTTTGCTTCCCTTAATTGCAGTCAAAGCAATTTCTCTCGAATTGGTAAGATAATTAATCTTCGAATTTATAGGAACCGGATTTGTCTTTACCCATTCAATAAATCGGAGTTGCTTAAACTTGGCACTCTCAATCCAGTTCTTCAATGTCTCGATTTTCCACAAGTCATAGAAACAAATCAATGTTCCACCGGGTTTGAGAATACGATAACATTCTTCCATCACTTTATCAAGAACAAATATTTCATTATCCCACTCTCCAAATTCATAGGACATCTTAAATCTTTCAACACCCTTTTCACCACAACTCTCAAATCCTGTTGCTCGTGAAATTGTGTATGGTGGGTCAATCAAAACAAGATTGACTG
>JACCDW011630093.1_pt1 | contig 11236 bp, 7 predicted proteins | sample 7449781 | NCBI WGS metagenome assembly JACCDW01 (sample SAMN15323449, study PRJNA562643) | freshwater metagenome | isolation source: river surface water | place: USA:Blue River Watershed | collected 2017-08-18
CACCGACGTGCTGAGCGACGAAGACAAGGCCAAACTGGGCCAGTACACCCAGTTCTACGCCGAGTTTGGCGCCGTGCTCAAGGAAGGCCTGGGCGAAGACTTCGGCAACCAGGCGCGCATCGCCAAGCTGCTGCGCTTTGCCTCGACCAGCAGCGACACACTGAGCGTGAGCCTGGCCGACTACAAGGCCCGCATGAAGGAAGGCCAGGAGGCGATCTACTACATCACCGCCGACACCCTGGCGGCGGCCAAGAACAGCCCGCAGCTTGAAGTCTTCAAGAAAAAAGGCATCGAGGTGCTGCTCATGAGCGACCGCGTCGACGAATGGGCGCTGTCCTTCCTGCACGAGTTCGACGGCACGCCGCTGCAGTCCGTGGCCAAGGGTGCGGTCGACCTGGGCAAGCTGCAGGACGAAGCCGAGAAGAAGGCCGAAGAAGCCGCTGCCGAAGCCTTCAAGCCGGTGCTGGCCAAGCTCAAGGAAGCGCTCAAGGACAAGGCCGAGGACGTGCGCGTGACCAGCCGCCTGGTCGATTCACCGGCCTGCCTGGTGGTCAAGGACGATGGCGGCATGAGCCTGCAGCTGGCGCGCATGCTCAAGGCCGCCGGCCAGCAGGCGCCCGAAGTCAAGCCGGTGCTCGAGGTCAACCCCGAGCACGCGCTGGTCAAGAAGCTCGACGGTTCGGTGCACTTTCATGACCTGGCCCACATCCTGTTCGACCAGGCGCTGCTGGCCGAAGGTGGCCTGCCGGCCGACCCGGCGGCTTACGTCAAGCGCGTCAATGCGCTGCTGACCTGATCGGACGCGGTCGCGTTCGAGCCCAAAGCAAAGGGCGTCACCTGGCGGTGACGCCCTTTGTCTTTCTGGATAGAGCTGGGGCGCCGCCCCTGAGCTATTGGCCGAGCTGTGCCAGTGCCGCCTGCAGGCCATTGAGCCCGCCAACGCGCTGGTCATTGATGAAGATCTGGGGCATTTGCCGCACCGAGGGGCCGCACTTTTCGTAGAAAGCCATGCGCTCGGCTTCGTCGTCGATCTTGATTTCCTCAAAAGCGAGCGAACGGGTCTTGAGCAGCATCTTGGCCGACTCGCATTGCGGGCAGGCGGACTTGGAGTAGACGACGATCTTTATTTGCATGCTCTGAGTGTAGCTGTGATCGGTGGTTGTCCTTGGCTAAGCACTGACTCATTGCGCCTGTGAGGTTCGGCCAGAGGGACACGGCTGTTTGCAGCCACAGGCGATGTCGGCGATAAATCATTCATTTCGTAATGCGATAAAGTATATAATACTAATTAAGTACTAAAATGATGCGCAGGTGGGTGCCTGTGCATGACTATGCCGCGTGGCGTGCGTCAGCTGGGGGCAGAAACGATGACCCTGATACAAGGGCTGGCGCTGTCCCCACGAGCGATCCACACCTGCTGAGGAGCTTGTGATGTCAAGCCATGATGGTTGGGCTGTGTTAGGCGGTCAGGAGCGATCGGGCTATCGCAATGCGCCCCCTACAGCCGCATTGCTCCAGCGTATTCGCCAAAACTTTATCCCGCGCTGGGAGCAAGAGTGGGGAGGAAGACCCATTTTGCATGGCCGTCCTCCCTCGGCCAATGCGGTTCATCTGGATGGCAATGATTATTTGGGTTTGACCGGGCATCCCTTCATCGTGGAGGCTCAGGTCAAGGCTTTGCGAGAAAGCGTCAAAGGCGTGATCCAGTCGGCTGTTTTTCATCTAAATGAGCACCCATCACGGCGCTTAGGTCGGGATATTGCCAACTGGATTGGAAAAGAGGATGGATTCATTTGCCAGTCCGGTTTTGCGGCCAACGTTGGTCTCTTGCAGACGATTGCCGATCCACTCACACCCGTGTACGTGGATGCTTTGGCGCATGCCTCGCTGTGGGAGGGTGCACACGCGGCTCGCGCACCCGCACACGCTTTCAGACACAACGATCCTGACCATCTTCGGCGCATGTTGGCCCGCCACGGCCCTGGGGTGGTGGTGGTGGATTCGGTCTACAGCACGACGGGTGCCGTTTGTCCATTGCCTGAGGTCGTCGATGCAGTGGAACAAGCGGACAGCATGCTCTTAGTTGACGAATCGCATTCGCTGGGCACACATGGACCTGGTGGTGCTGGATTGTGTGCTCAATGGGGTTTATCTGACCGAGTGCACTTCATCACAGCCAGTCTGGCTAAAGCATTTGCGGGCCGTGCTGGCTTTTTCAGCATGCCCTCTGCTTTGCGTTACTTCATGTTGACCAACAACAACGCGAATATATTCAGCTCAGGCTTGCTGGACCATGAAATCGCAGCCCTGGCGGCTACCTTGCAAGTGGTGCAACGCAGTGACACAGAACGCATGCGCTTGATGGCTCATGCCCGGCGTCTGCGTGCCAGTCTGCTCTCCATGGGTTACCCAATCACACAAGGCAGCGAGCAGATCATCGCGCTGGAGGCTGGCCGAGAGGCTGACACCATGGTGTTGCGCGATGCTTTTGAGGCACACGGTGTGCATGGTGCTGTTTTTTGCGCACCAGCAACCAGTAAAAACAGGTCGATGCTCAGGCTGACATTGAGCGCCAGTCTCAGCGATGCCCAGTTGTGGCAGGTGGAAGCGGCCGCTCGTGCTGTGGCCCCTCTGGTTAAACCGTGGGAATGGCCAATCGCACGGCGAAGCCAGGTGCGATCGCAAGACTTGGAGTCGACCACCAGTCCAAGGGAGATCGCCCCGTGAACATCGCCGCTGCCTCATGGGCGATAGCCTGCAAGCCATTGGCGAGGGTATGGCTTGCGATTGGGAAAGGCTCAAAATCGGTGAGGCATATCTGCCTCCAGCACGGTCCGATTGAGCTCATCTTGCATCCGATGCGTTCGCGGCTGATTTTCTTTGGCTTAGTCATGTTGCTCGGCAATCCCCTGTATCACTGGATATGGGCTTATGTGTTGCCCCAGCCCTATGAAAACTTTGCTGCGCGCTTGGCGATCAGCATGCTGGGGGCGGTCTTGTTACTGCCCAGGGTCAACAGAGCTCCGGACAGTCACTGCACGGGACTGCTGTTTGTTGGGGTGGTTTGGATCCAATTGCCGGTGTTCTTCAGTTGGATGTATTTGTGCAATGGAGGTTCGCCGGAATGGATGGCCAGCGTAGTGAGCATGGTCCTGATTTGGTATCTATTGACCGATTGGCGGATTGCCACGCTTGGCTTGGTTTTGGCGACAGTGGTGGCGTGGGGGTTATTCAACATCTCCGCTGTCCCCGCTATGCAGCCCTGGAGCGGACAAAAGGTCGCGACCCATGGCATGGTGATCGGCTTTGCTTGGATGATGGCAGTCTTGTCCGGCGTTTTCTCGGCCAATGCCAAGCGCTTACAAATGAATTTGTCGAAAGCGCACGCATTGCAGGGGGCGTTGCAGTCTCTGGCAGGCTCGATCGCGCATGAAATGCGCAACCCCTTGGGGCAGATACAGCACGCCCTGAGCATGTCGGCCGAGCTCTTGCCGGAGGAGCGCGGCAGCGCAGCGGTGCTGCGACCAGAGCCGCTGCAGGAGCTGCATCACCACCTGAGGCAGGGGCAAGTGGCCATCAAGCGCGGTCTTCAGGTCATTGACATGACGCTCGATGAGGTCAATTTCCGGCCCATGGACCCGTCCAGGTTTGTGCCGCTGAGTGCCAGCGCCACGGTGCAAAAAGCACTGGACGAATACGGCTTTGAATCGGTGGCGCAGCGCGGCAGGGTCTCACTTGTGAAGGTCCATGACTTTGAGTTCAAAGGCCATGAAACAGCGGTGATCTTTGTACTGTTCAATCTGCTGCGCAATGCCTTGTATTACTTCAAGCAATGCCCCGATGCGGGCATCACCATCACCATTGATCGCCCCTGCATCCGCGTCAAGGACACTGGGCCCGGGATCGCCGAAGAGGTGCGTGCACGCTTGTTCGATGCCTTTCAAACGGCGGGCAAGGCCGATGGCACGGGCCTGGGCCTGGCCTATTGCCATCGAACCATGAGCGCCTTTGGCGGCCGCATCGTGTGCGACTCCGTGCCAGGTCAGTACACCGAATTCACACTCCATTTTGTCCCCCTGACGGTTCAGGAGCGCTTGGCCCATCTGGACCAGCAATCGCAAGAGGCGCGCGCGCGCTGGCAAGGTCGGCGTGTGCTGTTGCTGGGTGAGGGCCCGGGCGCCGCCGAGGTTCGCCGTTGCCTGGCGGTGCTGGCATGCTCGGTGCGCGAGGTCGGCGATGCACAGCTAGCCTGGCAGACGCTGGAGACATCGGCGTTCGAACTCATGCTCGTGCATGTCGGGGGCATGGCAGCCCCCGCGCATGCGCTGGCGGCCCAGATCCAGGCAGGCGCGTTGCCCTTTGCCAGGGGTCTGCCCCTGCTGGCGTGTTTGGATGAGACTGCAGCCGAACTGGTTGACCCGCGCCTGTTCTCGGGCGTGCATCTGCTCGATGCCAGCCCGAGCCAGCCGATCGCCTTGGCCGGCGCCATGCAGGCGGCCCAGGCCAACGCACAGGCCGCCACGCCCGCGGGTGGCCTGGAGCTCAGGAACAAAACCTTGCTGGTGGCCGACGATGTGGCCCTCAACAGGGGCATTCTGTGTGCGCATGCGCAGCGCTGGGGCATGCGGGTGCTGCAGGCCGAGCACGGGCATCAGGTGCTGGCGATGCTGCAGGCGCCCGGTGTCTCGGTCGACGTGTTGGTGCTGGACATGCACATGCCCGGCATGGGCGGCGTGGAGGTGACGCGCATCCTGCGCGCCACCACGGACCACAGGACCACACCGATCGTGGCGCTGACCGGCAACACCGACGAACACAGCCGTCAGATGGCGTTCGATGCGGGCATGGACGACTTTGTCAGCAAGCCATTTGACGCAGTGCTCTTGCGCCAGAAGCTCAGCCAGCTGCTCGCGCGTCGGCAGACGCCCGGCTCGACCGGGCCTGCACAGGCCCCAGGCTTGCGGGGCGAGGAGCGTCGGTCCGCAGGCGCGAGCAGGGTTTTTCTGGTCTGATGCCCGGCCCTGGCCATGGTCTGCGCTGGCTTGGGCCTCGGGGCTTCAGGCCGCAGGCCGAAGGCGTTGAATCACCTGCTGCAGCTCTTGGGCATGCACGGGTTTGCACACAAAGGCATCGATGCCCGCCGCTTGAGCTTGATCACGGGCTTCTGGCAGCACATCGGCCGTCAGCGCCACGATGGGAATACCGGCCTCCTGGGTAGGCAGCGCGCGAATGGCCTGCGTTGCGCTGAGCCCATCCATCACGGGCATGTGGATGTCCATGAGGATCAGATCAAACGCTTGCTGCTGCAGTGTCTGCAAGGCGATCAGGCCGTTCTCGCAAAAAACGGCCTGGTGCCCCAGCTTCTTGAGCAGCGCCGCCATGAACATGCGGTTGGTCGGATGGTCTTCTGCCACCAGGATCCGCAGGCCCTGGCCGGGCGCAGCGCTCTGTACCGCGTCCACATGCTGGGCAGCGGGCTGTGCCAGGGCCGGGGCACAGCGTTGGACAGGCAATCGCACTGTGAAGGTCGAGCCTTGGCCAGGCAGACTTTGCACGCGGATGTCCCCGCCCATGCGTCGTGCCAGGGTCAGCGAGATCTCTAGCCCCAGGCCCAGACCTTCGTATTTTCGGGCGCGACCGGCGTCGACCTGGAAAAACCGTTCAAACACGCGGCTCAGCGCGTCTTGATCCAGGCCAATGCCGGTGTCGCGCACAGCCAGCACCAACTGCTCTGACTGGCCCCCATGGGGTGATGCGCTGGGCTCGCTGGATTCGATGTCGGCGATCAGGCTGACCTGTCCGTGTTCGGTGAACTTGATGGCGTTGTTGAGCAGGTTGAACACAATCTGGCGCAGGCGTGTGCCGTCCGTCTGAAGCCAGACCGGTTCGTGCAAGGGATGGTGGAGCACGAAGGCCAGGCCCTTTTGTTCGGCCAGTGGCCGCATCACCGCCTCCACGTCGAGCAAGAGTCTTTGCACATGCGTGGGTTCTGGGTGCAAGGTGATCTTCCCGGCCTCCAGCGCCGACATGTCCAGGATGTCGTTGAGCAGCCGCAACAGGTGGGCGGCCGATTGGTTGGTGGTTTGCACCAGCTGGGCCTGTCGCTCGCTCAGTGGTGTCTCTGCCAACAGACTCAGCAGGCCCATCATGCCGTTGAAGGGGGTACGCAATTCGTGGCTCATATTGGCCAGGAAAACGCTTTTGCCCCGGTTGGCCTCGTCGGCTTCTTGCCTGGCCATCAGCAGTTCCTGGTTCAGGCGTTGCATGGCCAGGGCTTCGCGTTCCTGCCGAAGCTGGCGCCAGAGCAAGCCGGCAGCAGTGACCGATATCAGCGCCAATTGGGCCAGGGTCAGCCAGATGATTTGCTGGTTTTGCGCCAGCAGCTCCTGGTTCTGTTGTTCCAGCAGGCGTGCGCCCAGCAAGTCGGCCGCATTGCCCAAAGCCAGGGATTCGGCGCCAAAGCGCTGCATTTCATCGAGCACAGACTGCAATTGCACGCGGTCCGGATGGGCATGCGCCAGCGCTTGATCGGTGCGCTGGGCAAATGACTCGATTTGCGCCAGCGCTCGCACATTCTCGTCCTGGGTGAGCAACAAACTCGAACCGGGCGAGTTCTTGAGCACGGCCACTTTGCTGTGCACGATGTCGGCGCGCAATTGCAGGGCCTGCACATCGGGTGTTCGGCGCGCATGCAAAAAAGCATCGAGCTCGGCGTGCAGGCGCAAAAACTCACGGTCCAGCAAAAAAGCGGGCGCGGTGACCGAGTCCACACGCACATTAGCCTGCGCTTGCAGAGCGCGTCGTTGCAACAACTCGAAGCCCAGCAAGCCCACCATCGCGATCCCAATGGCCAGGGCGCCCAGCAGCAAACCCCTGTTGAGGGCGCCGCGGCGCCAACGCTTGGCAAAGGCTTGAAGGACCGAGATCTTCACTCGACCAGCAGTGACTTGAGTTGCCAGACCGATCGGCCGTAGTACTGCACCGATTGCAGCTGGGGCTGGCTGTCATAGGGGTAGACAACGAACAGCGGCCCCTTGTCCTTGGGGGTCAAGGTCTGGCCATCGATTTGGTGGGCGAGCACCATGTCAAATTGCTGTGCATCTGCAAAGGGAATGGCCGCCTTGTACTCGTCCAGGGCCACGGCCTGAATCGATTTGCCACTGACTTTGGCGGCCGCCAACACGTCGCGCAGCAAAGGACCCGTGAAGCGCACCGGCTTGGTGAACCAGGGCGTTTGTGCGCTGAAGCTCTTTTGCGGCAGACCCCGCAGGAAAGCCATGTCGTAGCTGGCCACCAGGCTCGGGGCCTTGCCCTGGCCGCTGGTGCTGTAAATGCGCAGCACCACGGGGCCAGAGGCAGCGGTGGCGGCATGGCCACTGCCGGCCAACATGCCCCAGCTGGCGGCCATCCAGCCCAGAAGAACAAATCGCCTGTGTTGTGATGTCATACCCTCTCCCTGTTTGTGCGCGATTGGAACTGGCATTTTGCCAAGATCCTGTCGCCCAGGAGCGCCTGTGTTTGGCCAAGGCGAGGGCACTCAGACGCCAAGTGGCGCCTGCGCCATGGCCTCGGTCTGTTCGTGCAGCATCTGCACCTGGTCGCGCCAATAGTCGGGCGTGCCAAACCACGGAAAGTTGATGGGAAAAATCGGGTCGTGCCAGCGCCGCGCCAGCCAGGCGCTGTAGTGGATCAGGCGCAATGTGCGCAGCGGTTCAATCCATGCGAGCTCGCGGCGGTCAAACGCGCGCAGTTGCTCGTAGCCATCGAGCAGGGCCGACAGCTGCAGCGTGCGCTGGCGCCGATCGCCTGCCAGCAGCATCCACAGGTCTTGCACGGCCAGGCCCATGCGCGCGTCGTCCAGGTCCACAAAATGCGGGCCTTGCTCGGGCGTCCACAAGATGTTGCCTGGGTGGCAATCGCCGTGCACGCGGATCGCTCGTGCGCGCCAACCTTCAAGTTGCGATTGCAGCAGGGGCAGCACCGCCTCGAAAGCGCTGCGCCACTCGCCCTCGACCTCCAGCGGGATGGCCTGGTGCGTGAGCAGCCATTCGGCCGGTTCCTGCGCGAAGCTGGCCACATCGAGCGCAGGCCGGTGCGCAAAGGCCTGCGCTGCGCCCGCGTTGTGCAGCCGCGCCAGAAAACGGCCGATCCATTCGAGCACGTCCAGATCGTCCAGCTCGGGCGCTCGCCCGCCGCGGACAGGGCTGAGCGAAAAATCAAAGCCTTCGGCCGTGTGCAGGCTGGCGCCGTGCAGCACCAGCGGCGCCACCACCGGCACCTCGGCCGCCGCCAACTCGGCTGCAAAGCTGTGTTCCTCGAGAATTTGGGCGCGTGACCAGCGCCCTGGCCGGTAGAACTTGAGCACCACCGCCGTGTGGCCCTGCACCGGTTCGTCCAGGTGGGCGCGGTAGACGCGGTTTTCGTAAGAGCTCAGGGCCAGCAGTCGCCCGTCGGGCCACAGGCCCAGGCTGGCCATGGCGTCCATCACGCGGTCCGGGGTCAGGGCGGAGTAGGGGTGTTCGGCATCGCGCATGCAGCGATTGTCGGGGCTCACCAGCCCTTTTTGCTGAAGACCAAGGTTTGAATTGGACTGGGCGAGCCATGAATTTGTAACCCGAAGATCCATAATCACGGTCATGGACAAGCTCAAGGTGTTTGAAACCTTTGTGGCCGTGGCCACCAAGGGCAGCCTGACCGCCGCCGCGCGCGCCGAAGGCGTGGCCCCGGCCATCGTGGGTCGGCGCCTGGACGCGCTCGAAGAGTACCTGGGCGTCAAGCTCATGGTGCGCACCACGCGGCGCATCACGCTCACGCACGAAGGCATCGCCTTTTTGGAAGACTGCCAGCGCCTGCTGTCGGACGTGGCCAATGCCGAAGCCAGCGTGTCGGCCGGCGGGGTCAAGGCCAGCGGGCATTTGCGCATCACCGCGCCTGCCGGTTTTGGGCGCCGCCATGTGGCGCCGCTGGTGCCGCTGTTTCGCCAGCTGCATCCCGATGTGACGATCTCGCTGAACCTGAGTGACCGCGTGGTCGATCTGGCTGGCGAGGGTTTTGATTGCGCGGTGCGCGTGGGCGATCTGCCCGATTCCTCGCTGGTGAGTGTGCGCATGGCCGATAACCGGCGCCTGTGCGTGGCCACGCCGCAATACCTGGCGCGCCAAGGCACACCGCAGCACCCGAATGAACTGCTGCAGCACGCCTGCCTCACGCTCTCGAGCGACGCTTCGCAAACGCGCGGCTGGGCCTTTCGCGTGCCCAACGACGCCGGTGGGCATGAGGTGGTGCACCTGCGCCCCGGTGGTCCGCTCGACTGCTCGGACGGCCAGGTCTTGCACGACTGGTGTCTGGCCGGCAATGGCATCGCCTGGCGCAGCACCTGGGAGGTCGAGTCCGAAATCCGCGCTGGCCGCTTGCTGGCCGTCCTCGAAGACTTTGCTGCGCCGCCCAATGGCATCTATGTCGTGTTCCCCCAGCGCAAGCACCTGCCGCTGCGTGTGCGCCTGTGGATCGAATACCTCAAGCAGCGCTACAGCGAACCGGGCTACTGGCAGCGCGAGAGCGCTTGATGCGCCCGAGGGCTGTCCTCCGCGGGCTTCTTTTTTCAGTCGTCCTCGGGCTTGTTCTTTCAGTCGTCCTCGGGCTTGACCCGAGGACCCATGGATTCCCGCTTTCGCGGTCATGGCAGCCAGGCGTCCAGCCCAAAAAGGGCTGGTGGCCATGAAAAAGGGCCTGCATCAGCAGGCCCCGGTCTCAAGGCGCCCTGTCACTTGGCCTTGAGGCATTCGGACATGAAGCTCTTTCGCTCTGCACCTTTGAGGGCCTTGCTCTTGGCCTCGGCGTTGCAGGTCTTCATTTTGTTTTGCTGGGTCGGTTTGCCGTCGTCGGCGGCGTGGGCGCTCAAAGCCAGCAAGCCCAAAGAGGCCACGAGGGCGCTGAAAAACAGTTTCATGTCAATCTCCCTGAAGTGTGATGTTGAACCCGCCCGAACGGTGCGGGCAACGCCAGCGTAGCGCAACCGCAGGCGCAGCGCCAGTGTGGTGGGCCAGCCCCGTAAAATCGCCCGATGCTCCAAGCTCAACAAGAATTGCTCGCAGCCCTGGCCGGCGAGCTCGAGAAACTCCAGCCCGGCGCAGGCCTGCGTGCGGCCTTCGAGTCGCCCAAGGTGGCCGCCCATGGCGATCTGGCCTGCACCGCTGCCATGCAGCTGGCCAAGGGCCTGAAACAAAACCCGCGCCAGTTGGGCGAGGCCCTGCGCGAGGCCCTGCTGGCCACGCCGGCCTTTCAGCGCTGGGTCGACGCCATCGAGTTGGCTGGTCCTGGCTTCATCAACATCCGCCTCAAGGACGCGGCCAAGCAGGCCGTGGTGGCCGAGGTGCTGCAGGCGCAAGTCGCTTTCGGCCAGCAGCCGGCCAGCGGTCAGCGCGTGCTGGTCGAGTTCGTCTCGGCCAACCCCACGGGCCCGCTGCACGTGGGCCACGGCCGCCAGGCCGCCCTGGGTGACGCGATCTGCAACCTGCTGGCCACGCAGGGCCAGGATGTCTACCGCGAGTTCTATTACAACGACGCCGGTGTGCAGATCAGCACCCTGGCCACCTCGACCCAGCTGCGCGCCCAAGGCATCAAACCCGGCGACGCCCAGTGGCCCGAGGCCGCCTACAACGGCGAGTACATCCAGGACATCGCGGGCGACTTCCTGGCCAAAAAGACCGTCAAGTCCGACGACCGTGAATTCACCGCCAGCGGCGATGTTCATGATTTGGACGGTATCCGCCAGTTCGCCGTGGCCTACCTGCGCCACGAACAAGACCTGGACCTGCGTGCCTTCGAGGTGAAGTTCGACAACTACTACCTGGAGTCCAGCCTCTACACCGAGGGCCATGTGGACGCGACCGTGCAGCGCCTGGTGGCCAATGGCAAGACTTACGAACAAGACGGCGCGCTCTGGCTCAAGTCCACCGACTACGGCGACGACAAAGACCGCGTGATGCGCAAGTCCGATGGCACGTACACCTATTTCGTGCCCGATGTCGCCTACCACATTCAGAAGTTCAAGCGCGGTTTCACGCGCGTGGTCAACATCCAGGGCACCGACCACCACGGCACCATCGCGCGCGTGCGCGCTGGTTTGCAGGCGGCCGATGTCGGCATCCCCCAGGGCTACCCCGACTACGTGCTGCACACCATGGTGCGCGTCATGCGCGGCGGCGAAGAGGTCAAGATCTCCAAGCGTGCGGGC
>JACCDW010601460.1_pt1 | contig 11235 bp, 6 predicted proteins | sample 7449781 | NCBI WGS metagenome assembly JACCDW01 (sample SAMN15323449, study PRJNA562643) | freshwater metagenome | isolation source: river surface water | place: USA:Blue River Watershed | collected 2017-08-18
ACGAAATCAGCCGTTCGAACTTTGTCCGAAGCCATGCGCATTGATGTGAATGGCACTGGAATTAGAGTAATGAATGTGGATCCCGGAATGGTGGAAACAGAATTTTCTATTGTGCGATTCAGTGGTGATGAACAACGCGCAAAACAAGTATATGCAGGATTGCAACCATTGACTGCAGATGATGTGGCAGAAGTGATTGTGTTTTCAGTGAATAGACCGAGTCATGTGACACTCGGTGATATGCTCATTTTGCCAACAGCACAAGCAAATACAACAACTGTTTATCGAGAGAATTAAGATGTCATTTGCATGGGCTACTCCAATCATGCTTGTTTTGAGTAATCTCTTCATGACATATGCTTGGTATGGTCATCTGAAAGATCCCCAAATTCCAATATGGAGAGCTATTCTCATGAGTTGGGGAATTGCTTTTTTTGAATATATTTTGATGGTACCTGCAAATCGCATTGGATATACGGTATATTCGGCTTCGCAATTGAAAATAATGCAAGAGGCAATTACATTATTGATCTTTGCTTTTTTTGCTGTGTTTAATCTCGGTGAAACAATAAAATGGAATACAGCCGTGGCATTTTTACTCATACTTGCGGCAGTATTTTTCGCTTTCTATGACTTTTCAAATTAAGAGGATATCATGATCCTTCGCTTACTTGGATTATTCATTGTTATGGGATTGATGTGTATGTCAGACGCAGAAGCAAAAGACGATAAAAAAACAATGCCTGAAAAAGCCCCAGTCCAGGAATTTTCACAAGTTCCAAGTATCACAAAAGGCAGTGTCACAATAAAAGGAAAATCAATTCCCTATACTGCAACAACGGGATTCATGAATATCACTGATGATAATGGAACCGTGAAAGCAACGATGTTTTATATCGCTTATGTGCGTTCAGATATGCAATCTGAAAAAAGACCAATCACATTTGCCTTTAATGGAGGTCCGGGCTCATCTTCTGTATGGCTTCACATGGGAGCTCTCGGACCGAAAAGAGTTGTGCTGACAGATAAAGGTGATATGCCGAAGCCACCAGGAAATATGATTGATAATGAATATTCATGGCTTGAATTTACCGATCTCGTGTTCATCGATCCTGTTGGGACAGGATACAGCAGACCTGCCAAAGATGAAAAGAAAGAGCAATTTCATGGTCTTGATGAAGATGTGACTTCGGTAGGAACATTTATTCGATTATATACTACTCAAAATAAACGATGGCTTTCACCGAAATTCCTTGCGGGTGAAAGTTATGGTACGACGAGAGCAGCTTATCTATCTGATCACTTAGCAGATAGACATGGCATGTATGTAAATGGCATATTGCTGATTTCGATGGTGCTTGATTTTCAAACATTACGATTTAGTCCTGCAAATGATTTGCCATGCGCTCTATTTCTTCCTACCTATGCTGCAACAGCGATGTATCATGGAAAATTGGATGAATCTCTCAGAGCAAATCAAGAGAAATCTTTAGAAGAAATACGCTCATGGGCATTGAATGAATATTTGGTATATCTCGCAAAAGGTCAAGTAGCAAGCGATGCAGAGCATACAGCAGTAACCGAGAAATTGAGTAGATATACAGGATTGTCAAAAGAGTTCATTGCTTCAACTCATAATAGACCCGATATATTTCGATTCACAAAAGAACTATTGCGTGATGAAGGAAAAACAGTAGGTAGATTAGATAGTCGCTTCACAGGAATTGACCGCGATAATGCAGGTGAAAACTTTGAGTATGATCCAAGTTATAATGCTGTGATTTATGCTCCATTCACTTCAACAGTGAATCATTATCTGCGCTCAGTACTCGGTTTTGAAAGTGATTTGCCTTATGAAATTCTTACTGGAAAAGTGCAGCCTTGGAATTGGGGAAGTGCGGAAAGAGGATTTCCATATGTGGGTGAAGCATTGAGAAAAGCAATGACAAAAAATCGATTCTTGAAAGTATATGTAGGAAATGGTTGGTATGATTTAGCAACTCCATTTTTTGCTTCAGAATATACCATGAATCATTTGCCCCTAGAAACATCACTCCGCAATAATATTTCAATGAAATATTATCGTTCTGGACATATGATGTATATCGAAAAAGAATCTTTGAAGCAATTCACAAAAGATGTCGAGCAATTCTATGCAAATACTCTATCTGAGTAAGGATATACATTCATGAGTGAGCAACATACACTTCGATTATTTGGAAATACGATGCAAGACATCGAGCTTGCTGCTATGCTTTTGAAGCAAGGAAAACTCGTTGCATTTCCAACTGAAACCGTCTATGGACTTGGCGCTTCGGCATTCAATCCCGAAGCATTAAGAAAAGTATTTGAAGCAAAGGGTAGGCCGGCAGACAATCCGCTCATTGCTCATATTTCTTCGATTGAAGAATTGGAATTATTGTCCGATGAAGTCTCTGAGGATGCTCAGAAATTGGCAGAAGCATTTTTTCCAGGACCACTCACAATAGTATTACCGGCGAAATCAACAGTACCAAAAGAAGCTACTGGTGGACTTGATACAATTGCCGTTCGAATGCCAAATCATCCGATTGCACTAACGTTATTATCGATGAGTGGTCCTCTATGCGCTCCATCTGCAAATGTTTCTGGAAGACCAAGTCCAACGAATGTCTATCATGTGCTCGAAGACTTGGATGGGAAAATTGATGCTGTTCTCGATGGCGGACAATGCACTGTTGGAATTGAATCTACGGTTATTCGATTGAGTCCAACACCAATGATCTTGCGTCCGGGGATGATTACAGCAGAAGAAATTGAAAAGGTCTTGGGAAAACCAGTAAGTATCGTACAAAAGAATGAGCATGCAATTCAATCACCTGGAATGAAGTATCGCCATTATTCACCTAAGGCGCAATTGCATATATGTGAAACACATGAAGAATTTGAATTGTTTAGTCGAAGACTTCCACAAGCAATGAAAATGTCTTGTCATGTCACAACACAATTCGGTGATATTTTTCCACTGAAAGAATCCACCTATTATGATATCCTTCGATCTGCTGATATTAAGGGCGTGAAAGATATCATCATACTCTTTCCAGAAGAGGAAAGAAAACAGAAACCAGCATTGTATAATCGTATTGAAAAAGCATTGAGTAAAGAATAATACTCAAAGTATATACAATGCTATGACCCAAAGCATGCCTGAAAACATGATTTGAGCTTGGAGGATATAGCGTAATCTGTATGTATTGAAATCAGGGATATGTACTTGACAAAATCTATAGAATGCCAAACCCATTGCAAAAGCTCCGGCCGACATGATGATGTGTGATTGGGCAAGTTCTATACAACCCAATATCAAAAATGAAATCCACAATAAGCAGTGTACATAGAAGGGAATTGCTTTCATCGGACTACTAGTATTATGAAACAAGTGCATTTGTTTTATTCGATAAAGTATATCGCCTACCTTTCCAAACAGTACCATCTCTTCTTAATGACCATATCGCTGAATTGATGGCAAATACAATGAAAGTAGATGCTGTTAGTGCATGAAGAAATACATGCCATGATGGATAACCGAAATACAAAGCAATAATTGCACGAAGCGACATTCCAAGTATGATTGATAATCCACTAAAGATGGATATCATAGGATTATTCGTGAATATTCCAATACATAATGAGATGAATGGAAAAACATACGTGATGAAAAGGTGTGTGACAAAGAAGAGGAGTTTATGCATGTCGAAATGCATTGTGGCATATGCATTCTTAGAAAAACCTGTAAATATATCATGAGAAGTACGATACATTCTACATGAGATAATTTCGCTTGCTGAGGCATGACATAAGCGCTTGCCAAATGTTTTGATTCGTATAGCTAAATCTATGTCTTCAGCTATACTATTTGCAACTGCTGTATGTCCACCAATAGCTACATAAGAATCCTTCTTGAATAATAATGCTTGACCATTTGCTGCTGCAAATTGTGGATTGGGATTCTTCATGATTAAATCATGAGGCAAATAAGTGAGATATAAGGTGTGTATGAAAGGTACTGCTACATGCTCCCAGAATAAATGTAATTGTTGTTTTGGTACAGCACTTAGCATATCTATCTGATTCTTGATAGCAAAATCAACTAGAGAAGTAATGCTATCCGGATCATGAATGGTGTCTGCGTCTGTGAATAATATATACTCACCTTTTGACTTCATGGCTAATTGATGACAAGCATGAGGTTTGCCAATCCAATTCGAAGGTAATAAGCCGCCTTCAAGAATTGTCAAATGAGAGTATTCCTGGGCCAATCGTGCAAGAATTTCTCCTGTTCGATCTGTTGAATGATCATTCAATACAATCACTTCATAGTTAGAATATGTTTGATTGCAAAGAGATCGTATGCATAGTTCGATGATATCTTCCTCATTTCTTGCAGGAATCAATACGCTCACAAAAGGAATTTCTTCTAATTCAGTATCGATGCGATGTACATGATTGAATAAGATTGCATTGCGAACAGTATTGCATAGTAATATGAGTAATGCAATACATGTCAAAATTGACAATATGAGAATTGATTGATCCATGTGTTCACGAAGGAAAATTGATTGGCTTCATGTGTAATACTAGATGCAATCAAATGATTTCGCAGGAATCCGGTATATTAAGAGTCGGTAATCATGGCATTGTAAACAAGAGGTAATATTCATGAACAGAAAGTCTATAATCATGGTTATGATCATGATGTCAATCGGGATATTTCAAGGTTGTTCATTCCTGAAAGATTTGAACTCTATGCGCGATGTAGAGTTTCGTATCGGCTCTATCTCATCTGTGAAATTAGGTGGTGTATCTGTTTTGAATAAGAAAAAGGTAACAGATTTCTCTGTGGGCGAGACTATATCCCTAGCTAGTAGAGTAGCTGAAAAGTCATTGCCACTTTCATTGACTATACATCTTGAAGCGAGAAATCCGAATGAAGCAACTGATAATGTTCTATCGAATAATTCCATTGCAACTCTTCAATCATTGGAATGGAGATTATTAATTGATGAAGTTCCAACCATCGATGGAATCGTACAAGGACCCATTGCCATACCAGCAGGCGGAACTTCTATTTCCATTCCCATTTCGACTGAACTAGAATTATTCTCATTCTTTGAGGGAAGAGGATATGCTGGAATGGCAAAATTGGCTTTTGCTTTGGCAAATCCAGGAGAATCTACTGTATCTGTAAAACTTGATGCAAAACCCACGATTCAGACATTTCTTGGTACAATGTCATATCCGGGAAGAATCACAATCATTGAAAAGGAATTCAAATAGAGGGGGAATTAATAGAGATTGCTAATTTGCTGTAAATTATAAACTAGTTACATATGAGATCAATCCATGTTCAGATTTATTTCATTTATATTGTTCTTGCTTCCATGTATGTTATTCGGACAAGACGATTTATATATCACTGAATTTACAGATTCAACGATGTTTAATTTTGTTGGTGGAGCAAAGCTTGTCAATAAAAAAATTCGATTAACTGAATCTTTGCGATCTCAAAGTGGAGGTATATGGTTGAAAGAAAAGCGAAATGTTGCTAAAGATTTTACCATTCAAATCGGATTTCAAATTACGGATCCATCAGGAACAGGTGCAGATGGGATTGCATTTGTCATACAAAACACATCAGATACAATAATAGGAGAATTTGGTGCTGGCATAGGATATGCAGGTATACCAAACAGCATAGCTGTAGAATTTGACACATGGTATAATAGTCCGGGTGATGATCCGGATGATAATCATATTGGAATACAAACTCGGGGCATAAAACCAAATAGCTCAGATCATTCTCAAACTTTAGGAATTACTTCAAAAATACCAAAGCTGGAAGATGGGAAAGTACATATAATGAGAATAGTGTATGAAAAAAGTATAATGAAAGTATTTCTAGACGATTCTATTAATCCAAAGATCACAGCTACAATAAATCTTGATTCACTACTTAGCTTAGATAATGGAACTGCATGGCTTGGATTTACATCATCAACTGGTGGTGCATGGGCTGCTCACGACATCGTGTCTTTTGGGCATCGTAATGTAAATAAAATAATTGCAAATGGATTAAATCCTGCAGGTACTATTTGCCCAAATCAAGTAGTTACACTAAGTGGATATAGCTCTGATACTACAACTATTACAGGTTGGAAGTGGATTCTACCTAATGAAATAAAAACTGGACAAACAATTCAATATTCAAATTCTATTGAAGGTGAATATCCAATAATACTACTTATTGAAAGGGGTAAATCTATTGACACTATGAAGTCAATTATCAAAGTGTATAATCCTATTCAACTTGCAGTTAATGACACTTCAATATGTGCCAATTCATCAGTGATGGTAAAGGCTAAGTCAAATGTCAAGAATGTTCCATTTACATATTCATGGAAAGCACTCAATGGAGGTACATTTATAGGAGATAGTAATACAGATAGTCTCCAAACAAATTTACTAGCACCGGGAGTATACCTATTTGAAGTATATGCGCAGGATGCCTTTGGGTGTGATGCAAGAGATACAGTTTCAATAGAAGTAAGACCTAGTATAAATATAGTACTACATGATTCAACTAAAGTCTGTTCAAAATCTGATTATGAAACAGAAATCAAAATTAGTGGAGGAACACCACCCTACAACATTCAATGGTATGTGAATAATATCTTAGATACTACGAAATTATCAAAAATTAGATTGTTGTCAATTGATACATCATTGATGCTTAGGTGTATAGTCATTGACTCCAAGGGATGTATACAATCAAAAGTACAATCCATTATTGTTGATGGTCCTAAATTATCATTTGACACTTTAGTTGAAGTCTGTGCTTGTGTACCAACAAGTATTGGAGGAAATGCCAGCAATAGAGATATGAAATATACTTATCGATGGGAAGTAATAGATGGAATTGCTGAAAGTGAACTTTCAGACACATCATCAGCAATTACTCAATGCACAACCTCAAGGACAAGGCATTATCAACTAATCGCAACTGATACGAATGGCTGTACGTCAATGCGGGAAGTTACTGTTAGTGTAGATTCAATTTCTATACCGATAGAAGTACATTTGCCATCCATACATATTCATCCACTTGAAAAAAGTGCAAAGATTCCGATCACTATTCAATCAATACCGGATTCATTACAATGTACTGCACATAAAATTACCTTTGATATTATGTTTGATTCATGGGTTTTTGATCCAAATCCAACAATTACGAAGGGTATAGTGGTTAGTAATTCTATTTCAGGAAGAACAAGGACTTTAACAATAACTATTGACTCACTCCCAATATTGAAAATAGGAGATACCCTTACATGTATAGTTGGTTCAGCAATTATGGGCGATCCGGGTCTAACAGATATTACTTTTACAAACTCTTATTGGAACTGTTCGAAGTGGAAATCTGAACCTAAAAATGGATCGATAATAATTGACTCCTTATGCAAATTATCAGATGGAAGTATTCGCCTATTAGATTTTTCTGGAATTCCATACATACATTCCATATTTCCCCATCCTACCTATGACAACTTTGATATTAATGTATTTCGTTTCCATGGTGAAGCAGTAGAAATATTTTTGATTGATGCTCTTGGCTCTATTGTTGATAAACGAGTTTGGAAATCAGGATTAATGACTGATACCCTCAATCCAGAAAAGAACAATTACCATTATGAAGGAAATTGGCCAGCAGGATCATATCGTATTGTAATGAAGTCTATATATGGTATAGACATTGAGCATTGTATTATCATGAAATGAAATCGTTATTGATAATATATCCCTAAATTTCTAAGTATAATAGAGATATCAATATAAATTTCAGTGTAAATCATATTCAAAATACATTTGTAATTTGACAGACATTCATTGCATTCTCCCATATGACAACATTATTTAGAACACTAATATTCTTATACACATCACTTAATGTATTTGCCCAAGGTGATTTGTATATCAGTGAGTTTACAGATCCCTCCATGTTTAACTTCGTGGGAAAAGCAAAATTATTTGACAAAAAAATACGCCTCACAGAGTCAACGTATAATCAGGGTGGGGGAATATGGCTCAAAGAAAAACGTAATGTTGCTCAAGATTTTTCCATTCAAATTGGATTTCAAATCACACAACCGGGTAATTCCGGAGCTGATGGTATTGCATTCGTTATTCAAAATCAGAAAAGTGATGCAATTGGAATATTTGGTGGAGGAATAGGATATGCTGGAATACCGAATAGTCTTGCTATTGAATTTGATACTTATCCGAATTCTGAATACCTAGATCCAAATGATAATCATATTGGCATTCAAACTCGGGGAAAAAATGCGAATAGCGCCGATCATGCAATCACACTGGGAACATCGAGAAATATTCCACAATTGGAAGATGGTACAGTACATATCATGAGAATAGACTATGTCAACAAAATCATGAAAGTATATCTCGATGAATTCAATACACCAAAAATCACAGCGTATGTTAATATTGACTCTCTCCTCGATCTAGAAAATGGGAAGGCATGGCTCGGATTTACGTCCTCCACCGGTGGTGCATTTGCAAATCATGATATTGTATCATTTGGACATAAAAGTAACTCAAAAATCACTGTAGAAGGTCTCACACCTGCAGGTACAATTTGTCCAAATCAACTTGCATCTCTCATTGGTTTTACATCTGATTCAGCGAATGTGATTTCATGGACATGGAATCTTCCTGGTGAAACAAAAAATGGAAAAATTGTTTCATTCTCAAGTCCAGTTTCGGGCACTTATCCAATTCAACTCATCATAAAAAGATCAGTTGGGATTTTGATTGATACATTAAACACCACAATCAGAGTGGAAAACCGTGCAATTGTGGAAGTGAATGACACTACGATTTGTGAAAATAATGTTGCAGAATTCTTCGCAAGAGTCCAAAATACACAGGGTGCATTCACGTATGAATGGAAATCACTCGATGGTCAGCTCATTGATGGTTTGATGAATGGAGAATCTATCAAAACCAAGAACATGAAACCTGGCACATATCATTTTGAGATATATGTTCGCGATATCTATGGTTGTGATGATCGCGACACTGCAATACTCATAGTTCGTACACTTCCAATCATACAAAAGCAATCAATCATTCAGGCATGTGCTGGTGATATTGTACGAATTAATCCAATCCTCAATAGTACTTCTAGTACATTGACATATCGATGGATTCCTATTGATGGAGTGATTGGATCTGTCAATGGTTCATCTCTAACAGTGAGAAAAACAGAAGTTGGTATTCATGAATATACTGTGATAGTCAAAGATGCACTGAATTGTACTGTTTCAAATACATATCAAATTCAAATATCATCTAAACCCACTCTGAATGGGGGAAGTGATGTGAAGGTGTTCTGTATCGGAGATACCATAGAAATTGGAAAAAATGCGACTGTCATAGGTGGAACTCCTCCATATCGTTATGAATGGAAACGATTGACTCCTGGCAATGCCAATATTGTGAATCCCTATCAAGCAAGTACATTGATTTATCCAACAATGGCAGGGAATTATGAATTGAGTATTACTGATTCAAATGGCTGTGTGGATGCTGATACCGTATTTGCAGATGTAAGACTCATTCCTGATGCAAATGCAGGACCAGATATCACCGAATGTGTTTGCGATCAGAAAGGTGGCATGATTGGCATTCCTGCAAAGTGTGGTGTTTTACCATTCACATATCGCTGGTCTGGATTGAAGAATGCTCCACTAACTGCTCTGAGTAGGCTCGATACAATTCCGATTTTTGTTAAGGTAAATGAGAATCCAAGTGTAAAAACAAGCTATGGATATATTCTTACAGTCACTGATGGACAAAATGTTTCAAGAAGTGATACAGTTTTCTATACACTCAATCCATGCCCAAAAGTTGATGCTGGAAGATCCCAATTTATCTGTAGTCCAATAACACCCTTTAATTTGACTCCAACAGTTATTGCAGATCCAACAGATTCACTGGTTTATGAATGGTCACCGAGTACATATTTAAGTGACCCCACAGATCCAAGACCTTTAATGACATTACCAGACAGCACGCTTTCGATTACATATACATTGACTGTATCAACTCCACTTGGATGCATTGGTACCGATACTGTGAATTTCCAAACAGAACAATCGATGTCACTTTCACTCAAAAGAAATGATACAAATCGTATATGCATTTGCCGAGGTGACAGCGTTATATTATATGCCGAAGTACAAGGTGGATCATCTCCATATAGATATGAGTGGATTCCAATTGGACTTCAAAGTACAAGTCCTTTCTGTACGGTAAGCCCACTTATCAATACTCTATATACAGTGCGTGTATTTGATGCGAAAGGGTGTTCGCTTTCTGATACGATTTCTGTTTGTGTGGAACCGGTTCCAAATCCTCGTCCTGCATCAGATACAACAATTTGCTTTGGTGATATCACGCCAAAGCGTGGTGAAGTAGCAACATGTGGTAAAGCACCATTTACATATGCATGGTCTCCTACTACAGGTATTGATGATCCAACAATTCATAATCCTAGATTCTCACCTGATACTTCAACGTTGTATTCATTGACAGTTACTGATGCAGGAGGAATGTCTACAACTGCATATATGGTCATCAATGTAAGACCAAAGCTAGAAATGAGTATCATCGCAGATTCCTTGATGTGCAAAGGAGGTTCGTTTACCGCAATTGTGAATGTTAATGGTGGAACTCCTCCTTATATTCCAAACTGGACCATCAATGGTATGGCAGTTTCTTCTACAGATACAGTATTGTCAATTGCAGGCATTGATTCTGACTTTGTAATTGCATGCACAATCATGGATTCCGCAAATTGCTCCATTAGCGCACAGCGATTGATAAGAGTAAGTGGACCTGATTTATCATTTCCTGATCAAGTATTTGTATGTCCTTGCGACTCAGTGATTATCGGTGGAGAAGCAATAGGCGGAACACCTAGTTATGCATATCAATGGACAGATTTGGATGGATTGAAACCTTTGGAATTGCGTGATAGCACTATTTCAACAACAATTTGTTCACCAACAAAAAGTAGGGAATATCTGCTTCGTGCTATCGATGCAAATGGATGTTCAGTTACAAGAGGTGTTTCAGTTGTATATGATGCCGGATCAATTCCAGTATCATTACATATTC
>JACCDW011791524.1_pt1 | contig 11235 bp, 9 predicted proteins | sample 7449781 | NCBI WGS metagenome assembly JACCDW01 (sample SAMN15323449, study PRJNA562643) | freshwater metagenome | isolation source: river surface water | place: USA:Blue River Watershed | collected 2017-08-18
CCGTTTACATTTTCAATATTAGACAAACAACCTAAACATGTTTATTGTTTTGAACCAAAATTAACATTGTTTGATACAATGAAAAAAAATATTGGTCATCATGATAATGTTACCTTAATTAATAAAGGTATAAACAACATCGATGGCGAAACTAAATTTAAAGGCCTATACTTTTCAGATGTTAAAGAAACCCATGGAAGAACTGCAATTGCAGATGCAATTACATTTGATACATTCTTAAAGGAATATGATGTAACGCAAATTGATTTCATGAAAATTGATTGCGAAGGCGGCGAATATGACATCTTTACAACGGAACGTTTACCATGGATTAAACAAAATGTTAAAAAGATTGTAGGAGAATGGCATTTGTCTACTCCGGAGTTAAAAGAAAAATTTAGAACGTTTCGAGACACGTATTTAAAACAATTTCATACGTTTGATGTTTATTCGTGGGATGTTGTAGATATCAAATGGGACTTATGGAATGATCATTTTATTGAATATTATAATGAAATAACTCTTTACATCGATAACCGAAAAGCAGAGAAAAAAGAATATTGGCGATTAACAGAATGGCCAACTTTAGAATTTACAACATCAATACCGCCAAAAGGTTGTGTAATTGACTGTGCATTTTGTCCGCAGAGAACGTTAACAAATATATATAAAGCAGATAAAACAATGACATTTGAAAATTTTAAACGTGTCATTGATAAATTGCCAAAAGAAGTACGTGTTACATTTTCTGGATTTACTGAACCATGGTTGAACAAACGTTGTACAGACATGTTGATTTATGCATCACAACAAGGACATCCAATATCAGCTTTTAGTACAGGCGTAGGAATGACTGTTGAAGATGTTGAACGCATCAAAGATATTAAATTTGTAAGTGGACCAAATGGAGGTTTTTGTTTGCATATTCCGGATCAAGAACGAATTGCAAAACATCCTATTACTCCTAGATTGATTGAAGTATTTGAACGATTCAAACAACTAGAAAATCATATTCAAGGCTTTTATGTTATGTGTATGGGAGAACCACATGAATCAGTTAAACATTTATGGCCAGAAACCCACATTCCAACATTTTGGTCTAGAGCTGGCAATTTGCTAGGCGAAGCCATTATTAAACCAGAATTAGAAAAATACAAAGATAGATTTCAACACATGGATCATGGCGATAAAGCAATGACTTGCGGATGCATTGAAGATTTATATCACAATGTAGTTTTGCCAAATGGCGACGTTTCATTATGTTGTATGGATTATGGTTTAAAACATATTACAGGAAACATCTACGAACAAGATTATGAAGATGTAATTCCTCGTCCATTGCAATGTTTTGCATTGTGTCAAGGATGTGAAAATGCAGTAACTCCAGAAAGTAAATCATGACATTAGAATATTGGTTGCATAAATATATACAAGATCCTAGGAATCAAGAAATTAATTTTAATCTAGGATACGCATATGAACAACAAGGACAAACAGCTTCAGCAGCTGGCTTTTATTTGCGTAGCATTGAATTTGGATATGATGTAAATTTACAATATGAAGCATCGTTACGTATGGCTTTATGTTTTGAACGCCAAGGTGATCGTATCTTTACAATTAAAGGTATTCTATTGCGTGCAGTTTCTTTAAAACCTAAAAGACCAGAAGCATATTTTTTACTTGCAAGAATATATGAACGCAATCGAGATTGGCAAGAATCATATACTATGTCAGTTTTAGGACAAGAACACGCAACAGAACCTGCAGCTACAAGAACTGATGTAGAATATCCTGGGGTGTTAGGTTTACGATTTGAACAAGCTGTTAGTTCTTGGTGGATTGGTTTATGGGACGAATCTATTTCTTTATTTAAGGAATTAGAACAACAAGATATGCCAGAACTATATAAAATGGCAATAAGAAACAATTTAAATACATTAAAAACAAAATAAAGGAAAAAATGACAAGAAAGTTAGACAAAGAACATCTAGATGAAATTCAAATGCTTCGAGACTCATTTGCTACAAATGCAAATAATCTAGGATCAGTTTCATTAGAACAAATTGCAATTAACCGAAGATTAGAGTTTTTAAACGACGAACAAAACAAGTTATATGCTGAATTCGAAACTCTTAGAAAACAAGAACAAGAATTGTTAGAAAAAATGCGTGAGCGATATGGAGATGGCCAAATCAATATTGCTGACGGAACGTTTACACCAGATTCTGGTTTGACCCAATAATACTATATTTATAAATAAAAAAATCATAGGAGTATTATAATGGCAGAAAGAATCGTTTCTCCAGGCGTATTTACGAACGAAGTAGATCAATCGTTTTTAGCCGGAGGCGTTGCTCAAATCGGAGCAGCAATCGTAGGCCCTACCGTAAAAGGACCTGCATTAGTTCCTACGCAAATTACATCATTTGGAGAGTATGAACAAATATTTGGATCGTATAGTGACGATTCATATGTTCCATATGTAGTTCAAGATTATTTACGTAATGGAAATGTAATCACAGTAACACGTTTATTGTATGAAGATGGTTATAAATTAACCAATGGTGCTTTAGCAATAGTTGCAACCTCAGGGTCCGTATCGACAGTAACACACGTACTTCATCCTACACAAGCAGTAACTACATCTGGAACAACTGCATTATTTGAAGATTCAGTATTATTAGATGCAGGGTCGGGTTCATTTGCTTTAAAAATTTCAGGATCATATGTAGCAGCTTCAGATTCAGCAATTGGGTTTAATGGATCATTCTTAGTAGCAGAAGGTACTGCAATTTCGGCATCAATTGTAAATTCAAGCAATAAATATTTAACTGCAGTATTTGGAAATTCGCCAAAATCTACAGATTATCCAGTTTATGTTCAGTATGAAAATACAGCAGCAACTGCGTCATTTAACAATTTAGGAGATGTAACAACAACATTAGAAATTATTTCTAATTTAGATTTACAACAAGATTATCAAACAGCAATTACACCATGGGTTACTTCACAAAAAATTGGAAGCGCTGTTAAAAACTTGTTCCGTTTCCATACTTTATCTCATGGAACATCAGTTAATTATGAAACAAAAGTTGGTATTAGAGACATTAGAACAGCAGCTGAAGTATCTGATCCGAATGGATATGGTACATTTACGGTAGAAGTTCGTAAAGTTAATACAGTAACACCTGGTATTGCTAATTCGCCATATGTATCAAACGATACAGATTCATCTCCGGATCGAGTTGAACAGTTTTTAAATGTAAATTTAGATCCAGATTCTCCTCGTTACATTGCAAGAATTATTGGAGATCGTTATCAAACATTGGATACAAATAACAATCTAGTTGTTAACGGAGATTATCCAAATGCATCAAAATATATTAGAGTAGAAGTAACAGATGCAGTAGCAAATAAAACAAATGATAAAACTTTGATTCCATTTGGTTTCCGTGCAATGTATTCTCCGATACCGAATGTATCATCAAAGAATTTAGTTGCATTATCATATGTTACATCTCAAGTTGTATCAAATGCATATAGTGCAAATAATTATCATGGTTTTGATTTTACTAAACAAAACAACTTGAATTATTTAGCTCCAATCGTTGTTACTAATCCGTCAACGGGTAGTAATTCTGATTTTTACTTAGGAGATGTAAATCAATCAAGTCAAGCTGCATTCCCAACATTAGCAACTGCATATTCTGGTTCGTTAGAATCTGCATTGACTGGCGGTACTATGTCTAGCAATGTTTCTTTAGATACCCGTAAATTCATTGTAGGATTCCAATATGGGTTTGATGGTGCAAAGCCAAACTTAAAAAAATATTCAGGACAATATATTAGTGCAACAAATACATTTGGGTTTGATTGTTCATCAGCATCTGCAACTGGTACTGTATCATATAATAAAGCATTTTCATTGTTAGCTAACACTGATTACTATGATATGAACATGATTATTACTCCAGGTATTATTTATAGTTTGCATCCATATGTAACACAATTAGCTCGTCAATTGGCTGAAAATCGTCAAGACACATTCTATGTGATGGATTCAAATGCATTAACAGATTCTACAGAAACAGTTGTAAATCAAGTAACAACTATTGATAGTAGTTATACTGCAACATATTGGCCATGGGTGAGAATTATCAATCCTAGTAAAAATGTTCCATTATGGGTACCGCCATCAGTAATGGTTCCTGGAGTATTAGCATTTAATGATGCATTTGCAGCACCATGGTATGCACCAGCTGGATTGAATCGCGGAGGTTTAACTCAAGTAACTGACACATATAAGCATTTAACTCAATCCGATCGTGATGCATTATATCAAGCTCGTATTAATCCTATTGCAAACTTTTTAAATGATGGAGTAGTTGTTTGGGGTCAAAAGACATTACAAGCTAAACCAAGTGCATTAGATCGAGTAAATGTGCGTCGTTTGTTAATTGAAGTTAAGAAATTTATTGCATCGTCGACACGCTATTTAGTATTCGAACAAAATACTTCAGCAACACGCAATCGTTTCTTAAGCATCGTTAATCCGTATATGGATCAAGTTAGAGCTAAACAAGGATTGTATGCATTCCGTGTAGTAATGGATCAAACAAATAATACACCAGATTTAATTGATCAAAATATTTTATACGGTCAAATTTTCCTTCAACCAACTCGCACGGCTGAGTTTATTATTTTAGATTTCAATATTCAACCAACAGGTGCTGGCTTTGCTGGTTAATTTGTTTTGAATATATTTTTAAAATAAAAAGTTTAAAAGGTAGGACTTCGGTTCTACCTTTTTTCGTTTATGTTGATATTTATAATAAAAAATAAGGATACGCAAAATGGCATTAGAACAACAAATAAATCAAAATTTGAGCTATGCTTCTGAAAATGAAATGTTCGATACTGCATTTTCATGGGAACCGAAACGCCAACATCAGTTTATCATGGAAGTACAAGGAATTCCATCTTATCTTATTAAGACTTCAGCTAAACCATCAATGACAAATGGTGAAGTTGCTTTAGATATGATTAACGTTAAACGTTACGTTAAAGGTAAATCGGAATGGAATGCAATCGAAGTAACTCTATATGATGCAATAGTTCCATCCGGAGCACAAGCTGTAATGGAATGGGTTCGTTTACATCATGAATCTAGAACAGGTCGCGACGGATATTCATCATACTATAAAAAAGAAATCAAATTGCATCAACTTTCGCCATTAGGTGAAGTAATTGAAGAATGGACTTTAAAAGGTGCATTTATCACTGAATCAAATTTTGGAACATTTGATTGGACTTCTGATGCAGTTCAAGAAATTTCAATGACTCTTCGTTACGATTGGGCATTCTTAAATTTCTAATTTATATTTTAAATGGGGGTCTTTTGCCCCCATTTTTTATGTTCTTACATATTTATAATAAAGGTTATATATGAGTAATACGAATACAACAAGATTAGGCAATTCAGATATAGTTAGTATTGCAAAACAACGTTTCGAAAAACGACAACAAAGCAAATTACCAAGTATCGTTGTAAATTTACCAAGTAACGGTACAATATATCCAAAAACCCATCCTTTATCTTCAGGTCAAATAGAAATGCGTTATATGACTGCATATGATGAGGATATTTTAACTAATACAAGTTATATTCGCGAAGGCATTGTATTTGACAAATTATTAGAATCATTAGTAATGTCAGATGTAGATATTGCTGATATTGCAAGTGTAGATAAAGATGCATTAATTGTTAATGCTAGGATTGTAGCATATGGCGCAGATTATCCAGTTACAGTTAAACATGATTCAAAAGAATTAGAGCGAACAATTGATTTAAGAAAATTACAGTTTAAACAATTTAATTTAATTGCAGATGATAACGGCGAATTCGAATATAAAACCGAATCTGGACATGTATTAAAATTTACATATGCAATTGATATATACACAAAAACGATTGTTGATTTATTAAAAAATATCATTGTAGAAGTAAACGGAAATCGCAATACTGATCAGATCGATCATTTTCTTCGTTATGAATTTTTAGCTGGAGATTCAAGAAAATTTAGAGAATATTATGCAACTAATGCCCCGGGTTTAGATTTACAATATGAATTTGAAGGTGAAGATGGGAGCACCTTCACAACTACCTTTCAACTTAGAACAGACCTTTTTTGGTTTTAAACCAGAAGACCGAGTAAAATTTCACGAAAATATTTTTAATTTATTGTGGTATGCTAATGGTAAATTGTCATGGGATGATGTTTATAATATGCCTATTTTCTTAAGAAATTATTACGTTAAACGCGTTAATAAAATGATTGAACAAGAAACTGAACGCATAGAACAGCAACAAGCTAAATTAAAATCTAAAACTCCTAATAATCTTCGTAGATAATATTTATTATAAATGAAGAAATCTAATATGCATATCATACGCCGTCTTAAACAGCAACCTCGTCACGGTGTCGGACCAACGTTAGCCGACGCAGCTGAAGTTATTCGAGCTTTTTCGAATCTAACAACAGCTAATGCTGCCGCAGCTGCACAAATGGTATCGACAAATGAAGATTATCTTGCTGGCATCGGGCGTATACGTCAAATGATAAAAGACACAAATGATGCATATACTGAAGCAACAAAAACAACAAGATATCTTAGTGAGGAAAATAAAGATTTAGCTAAAAACTTTGGTTTAACAATTAATGAAGCAGTACGATTAAATTATTCATTACAAAAAGCTTCTAAAAATTTTGGCGTCGGAGGCGATGCATTAAAAAAATATACAATGAATCTTAAAGGACTCATTGGACAAGTTGCTACACAAGGAGATTTAATTGAAAACAGTTATGGTAAATCATTGTATCAAATTCAAGAAGTGTTGCAAGAAAATCTTCAATTATCTGGCGAACAAGCTAATAAGTATTCATTATTTGCTGCATTTCAAAATAAAACCGCTGAAGAAGCGTTATTATCAGAATATAAAATGGGCAAGGCTATTGATGAAAAAACTAGTACGTCCGGAAATTTTAGAGATATCATACAAGATATTGCATCATTATCAGAAGATATACAATTACAATATTCAAAAATACCAGGAGATTTAGCTCAAGCAACAGCAAAAGCACGTGCTTTAGGTTTTAGTATGAATGATTTACATAAAACTGGTAAACAGTTATTAAATATTGAATCTAGCATCGGAGATGAATTAGAATATCAATTATTATCAGGTCGTAGATTAGTTGATACAAAAGGGCAAAGTTTAACCAATTCCTATCGAGAAGCAGTATTTCAGCGCAATGCTACAAAACAAGCTGACACATTACTTGATATCTTAAATCAAGAAGGCGAAACATTAGAAAATAACATGTTTGCTCGCGAACAAATGTCTAAATTGTTAGGTATGGATGAAGCCGCATTAGCTCGAGCATTAGGTAAAAAGAAAATACTAGATAAAATAGGCGGAGAATCGCTATTTAAGTTATCCGGCGAGGAATTATTCACTGCAGCTAAAAATCTCGGTGCAAGTGCTGCAGATCTAGAAGCATTAAAACAAGAAGAAGATACGCGCAGTATCGATCAAAAAATGTTAGCTAATTCCGATAAAATGCTTAGCGTGGTACAGGTAGGTTTATTTGGGTCTGCGGATAAAGCTGACGAATATATAACTCAACAACAAAAAGAAATAAAAGCCGTTCAACAAGGATTTATTGATGCATCAAAAACAATGGGAGAGGCTATAGGTCCTGCGACGAAGGATATGATCGGAGGTGCATATACTACTAAACGTAAATTAATAGATACTGGTACAACTACTCTCAGAGCTATGGATTTCTTAAGAGGCACTGAAATTGAAACTGTAAATTTATATCCAGCAGAAGTTGTCTCAAATGGAGGCGCAGAGTTAGCGTCCGGCGGCGTAATCCCGCCAGGTTATCCAAATGATACGTATCCTGCTATGTTAACATCGGGTGAAACAGTAATACCTGCAGGAGAATCGCCAGTCGGTAATATGGCTGCCTTTGCTGCAGCAATAGTAAATGCAATAAACAAACAAACTGATGCTTTAACTAGTAATAGTGGCATCAATGCACCATATTGGAGTTAAAAAATGCCAGAGTTAATAAATTTATTACCATCGCCTAATACGATTTGGTTTACTAACCCAACGGCACAAGCATCATCGCAATTTATTTCTCCATATAATATACTACCAGATTTAATTTATGTAAATCCAACTAGTGCCGCTTCTTCGCAGTTTAGTTCAGTATCTACAATATCAAGTCCTTATTATCAAGGAAATGCATCATCAATTTTAATACAAAACGTTTTACCTGGATTAGGCGGATTGCAATACCGACGTCCGCAAGATGCATATGGAACTGTGTATTCTGCTGATAGTGCATTGGAAAATTCAGAAAAAATAAACGATGTAAGTGATCCAAAAATCAATTGGACATCTGGTAATTTCATTCATACTAATGTTGACATTAAAACACCTATCGGTAACGTATTAGGCTTTGCTGCATTGTCAGCTGGGTCGCTTACTGGCATTCCTCAAATAGGACAAATTGGCATTTCTTTAATCAATGGATTTGATAATTCATTATCTGGAACTTATAGTACTTTACCATTTAACCAATTAACTAACAAGTTATTTCCAGGTACTAATATAACATCACCAGTTGCATATCCAGATTTTAGATCCAGAATAAATATTGCATCAAATTCCGATGTTTCTAATATTAATCAAGCACTAGCATATACTAGAGCTATTAGATTAGATGGTTTAAGTGCATCATTACGTGGCTCGATAAAAGCAGGTATATATGCCGCAGCTGCTGCTACTCCTGTCGGCCCATATAGTATATTTGGTTTAGATAGTTTAAGTACTGCAGGTTATGGGTGGGGAGAACATGATAATCCATATGCAGTACGTAAAGACTTCACAATGCGAAGTCATGTTGCAAAGCAATGGCGACCAGGCGCACGTATAGATCAATTAAATGATCTGTCAATTGGATCTAGTGTAACCGCTGGACAATTTGTTAGAACATTAAATCCATTGGAATTAGCGACGCCATTCCGAGGAGATAAAGTTAACGTTATTGATTTTAGTAAAAGAAAATTAAAAGATGCATACCTATGGAATCCAGATAGAGTATTTTCTGCAGAAAGTGTATTAGGTGTTAATTTAAATTCATTGGGCATAACACAAGATTTTATTAAATTTTATATGACTGGGCCTAAATTACAAGCTGGTAATTTATTGAGTGAAGATGATATAATCGTTTTCCGTGCAGTACTTACTGGGTTAGATGATTCATTTACTGCAAACTGGACACCGGTGCAAATGATTGGTAGAGCAGATCCAAATTATATATATACTAGTTATGGTCGCGATATGTCAATAAGTTTTACAGTATATGCTACAGACCGCGATGAAATGCAACCTATATATCGCAAATTAAATGCTTTAGCTGGATATACTGCACCAACATATAATCCAGAATCAATTGCAATGGAAGCGCCGTGGATGCGATTAACTATAGGCGATTTATTAGTTCAACAGCCAGTTGTATTATCATCTGTATCATACACATATGATGTAGGAGATGCCCCATGGGAAATTAATATCGAAAATGACCCTAACATGATGCAAGTTCCATTTAAAATATCAGTACAAATGCAATTCAATGTTATAACTGATTATTTACCACAAAAAGGAGGTAGATTCTATACATTAGCTAAACGATTTGCAGGGGATGAAGCTCAGCCAATTGCTGGTAATGACAATTGGTTAAGTGATGCTAAAGGTAATTTATCAGTAGTTGATTTAGTACAACGTTGGAAAGTTTCTAAAACTAAATTTAAACGAAGTAAATTGGACGATGTAGACATAACAGATCCGGCTGCAGATTTACTAAAACAACTAAATAAGCCAATATAACTAAAGGTAAATAATTATGAATCGATATTCTACGGTTAGAGTTATTAAAGATGAATTAACATCAAAACGATACTTTAATACTATTATAATACCAACCCCGGAAATAACTAGTAATGATGTATACATACAAACAACAACTCAAGATCGTTTAGACAGATTAGCATATATTTTTTATGATGATGAATCAATGTGGTGGTTAATTGCATCTGCTAATGGATTAGGAAAAGGTACTTATATCGTTCCTCCAAATACAAGATTAAGAATTCCAACGAAAACTAATATACAACAAAATATTATTAATACAAATAACGATCGATGAATATATTTTATACCGAAGTTGATGATAATTTACGCAAAGAGTTAAATGCTCGAGCAAGAACAGGCTTTACAGATCGTAGCACCAATGCATTGAATTTCATGCTCGGTAAAATTGCCAATGCTCAAGTATCGGCATATACCGGAAATAATTCAGCTACTAAAATTGTAGGAACATTAGGTGGAGCACAAGTACAAGGCGGCCGCTATTTACCTACAGGCCCAGATGGTTATTTATCAGAACGAGAAGTTACTCAACAAGATGTAGATTTTTATACTGAACGAGATCAACATACAGACCCAGATAATAAAGATATTATACTAGGCAATGCATATGTTCGCGAACGTTCTATTATAGATACTAGTAAAAGAATAGGACCGTATTTAACTGATATCAGTATTAATATTGGCGATCATTCCATGGGATTATTAAATAAAGCAACTGTAAAATTTATAATTCCAAATCCATTGGTTGATTTAGATTATGTTGAACAAATTTGGTTTCGTCCTGGCCGCTATGCATCAATTGATATAGAACATCCAGAATCAGCAGTAGTTTCTAGAAGAGAAACTGATGGATTACTAACACCCAAAGTATTACCAAAAAAAGAAAAAATCCGAGAACTTTATCCGGATTGGGATGTTGATGAATTTGAGAAAAAAATCAGCAGAATGAATGCAATTCGTTTTGAAGGATTGATTACATCATTTGATTTTCAATATACCAATGACGGTACTATTGATGCATCTATATCATTAACTGGTACTAGTAATGTATATACCGATGTATCAATGTATCTAAATGAAGATAAAGTTAAAGATCAAGATAAAACGAAACCAGTTTCTCCAGCTGATGTTAAATCAAAAGGTCGACCAGAATTTTTTCAAATTTTATATGATAGAACGGATACAATTGTTAAAGAATTTCAATCAAAAATACCAGGAACAGAAGTAAC
>JACCDW010312168.1_pt1 | contig 11233 bp, 10 predicted proteins | sample 7449781 | NCBI WGS metagenome assembly JACCDW01 (sample SAMN15323449, study PRJNA562643) | freshwater metagenome | isolation source: river surface water | place: USA:Blue River Watershed | collected 2017-08-18
CTGTAAAGGGTGCTACATTTTTTTCAATATCGCCTGTGAGCATTTCCAAATTCACACCTAGTGAACCGTGTTGTTCGAAAATGTCTATTAAAGATTGAATGTCTTCTGCTTTATTGGACTTAGGATTATACCATGAATTAAACAACTTAATGAAAATCCATTGTGTCCATTTATAATATTCCGGAGACGAAGTGCGCACCTCTCTGCTCCAATCATAGCAAAATCCAATCTTGTCAAGTTGATCGCGATAACGCGCAATGTTTTGTTCAGTAGTTAAAGCCGGATGCTGTCCTGTTTGAATCGCATATTGTTCTGCTGGTAAGCCAAATGAATCGTAACCCATTGGGTGAAGTACATTGAAACCCTCTAATTTTTTATACCTCGAAAAGATATCAGAAGCAATATAGCCAAGAGGATGTCCAACGTGCAAACCTGCACCAGATGGATATGGAAACATATCTAAGACATAAAACTTTTGTTTAGAAGGGTCTTCAGTAACTTTGTAAGTTTCATTTTTTGCCCAAAACGCCCGCCATTTCGCTTCAATCTGCTTAAACTCGTATTCCATTCCTCTTTATTTGAGGCAAAGATAAGGATTCAAGTGATAGATTAATCTCTACTTCTTTTGCCAGTAGAGGTTAAGGTTGCCCTTTTCTGTATAAACGTATGAATTCTTTTTACGGCAAAAAACGACAGGAGCGTTGAAATCTTGTTTTAGAATTTGCAAATATTTGTATACCATCCGTTCTGAAATCCCAAGTTGGATAGAGATCTTCTTGGCATTGCCAGTGTTTTCTTGTGTAATTAAATCAATTAACTTTTGTATAGTTCTAATTCTCATTTGGGAAAGTTGCGTAAAGAAATATAAGAATACTGAAATATGAATTCAGTTACATTTTCAACGCTTTTTTTTCCACTCCCACGTTAAATTTCCAGGTTCTGAAAAATAATACGTTTTCCTAAATCGACTATAACGAACAGGTGCTTTAAGCTCTTTTTTTATGCACTTAACATATAAGTATATTGATCGTTCTGAGGTTCCAATTTTTGTTGCAGATTCTTGCGGAGACCCTGTTCTTTCTTTTTCAATAAGGTGAATAAAGTGTTTGATTTTGGAGATGTTCATAAAAGTGATTGATTTTTGTGTAAATATACATATATGTGCATTACAAAAACCGAATCATAAAAAATAATATGGTCAATACAAAAAAAAGTTTATCATAGGAATTACTAGACGCCACACTTTTTCTTTCTAAAAAATACCAAGAACTTAAATATAGTCCCCCAATCCAGAGACCATTTTGAGTTAACGGAGAAAGGACGAAAAAAGAGAAAGCAAGTAAAGCGAAAATCAAAGAGACCCATTTTGACCTGCTAATTCCAAGAACCGAAGGAATGGTCTTCCAATCAATAGGATCTAACCGAATGTCCTTTATATCAGAGAGTATCGCCAGGTGCAAAAAATAAAAGAAAAATCCGAGTCTCCAATAAGATTCACTGGGATATTTTTCTAATTGCTGATGAGGGAACAGTATTAGCACATAAGTCCACACCAGTGCTACAATAATTGCTTTAAGAAATGGTATTCTTCTTAATGTTAGTAAGGAATTTGGAATTAAATACCAAAAGGTTAATAACAGAATAATAATTAACGTACTATTCCATTTAACTTGCAACCAAAAAACCAGCATATAGCATGCTCCAAGTAAATGAACTATAACTAAAATAATAAGGACTCGTCTTGTTGCTGAATACCAATCTTGCCATTCATTGTCAAGCTGACCAAAATTCCACTTGATTAGTCTGTGGGAAGTATAAAGCGTTAAAACTAAGAAATAGACGAGAGCACCCCAAAGAAAAGTGGTTTTGGAATAAGGTGCAAAAGAAATAGAGATCAGGGCAGCACAAACAGCTAAAGAGATGTTAGATTTATCTAGGAACTCGATTATCCTATTCATTTCTAAAAAGTGTATCCAAAACGCTCGCTACCGGAATTCTTTCAATACAAGAGCACTTTTTTCCTTTTTTACATGACGTGCAATTATTATCAAATGTCAACCAAACACTATTTTTCCCGAGTGCGTGCCATCTTCCTGGATGAATCGGTTTTCTGGAAGAAAAAAGTCCTACGGCTCTTCGATTACACAAACCTGCAATATGATAAGGTCCTGTTGAACATGCTACCAACCCCTTCGTTTTTGAAATTAGGTAAATCAACTCCCCCAAAGAAAGTTGCCCAGTAGTATCTATAACGGCAGGGTGTTTAGGTATAAGTTGGCGAAACGTTTTCCCTTCTTCCTCTGTTCCAGTAAACAATACCGGAGTCTTTGCATCTATCAATTTTTCACATAACTCCATATAAGAATCCAATGGCCATTCAAGAGCACTACCTTTAGATTTTGGGTGCAAAATTATGGCATTTGATAGGTCTATTTGTTGAAATAAAGAAGGAAGATTTTGCTCAATGGGCTTAAAATACGCTGATAATCGTTCCACTTCTTGAATGGTAGGAATTTCTGTTAGCCCAAGTGGATACAGCAAGTGGAAGTTGAGCTGTGACTCATGTAAATCTGAACGTTTTCTTGTGAAACTAACACGCTTATTGCATGTCAACAAATGAAAGGCCCTATGAGATGTCCCTATTCTCAAGGGAATCCTCGCCTTTTTAGCAAGAGAAGCTATTTCTCTATTGGGAAAAACATGTAAAATTGCATCGGCCTTAATTGCCTCAAGACGCTGTGTCAACGGTAAATCAACAAGATCCTCAAGCGCTAAAAATTCATCAATTTTATCAAATGACGACACAAGTTGACGGGTATATTCTTTGCCTAAAAAAACGAGCGTTGCTCCTGGAAATTTATCTTTGATCCAAGCACAAATTGGCAAGGTTAACGAAACGTCGCCAATACTGTCTGTCCTCGAAACAATTATTCTATCCATTTTTTATGGTTGTGAGTCTATGTAGCTCTTTGTATTTAAGAGCATTTGACTGTGCACTTATCCAAGCAATTTGAAATCCTGCTTTTCCATCCAAAAAACCCATTTTAAGAAAATACATGGATACAAAGCGACCGATAGCTGCAAAATAGGGACTAGCTATAGTTGACTTCCTTCCCTGGGACGCATATTTTTGTGCTGTTAACAGAGAATACTTATCGGCACGTTGGCGATGTTGAGCTGTAGAGGAATAAGAATAATGCAGTAATCTCCCCTTTAAGGCAACTACTTCAATTTGCTGAAGAAGTTCCAGTTCTTCGTGAACGATGGCATCGTTCCACTTCACGAGATTTTTAGGAAATAAACGAACCTTCCAATCAGGATTCCATCCTGAAAAACGAATCCATTTTCCGCAGTAATTTGTTAATCTGTTTACAGAATAGACCGCCTGTAGATGTTGCTCTTTAAGGTGCTTTATCTCTCTAATCAGTTCTCCGTCTAGGCATTCATCCGCATCTAATGAAAGAATGTATTCATACGTTGCCATTTGATTCCCTTCGTTTTTAGTAGCAGAAAATCCTTTCCAGTCGGTAGATATTAACCTAACATTAAAGGATTTGCAAATTTCCGGAGTTCTGTCTGTGGAACGTGAGTCCATAACAATGACTTCATCGGCAACCTGCAGTGCGGATTGAAGGCACCTGGCAATGTGTTGTTCTTCGTTGAATGTGATAATAACTGCTGAAATTTTTGTGGTCGGCATTATACAATTTTGACACTTTTCCAGACGGCTTGAATTTCACGAAGAAAGTGTGTCCAGCTCGTAGTGGAAGGCGCATCGACATAACCACTTATGCAAATAACTTTCTTTGTTCGTGGATGAACAAAATGGAATGCCCAAAAAGCACCTCCAGTTGTATGCATTTTCTTGCCTACAAAATGAAACATTCCGCGCATTTCAAATCCTTTAACTGATCCATCTGCATTTGTAGCTGCTGTCATTTCTGGATAAACCAATTTCACGTATTGCGTGCCCATATACAAACCTTCCGTTTCATGAGGGACATTGTAACGTAACATGGTATCGCGAGCCCTCAATAGGTTTTCCAATTCCAACTGACTCGAATCTTTGAAATCGTATTGGTAAATCATAACACCTTCCCAAATCGTTCCAACATCTTGTTTGCCAATATTTGGAAACTCTATAGGTCTAGAAGCTGGAGGAAACTCAATTCGATAAAAATTCTTATTCGAAGAAACAATTCCTGAACCATCTGGTAATTGAATATCGATTCCAAAAGTTTGTTTTACATTTTGTTGAACATGTTCATTTCTTTCCTTTCCGAATCGATCCAAAATTCTTTTCCACTCTCGTTCTTCGTAGTAATTATGCGCTTGATCTATTGTTTTACTTTTGAGTAATTGAATAAGTTGATTTTTATCACGGGCATTAATCTCCATTATTGCTTGATCATAAGCCCATCCATCTTTAATGAAATTAAGTTCTGCACTGCTTTTGCCTGAACCTGGAAGCATATTAATAACTAGCACGTTTCGGTGTCTCTTAATTCCGCCGTCAAAAGTTGAATGATTTCTATGTATTAACTCAAACGTTGTAACATCAGGAAAATACGGCATTATGAACCTTGTTAAAGCGGAATCTAATGCTTTTTTTACTTCTGGAGAATTCCAAACATCGTCATCCGCAACAATTAACAATTCGCCAATTTTTCCGGTTACTTGAAGTCCTTCATCTTCGTACCTGCCGCACGATACAAGGCTAAGGAAAAGGGAGAAAAATAAAACTAACCTCATTTTACTCTAAGTTTTTGTCCTACTTGTATTCTACTGACTTTCACGCCAGGATTTAACTTTTGCAATTGACCAATGGTTAAATTGTGTTTTTGAGCTACTTTACTGAAGTTATCACCCGACCTGACCGTATAGTATTTCTTTTTCGGCGCTGGTGGTTTAACGGGTGTTGTCGTCTGTTGGGTTTGGGTAGTCTGTGTTTGAGCTATCACTTCGTCGCTATACACCTTTAACTTTTGTCCTACATATAAATTCGTTGTTCTCAACGCATTCCATTCCATTAGTTGATTGATGGTTACATTGAATTTTAACGATATAGACTTGAGGTTATCTCCAGGTTTAACTTTATAATATTGAAGGTTTTTAGAAGGTAGTTTAGAAGAATCCCCATCCGTATTTTGAAATTCAATGTTTTGTGTAGAATCTTCAGATTTAACTGTATTAGTGTCTTTTTGTTGGATGACAATAACTTGATCAGGATTATAAATACTTTTCTCTAGCTTATACAAGGAATCTTCTAAACCGACCAACATCGTAATCTGCGTAAACGGACCTGTAATGCATCTTGCAGGTTTTGTTTTCGGAATATAAGTAGTTTTATATACGGGATTTAGTGATTTAATTTCTTCCAAATCCCATCCGATTAATTTTGCAACAGTGTTCATGTGAACGGCCTGTTTTAAACACATGGTATCTAATTCTGCATTATGAACTTTTGCCTCTAGAGGAATTATATTGTGTTCTGCGTGATAGGTCATCAAATAGGCTGCAGCGATAAAATTTGGTACATACCCCTGAGTCTCTGTTGGTAAATACGGTCGTACAGCCCAATAGGTAGTCTTGTTTCCAGACTTACGAATCGCCTTATTCACCGTTCCTGGTCCAGCATTATAGGCAGCAAGGGCCAGATTCCAATCTCCATAAATTCCGTAAAGTTGGCGTAGGTAACGACAAGCTGCATCTGTCGCCTTTTCTGGATCCATACGCTCATCAATGTACGAGTTTTCCTCAAGACCGAAATAAAGTCCCGTTTTATACATGAATTGCCACAAACCGAGGGCTCCTGCTTTTGATTTAATTTGGGGCCTCAAACCGCTTTCAATCACACTCAAAAAACGCAATTCAATGGGCAGTCCGTATTCCGCAAGCTTCTCGCGGTACATATCAAAATACAAGGCTGATCGTCCCATTGCGATGCGGATAAAACTTCTTCGCTCTCGAGCAAAAAATCGGATGGTAGAAATTGTTGCCTGGTTACATTCCAAATGAAACGGAGTCATTTCATTCATTTTTTGCAACCTTTGACAAATTTCCTCATCGGTAAAACTCGGTATTTCTCCCTGTTCGTATTTTAGGGCACTAATAATCGAATCATAGCGCAAGTCATTCGTATAATCTGCATAAAAAAGTTTCAAGGTTTGTTCCACCGTATTCAAAAAAGCTTCTCCTTTCAATGAATCTGAAGGTTTGCGCATGTGCGGAGGTTTCTGGGAGAATCCTAGGATAATATTAATAGTGAAGAAAACGATTAGAAAAAACCTCATAGTTGCTTCTCTATTTTTTTAGCAAGATTCAACACAAATTGATCATTAAAATCAGCCGCCATTAACTGAATACCAAAAGGCAATCCATTGGAATGTGTTTTCCATGGCATACTTAATGCTGGATTACCAGCTAAGTTGGCATGTACAGTAAAAATGTCTTGTAAATACATTTGAATTGGATCTGAAATCGCGTTCAAAGCAAAAGCCGTACCAGGCGTTGTAGGCATAAGAATCGCATCGCAATCAGTTAGTATTTCTATTGTTTTGTTTTTTATTAATCTCCTGACTTGTTGGGCCTTAGCGTAGTATGCATCGTAATATCCATGAGATAATACAAATGTTCCCGCCATGATGCGCCGTTTCACTTCTTTTCCAAAACCTTCCGTTCTAGATTTTGTATAGGTCTCTTCAACACCTTTCGCTTCCGTGCTTCTATAGCCATAATGAACGCCATCAAAACGTGCTAAATTTGAAGAAGCTTCCGCTGTAGACAAAACATAATATGTTGGAACTAATTGTTCCATGAAAGGAAAACTATATTCTTTTATTGAATATCCAGCTTCTTTAAGTTTTTCAATAGTTGAAAAAAGAGCTTCTTTCACTTCAGCATCTAGTCCGGGATGATGCAAATATTCCGAAATAACCGCTAGTTGACCTTTTTCTTGGACATTCGTTTCCCATTCTCTCGAGGAAGAAGTACTATCGAATTCATCTTTTCCCGACATAATTTCAGTAATCAATTCAGCATCTTCTAATGAATTGGTAAAAGGGCCTATTTGATCGAATGAAGACGCATAAGCAATTAAACCATAGCGACTAATTCGTCCGTAAGTAGGTTTAAATCCGTATGTTTTCGTCCATGAGGCAGGTTGTCGTATAGATCCGCCGGTATCACTTCCAAGTGAAAATGTGCATAATCCTGCTGAAGCAGCAACAGCAGAGCCTCCTGAAGAGCCACCCGGTACTTTTGAAGTATCGAGGTTGTTTTTAACCGGTCCATAAACAGAGGTTTCATTGGAGCTTCCCATAGCAAACTCATCACAATTCAATCGACCTATTACAATTACATCTTGATCGATTAACCGTTGTAATGCGGTGGCTGTAAATAAGGATTCAAACCCATCAAGTATTTTAGAAGAAGCTGTAACACGGTGGCCTTTGAAACAAATATTGTCCTTTATTGCAACCACACAACCCGCTAATTGTCCGGCGGTACCGTTGGCTATTTTTGCATCTACATCTTTTGCTTGACGCAGAGCGTCTTCTTCAAATATTTCTATGAATGCATTAAGATTTTGAAATTCTTTGATACGTTTTAGATAGCTTTCTGTTATAGACAAAGCAGATTCTCCGGAACGCAATGCTTCCCTTATCTCACTTATCGTACCGTAAGCCATTATTTTTCCTCTGCTTCTGTTTTAGAGACTTCTGTAGAAGAGCTGCTATCAGCACCTTTAGAGGCGTCTTTGAATTCTTTCACACCTCTTCCCAAACCTTTCATCAATTCAGGTATTTTTTTACCGCCAAAAAACAACAAAACAATAACCAAAGCAATAATCATTACTTGTCCTGGTCCTACTACTCCTAAAATAAACATATCCTTGTATTTAGTTAAAACAAAGCTAACAATTAATATCCAATTGGATTTGCCAAAGGATGTTATAATTTTCTTGCCACTTCTACTTCTTCAAACGCTTCCACAATATCTCCAATTTGAATGTCGTTGTATTTGTCAATATTCAATCCACATTCGTAATTGTTTTTCACTTCTTTTACATCGTCTTTGAAGCGTTTCAATGAACCGAGCGTACCTGTATGCACCACAATACCATCGCGAATCACGCGCACTTTAGCGGATCTTTTGATCACACCATCTAACACATAACAACCCGCAATTGTACCCACTTTTGTAATGTCGAATGTTTCTCTAATTTCAGCAGAACCTGTAATTTGCTCTTCAATATCAGGAGATAACATTCCTTCCATTGCGGCTTTCAACTCTTCAATCGCTTTATAGATTACGCTATATAGACGAATATCAATTTGTTCATTTTCCGCTAGTTTTCTCGCACTTTGTGAAGGTCTAACTTGGAAACCTATGATAATCGCATCCGAAGCTGAGGCTAAATTGACATCGGCTTCTGTGATAGCTCCAACTCCTTTGTGAATAATATTCACTTGAATTTCTTCCGTAGAAAGATTTAACAAGGCATCAGATAGCGCTTCAATTGAACCATCCACATCACCTTTCACGATTACGTTAAGTTCTTTAAAGTCTCCAATAGCTAGACGGCGACCGATTTCATCCAATGTAATGTGTTTGTTAGTGCGTAAACCTTGCTCTCTGTATAGTTGTTCTCTTTTCTGAGCAATAGACTTCGCTTCTTTTTCATCGTTTAACACATTGAATTTGTCTCCCGCATTTGGCGCACCGTTGATACCAAGAACTGAAACAGGTTGAGCTGGTCCTGCCTCTTTTAAGGCTTTTCCATGCTCATCGTGCATTGCACGCACGCGACCGTAGTGTCTTCCAACAAGGATGACATCTCCCACCCTCATAGTTCCTGCCTCTACCAACATGTTTGTTACGAATCCCTTTCCTTTATCTAAGGAAGATTCAATAACTGTTCCGAGTGCATTTTTATTTGGATTTGCTTTTAAATCTAAAATTTCTGCTTCCAATAATACTTTGTCGAGTAGCAAATCAATATTTAGGTTTTGTTTTGCCGAGATCTCCTGACTTTGGTATTTTCCACCCCAATCTTCTACAAGAATATTCATTGCGGAAAGTTGTTCGCGAATACGGTCAGCATTTGCTCCCGGTTTGTCGATTTTATTGATCGCAAAAATCATTGGAACATTTGCAGCTTGTGCATGAGAAATCGCTTCCTTAGTTTGAGGCATCACGTCATCATCTGCCGCCACAATAATGATGGCAACGTCAGTTACTTGAGCACCTCTGGCACGCATGGCCGTAAATGCCTCGTGACCTGGCGTATCCAAGAAGGTCATTTTTCTACCGTCTTTCAATGTTACCGAATATGCTCCGATGTGCTGTGTAATTCCTCCTGCTTCGCCTTCTGTTACATTTGCATTTCGGATTTTATCAAGAAGAGATGTTTTACCATGGTCAACGTGACCCATAACCGTAATAATTGGTGGTCTTGGGATCAAATCTTCTTCACTATCCTCAACAAGTTGAATAGATTCTTGGACTTCGGCACTTACAAATTGTGTTTCGTATCCAAATTCGTCCGCAACAATTTGAATGGTTTCGGCATCTAATCTTTGATTGATAGACGCGAAAATACCAAGCGACATACATACGGAGATTACCTGGGTTGGTGCTACATTCATCATAGACGCCAACTCTGACACGGTAACAAATTCCGTCAATTTCAAGATTTTATCTTCAAGTTCAGCTTGTTCTAATTCTTCTTGACGACGTTGAGCAACTAAATCACGTTTTGATCTTCTATTTTTTGAAGCTTTCGACTTAGAACCTTGATTTGATAGTCGCGCGAGTGTTTCCTTGATTTCTTTTTGAATATCTCGTTCAGAAACTTCTTGTTTTTCAACTTTTGGACCTTTATTAAATTTATTTCCCGCTTGTTGATTGGCGGTTGGATTGACCTCCACCTTTTTAATGCGTTTTCTCTTTCTCTTAGAATTTGCATCATCTGAGGATGTTGCTACCGGAGTTTTTGGTTTTTCAACCGGCAACTCTATTTTTCCTAGAACGGTAGGACCAGACAATACTTGACGTTCAAAACGAATTGTTTCTATTTCAGGTGCTTTCTCTTCCTTGGGTTGATCTGAAACTTGCTCGAGAGCGGGTTGTTCAGAAACAGTTTCCTCTTCCTTAAATACGGCAACTGGTTCTTCTTTCTTTTTATCAGGACGAGTTTTTTGATTTAATGCGGATAAATCAATTTTTCCAACAACTTGAATTTTAGAATCTGTTGTCGGCTTTTGATCTCCCGAAGATAAAATTTGTCGCTTTATTTCTTCAACATTAATTTCAGTCTCTTCCTCTTCTTCTGCTTCCTCTGGCTGCTCAACTACTTGAATATCCTCCAAAGACAATGTCTCACGCTTTTCTCTTCGTGTAGACACTTTTGCCTGTTCTTTGAGGTTTTGGTCGGCAGCAAATTCCTGACATAATAAATCAAAATGGTCGCCTTCTAATTTGGTATTTGGATTTGTATCAATCTTAATTCCTTTAGATTGAAGAAAATCTACCAATGTTTGTATTCCCACATTGAGTTCGCCGGCTGCCTTTCCTAAACGGATTGGTTTTCCCATATCGTTTTCTTTTCTTTAAATTTATTCAAATTCTGCCTTCAAAATTTTGAAGACTTCTTCTATTGTTTCTTTTTCTAAATCAGTTCTTGACACTAATTCCTCCACACTTATTTCTAACACAGATTTTGCTGTATCACATCCAATTGCTTTTAATTCATCAATGATCCAACCATCGATTTCATCAGCAAATTCTTCTAAATCTACGTCATCAATATCAACTTCTCCGTCGCGGTAAACATCGATTTCATATCCACATAACTTTCCGGCTAATTTGATGTTGTGACCACCCTTTCCAATTGCAAGAGAAACCTGATCTGGCTTCAAAAATACTTTCACTCTTCCTTCGTCCTCTAAAATATCCATTGAAGAAACTTTTGCCGGAGACAATGAGCGCTGAATGAGCAATTGATTATTGGTAGTGAAATTGATAACATCAATATTCTCGTTTCTCAATTCTCTAACTATGCCATGTATTCTTGAGCCTTTCATACCTACACAAGCACCAACAGGATCAATTCTATCGTCGTAAGATTCTACCGCTACTTTTGCTCTTTCTCCTGGTTCACGAACAATTTTCTTAATCGTAATTAATCCGTCAAACACCTCAGGAACTTCAAGTTCGAACAATCTTTCAA
>JACCDW010185598.1_pt1 | contig 11230 bp, 10 predicted proteins | sample 7449781 | NCBI WGS metagenome assembly JACCDW01 (sample SAMN15323449, study PRJNA562643) | freshwater metagenome | isolation source: river surface water | place: USA:Blue River Watershed | collected 2017-08-18
CTGTCTAAATCCATGTGCACAATCGCGCGCTCCTGCATAAAATTGGTAGATATTTGGGTATTTTGAATACCTTTCGTAACTTCGAAAAGTATACGAAGAAATTTTAGATACGAATTTTATTCATTTTCCTTTAATAAGCAAATCGCATGAGCACTTTTTTTAGTCAGAATTTACGTTTTTTACGCAGCAAGATGTCGGAGAAAACTTCGCAGGAAAAACTGGCGGAATTACTGAATATTAAGAAGCCGACTTTGGGCTCGTATGAGTCCGGAAGAGCGGAGCCTAAATATGCGGATTTGATCTCTCTAGCGGAGTTTTTTAAGGTTGAAGTGGATGAATTATTGAAGGAGGATTTGTCCAAAAGAATCCCCGGCCTGTCGAACAAACCTAAGCTACGAATTTTAGCTACGACGGTCGATGCGAACAATGAAGAGAATATCGAGATGGTACCGGTCAAAGCTTTGGCAGGATACACCGCCTCCTACGACGACCTCGACTTCGTCCGCGACCTCCCTACGTTCCAAGTGCCTTTCCTGCCTAAAGACAAGAAATACCGCGTTTTTCCCATCAAAGGCGAATCGATGTTGCCCCTACAACCGGGCTCTTTAGTCTTCGCTGAATACGTCGAAGACTGGACCCAAATCAAGGACGGCACCATCTGCATCGTCGTGACCCGCGAGGACGGCGTCGTGTTAAAGCAGGTCATCAACCACCTCGCAGAACGCAAAGTCTTGATCCTAAACTCGACGAACAAGACCTACGATCCTTACCCGATTTTGGGCTCTGAAATCCAGGAAATCTGGAAGTTCGCGGGGTATTTCTATAATGAATTTCCTGAAAACTAAAGCACAAAGAATAGAGCATAAAGAATAAAGGCGGTATCGCCTCCGGCGATCAGTTTATGAATTGTTTTTTTTAAAAGCCCGAAGGCAATAATTCATGAATCCATCCCCGAAGGGGATTCCTACTTTATTCTTTGTGCTTTGTGCTCTATGCTTTAAATTAACAAAGCCCCCTGAATTAGATGATCCTTAAAATTGCCACCTCCCTTTCCATTTCCGAAAACCAAGTTCGTAAAACCATCGCCCTATTGGACGAAGGCGCCACGATTCCCTTTATTTCCCGTTACCGCAAGGAGGCCACCGGAAGTTTAGACGAAGTACAGGTAGCGGCAATTCGTGATTTACGGGACCAATACGTAGAATTAGAAAAGCGACAAGAAGCCATCTTGAAGTCGCTACAGGAACTAGATAAATTGACGCCAGAACTGGAGAAGGCAGTTAGAGGGGCTGAGACTTTGGCCAAATTAGAAGACATCTACCTTCCCTACAAACCCAAGCGCAAAACACGCGCGATGGCGGCCCGAGAAAAAGGCTTACAAGAGCTCGCAAACCAAATCCGCTTACAAGGCCTAAAAGACCCAGAGGTCTTAGCGGCTGAATACTTAGACAACGTAGAGGAAGCACTTGCAGGCGCTCGGGATATTTTAGCGGAAGAGATGATGGAAACGGCAGAAGCGAGAGAAGAAGCGAGAAATCTGTTTACGCGCAAAACGACTGTTAAATCCACGGTTGCGAAAGGCAAAAAAGAGGAGGGCATTAAATACAAAGATTATTTCGACTGGTCTGAATCCTTGGCTCAAGCGCCGTCTCACCGGGTTTTGGCCTTATTCAGAGGCGAAAACGAGGGGATCCTAAACTTGAACTTAACAGGTCCAGACGAGGACGTATTAAATAGATTAGAGCGCCGGTTCTTAACCGGAAACAATGCCTGCGCGAAACAAGTGGGATTAGCTATCCAAGATGGCTATAAGCGCTTGCTAATGCCAGCGATGGAAACCGAAATGCGAGCTGAGGCGAAGAAACGCGCAGACGAAGAAGCCATTCGCGTATTCGCAGAAAATATCAGACAACTGTTATTAGCGGCACCATTAGGCCAAAAACGTGTCTTAGCCCTCGATCCCGGCTTCAGAACAGGCTGCAAAGTCGTTTGCCTGGATGAACAAGGAACGCTTTTAGACAATACCGCGGTTTATCCGCACACCGGACCTGGACAAGCTGCAGAAGCAGCTCACACCATCCAAGCCTGGGTCAAACAATACAAAGTGCAAGCGATTGCCATCGGGAACGGGACAGCTGGTCGTGAGACCGAATCCTTTGTACGTGGACTTAAGCTTGAAGGGATTACCATCATCATGGTAAACGAAAGTGGAGCGTCCATCTATTCTGCATCTGAAGCGGCGCGTGACGAATTCCCAGACAAGGATGTAACGGTTCGCGGAGCCGTTTCGATCGGTAGACGTTTGATGGATCCTTTGGCAGAACTGGTAAAGATCGATCCTAAATCCATCGGTGTGGGACAATACCAGCACGATGTAGACCAAAAGAAATTACAAGCCTCCCTCGACGATACCGTAATCTCGTGCGTGAACTCGGTAGGCGTGGAATTAAACACGGCCTCTAAACAGATTCTATCCTACGTTTCTGGCCTAGGACCTCAATTAGCCCAAAACATCATCGATTACCGCACCAAAAACGGCCCATTCTTAAAACGCTCTGACTTGAAAAAGGTCACGCGTTTAGGCGAAAAAGCTTTCGAACAAGCCGCCGCTTTCTTGCGTATTCGCAACGCGAAAAACCCGTTGGACGCCAGCGCAGTGCATCCAGAACGCTACGAAATCGTGGAGAAGATGGCGAAAGATTTGAACTGCAAGGTTTCTGATCTATTGGCGAACGAATCCTTACGCAAACAAATTCGCTTGAGTCAATACGTGAATACGGAAGTAGGTATGCCTACGTTAACCGATATCATGGAGGAATTAGCAAAGCCAGGACGCGATCCTCGCGAGCAATTCGAAGCCTTCGAATTCACGGAGGGCGTAAATTCGATTAAAGATCTTCGGGTAGGTATGATGCTTCCGGGAATCGTGACGAATATTACGAATTTTGGCGCCTTTGTCGATATCGGCGTTCACCAAGACGGATTAGTTCACGTTAGCCAACTTGCTGACAAGTTTGTGAAAGACCCGAATGAAGTGGTGAAAGTGGCCCAAAAAGTGCAAGTCCGAGTGACGGAGGTGGATGAGGTAAGGAAGAGGATTGCGCTGAGTATGAAAAAATAGAGTAGAGATTATAGAGTATAGAGTATAGAGAAGAGATAAAATGTTCATCTATGCTCTATACTCTCCTCTTTCTAATCTACACTACTTAAAGGTAATTGGTTGAGTAAATCTACTTCTTACTGCTTTTCCCTCTAATATAGTCGGAACCCATCGAGGCATATTAATCACGACGCGTATTGCCTCTAAATCGCAATCAGGATGAAATCCTTTGACTATTTTGGCATTTGTAATCGTACCATCTTTCTCCACAACAAAGGAAACAAAAACTTGTCCAGTGACAATCCTTTGTTGCTTCAATAAAGATTCTGGATAAACTAAACTTGACATCAAATAAAGGGTATATGCCTTGGGACCACCCATAAAGTGAGCAGGTTGTAAAAACTTATAATAGGCCACCTCTTTACCTTCAATATCAAAACAAGACCCACCTTGAAATGCGTCAAAATCATAGCGATCCCAGCGTTTTAACACCCCATTAGGCCAAAAAGTCTTCAGGTAGCCATCTAATTTCCCTTCCAAATGAGTCGCTTCATATTCTTTCTTCCCTAAAGAATCGAATTGAAAGGAGAGTCCATTTCGCACCTTTTTATTTTTATTCTTGTAGGTATCCCAAGTGGCCAAACTACCATCAGGTCGAAAGCGTTTTACAATTACCTGTTTTTTACTCGAAGAATCAGGAACGGTGATCTCAGAACGGTAATAGGGCTCTTCTTTGCCCACCTTCTCTCCGTCTTCATTGTAATACGTGATTTCCTGAGCGAAACTGATTAAACTAATAAATAAAAATAGAGAAGTAAATAGCTTTTTCATTTTGAGATTATTTAGGGTTAGGTTATTCTACTAAAAAAGGGAAGCTTTCGCTCCCCCTTCTTTTAATCTTTTTTCTTACAGCAATTCGGCAACTTAGCATAGTCTTTTGCTATCGCCTTTACCTCATCAGCATCGTATCCCGTTTCCGAGATCACTTTTCTAATGCCAGCGGCATCGATTTTCGCCGCATCGTATTCCACGGTGATCACCTTGTCGTCTAGATTCAAATCAGACTTAGCCACGCCTTTCGTCAAGGCTAAATTCTTCTCAATACGCTCTTTGCACATTTCGCAAATAGCTGAAGTTTTAATCTTGACTGTCTCCTTAGGACCAGCCATTGCCAAAAACGGCAAAATCAACAAAAATAGAATCTTTTTCATCGTTTTATTTTTTAACTACTTTCAAATCCATCGTGCAAGCAGGGCACTTCCCTTTCTTCGAATAGGTCTTTTTGCCTTCACACTTCATTGGACACGCATATTCTTCTTTTTTACTCTCTTTGGTAGCCTTTTGAGTGGCTTGAGATGTGGACGCAAAGGCCCCAAACATACCCATTACTAGGGTCGAAACTAAGATGTACTTTTTCATATTAATTGATTTTAAAACGGATTCCTGTATAAACCATCGTGCCGGTTATCGGCCCCCAAACCATCGAAGCATCAAAACCCAATGCAAATGGATCTTTCGCTACGTAAATGGGATTCTTTTGGGTAAAATTAAAAAGATTTTCCACTCCAAGGTACAATTCCCACTTTTTAAATTGACGCGTTACTTGGGCATAAACGGTAGAGAATGGCGGTGCGCTCACTTCTTGAATGGAACCTGTATGTAAATGGGCTAATTTATGGTCTGGAATCCGTCTTGATCCATTCCATTGCCAGGTTATATCGTATTTCCAAATGTCGTACGGCGTCGAATAGGCTAGATTCACTAATACGCGATCCTTGTTAAGATAGGGCTTTGATAAACGAATTAATCCTCCATCCATTCGCAAATAATCTGCTTGCACATCCTGGAAACGGTAGGCCACTTTCATCTCAAAGCGCTTAAATGGACTATAATTAAATTCGGCCTGAATACTGGTTGCAAATGATTCCCCGGGCATCGCATACATGCGCAAAGTCGAGCCCGCCTCCATATCGACCATCCATTGGTGGGTGAAATCAGTCCTAAATGCATCCAAAACTAGATTCGCCTTCCGAGAACCAATGTTCATGTTCTTAGTCAACGTAATCCCATAATTCCATGAAGCCTCCAGTGGATTTAGATTCCCGACTAATTTCAAGGCGCGGTTATTGATGAGGAATCCCGTGTTTTCTGCCAAAGGATTCACCCGTCTCCACCCCTTTCCGGCAGATAAACGAAGGATCCAATCCGGGGCTACATCCCATTTTACATGCAAACGAGGCACCCATTGTGTACCTAACTGGTTATGGAAGTCGACTCTTTGGCCTAAAACCACTGTTAATTTAGTAGGAATCGTCCACGTATATTCCCCATAAATTCCTGGTACTATTTCGGTTCTAGCATAAGCAGAGTCTATATAGGACTCCTGATAGGAATCTAGTAAAAAACTGGCACCGGTCTTCCAGGTATGGTTGGTGTTGCCAATGATGGATTGAAAAATCAAATTGCCATAAACACTTTGTTCTCGTCCTGTATAATTCTTCGTGGAGAAATAGGAATCATTTGCATGGTTAGCTGTGCTTAAAATTAGGGCCAAACCCTGGTAAGGCTTGTTAGGAAATAATCGAGCTATTTTTGCGAAGGTCTCGAAACGCTCTGTCTTACTTCCAAAACCATATATTTGGGAACGATCCGCTTCAGACGTGAACGACTTTTGACCCCCTAAACGATCCTCATTCAAGTAATTTGCTCCCCACTGGATCATCCAACGATCCGTCGCATATTTCCAGCGATTAAGGACATTGATCAAATTAAATAAAGGCAAATCCAAAAAGCCATCCCCATTTCCATCCAAGCGAGCCGCCTGCTGAGAATAGTGTGTAAATATGCCCGTAGATAAACGAGAATTGAAGCGATGTGCTCCTTGTTGATTGATCTCGAATCGTCCCTGTGAGTTCGTGTAGGTATTTAAATAATATACTTCAGAGGTATCAGGCTTTGCGAGTTCCACATTGATGGCTCCCGTCATGGATTCATATCCATTCACAACGGAGATGGTACCTTTAGCCAAATCAATCGACCTTATCCAAGTTCCTGGCAAATAATTCAAGCCGTAAGTGGATTTCAGTCCACGGATAGAGGGAACATTCTCCACATTCGTTTGCACATAGGTTCCGGCTAAACCCAGCATCTGAATTTGTTTAGACCCCGTCACTGCGTCCGAGTAATTAACGGAAACGGAGGCATTCGTTTCAAAACTTTCGGAAAGATTGCAGCAAGCCGCTTTCCCCAAGGTTTTAATCGTCATGATTTCAGTGGCGAGGACGGCGTTATCGTCTTTTTGGCCAGGATTTGCCACAACTCGAAATTCCTTCAATTCCGTTTCACGTTCAATACTATCTTTTTGCATGACCCGTTGTTGGGCCTGCGCTAGCGTCGCAAAACTTAAAAATATAAGTATTTTGTACATGGTATTTTGATTTAGATGAATGAAATAGTTAAAAAACTATAACCTGAATCAAATCAAATACGTTTGCAATTGAGCTAAGCGAATCTGCTGCGCGAGCGGCGGAGCGTTAGAATGATAAGAAATATAATCAGGATCCTGATGATTTAAATCAAGATTTTGATAAAATGAAGAGACAGAAATGGGTGTAAAGGCAAAAATCATCGCCGTATTCCCTTTCGTCAAATCAAAATTAAACTTTACCTGGTATTTCCCTAACAAACAGCATTTTGCCCTTGAAATGTGAGCTTCTGTTGTTTTTTTACAGCAGGATTCTGCTTTTGTAATGGTTGTTTTCTTCGCCCCTGTGTAGATGCAAGTAGCCTCTGTCCATGAAATTCCCAAGCTGCCGAAAAGAATCCAGGCAGCGAGAAAGAAGGACATGAAGCTTTTGGCAAAGAATTTCATTAGACAAATTTAAGGACAATTCACTAATTTGCTATATGTTTCAGCGGTTTATCTTTTTCATTCTATGCTGCGCCTGCATTCCCTTGCAAGCTCAGACTTACCGCTACCTGATTCTTTTTAAAGACAAGGGCTCGAATACCTATTCCATTAACAATCCAAGCGCATTTTTAAGTTCCAAAAGCCTCGAACGTCGTCGCAAAAACCGCGTCGCTATCACGCTTCAAGACCTACCTATAAGTCCCGATTACCTAGCTCAAGTAAAAGCTTCAGGTGCGCGCATTTTGTTTCCCTTAAAATGGCTAAACGGTGCATTGATTCTACAAAAACCGAGTGAATTAAAGAAAACACTTGCTCTAAGCTGCGTTAAAGGACTTTATTGGGATTTCCCAGCGGACTCCAGCTCAGCTAATCAAATTCAATCCGGAACGCAATCGAGTTCAATTAGCCCAGATTACGGCAACTCCCTCTCCCAAAATGGGCAATTAGGCATTGATCAAATGCACGCTAAAAACATCTTAGGCGATGGGATTCTAATTACCCTACTTGATGACGGATTTAAAAATGCGAATACCGTACCCTATCTTAAAAATCTAGTCAGCGAAAAACGCATCCTCGCTACGCTTACCACTGAACCATCTTTGACCTCCGTATATGCTAGCGGTGGTCACGGCACAAACGTCCTTTCTACCATCGCTGGATATGAACCCGGTAAATTAATTGGAACGGCCCATAAAGCCTCCTTTGCTTTGGCACAAACCGAAGAAAGTCGCCACGAATTAATCGTGGAGGAAGCGAATTGGCTAAGAGGCGCAGAATGGGCCGATAGCTTAGGCACAGACATCCTTTCCTCTTCTTTAGGTTACTCGACTTTTGACAATCCCCTGCATAACCACACCTACGCAGATATGAATGGCAAATCGACACTCGTTTCTAAAGCCGCGGCCTGGGCAGCAAGCAAAGGGATTCTTTGCACCATTAGCGCAGGAAATGAAGGGGCAAATGAATGGAAATACATCACAGCACCAGCAGATGCCGATTCGATTTTAACCGTGGGATCAGTCAATGCATTGGGCGGTTTATCGTCTTTTAGCTCTACAGGACCTAGTTTTGACGGTCGCATTAAGCCTGATGTTGTTAGTATGGGATCAAACACGGTGGTGGGAAATACCGATGGTACCCTTGGAATCTCTAATGGCACCTCTTTTTCAGCTCCGCTAATCGCGGGACTTGCCGCAGGATTAATGCAATCTTTCCCTACCCACACGGCTCAACAAATCAGAAAGGCCATCCTAAAATCAGGCTCACAATTTACTAGAACAGATATGCTGCTTGGATTTGGCATCCCAGATTTTGCCAAAGCAAGCGAAGCCATCGAACTGATTTTAGGCAATTCCGAGGAACCAACTTTGCGCATCTACCCTAACCCCGTAAACCCCGGCGAAGCGATACACCTTTCCATCCCATTCCCTTCTGCTCAAGTAGAAATACTGAATAATGCCGGAATAATTGTCCAATCCTTTCAGCTAACACAGGCCGAGTCAAGTATTTACCTTGGCCCTTTCGTTTCTGGCAAATATTATTTTAGATTTACCACAGAATCAACCTCTATTGTTAAACCTGTACTATTACTATGAAAACACGCTTTCTTTCGCTCGACATTCTCCGAGGAATTACGCTCGCTGGCATGATTCTAGTGAATAACGCTGGCAACTGGCAATTCACCTATGCGCCACTTTTACACGCAGAATGGAATGGCTTTACACCCACTGACCTTGTATTTCCTAGTTTTTTATTCATGGTGGGCGTCGCCATGCGCTTCTCTTTCAAGGCATTCAACTACGAATTAACGCCAGCCGTTCGCAACAAGATTTTAAAGCGGACATTGTATTTATTTCTGATCAATTACTTCATTTTCTATTTTCCATTCACCCATTTCTCTTTTGAAAAGTTGCGTTTTTTGAATGTATTACCGCGCATTGCCCTGTCCTTTTGCGCCGTTTCCTTTTTAACGTTACAAGTGCCGTCTAAATGGCTAACCTGGATAAATGCTGGTATTTTATTCTCATTTTGGGCTATTTTATATTTCTTTGGAGATGCTGGACTTTGGATGGATATCAGTTCGAATGCGGTGAGAAAACTAGACTTATTTTTATTCGGAGAATCCCATTTATACCATGGAAATGTGGTCAATGGCATCGCTATTGCCTTCGACCCAGAGGGACTTTTGAGTACGCTTCCCGCTATTTCTACTTGTCTTTTCGGCTATCAAGTCAGTTTGTTTTTAGAGAATCAGGCCAAAGAAAATAAGTCCGCCTTACTCAGTTTGCTGGGCTGGGGCGCCGTTTTAATTGTAGTGGCGTTGATCTGGGACCAAGTTTTTCCCATCAATAAAAAGTTATGGACCAGCTCTTTCGTTTTACTTTGTGCTGGCATTGACTTCATCTTGATTGGATTATTAAATTGGTGGATGGAGACTAAAGAACGTCACTTCGGCAACACCTTCTTCCTCGTTTTTGGCACTAATTCTATCCTCGCGTACGGCATTTCAGAAGTCATTGCCATTCAATTAGGCAACTACCAGATCCAAGATATGTCCGCTAGCGAATGGCTGTATTGGCATCTATTTGAACCTATTTTTGGCAAATACAATGGGTCGCTGGCCTATGCAATTGCTTTTGTGCTGGTTTGCTGGAGTATTTGTTGGGTGTTTTGGAAGAAGAAAATATTCTTGAAAGTATAGCTTTTCGAGTCGGCGCCTTGCGCCTTAGTCGCTGGGTCGCCACTTCGTGGCTTAGTCGCTGCTTCGCAGCTTAGTCAACTTCGTTTTAGTCGGCGCCTTGCGCCTTAGTCGCTGCTTCGCAGCTTAGTCAACTTCGTTTTAGTCAAAGAGTCAAAAAGAATGACCAAGTCCGCAGGACGACTAAATCGCGAAGCGATGACTAAGTCCGCAGGACGACTAAATCGCGAAGCGATGACCAAGTCCGCCGGACGACTAAATCGTGAAGCGATGACTAAGTCCGCAGGACGACTAAATCGCGAAGCGATGACCAAGTCCGCAGGACGACTAAATCGCGAAGCGATGACTAAGTCCGCAGGACGACTAAATCGCGAAGCGATGACCAAGTCCGCAGGACGACTCCTTTTCGCAAGCGAATTTTTGGCTGAGGGTAGTTTAGTTGAGGGATTTTAGAAATTATACCTTTTGAGTTAACCAAAGAGCAAGTTTTGATTGCTGTAGATCTGAATTGGGAAAACAATTTCGAAAATTATGGCGCAGCCCAATTTTGAAATTGTTTTCCCAAGCAGATCTTACTGGAACAACAACGCCGCACCAAAAACCCCTGCCGAATCACCCAACTTAGGCTTCACAATAGGTGTCAAGACCTCTCCTGAATTGAAAATGTATTTTTTGATTCGTTCGATCCCCTCTGAATAGAGCAAATCGATATTTCCTACACCGCCACCGATGACGATGACTTGGGGATCTAATACGTTAATTAAAGTCGAAACGGCACGGCCGAAATTCTCTAACATTCGCTCAATCGTAGCAGAGGCATGAATATCTGTTCCGGCTAGATGAGCTTGAAGGATTTGTGGCATGCGGAGTTTTTGGCCTGAAATAGAAAAATAAAACTCCTCTAAAGCTGGTCCAGAGATAACGTGTTCCACGCAACCCGACTTACCGCAATAGCACGCCTTGCCGCCTTCCTCCAAAATGTTGTGTCCCCATTCGCCACCAATGCCGTGTAAGCCATTAATCACTTGACCGTGTACGACTAATCCGCCGCCTACACCAGTTCCCATAATGATCCCAAAAACGACTTCCGCTTTAGGATTCACGTCTTGCACCGCACCCAAATGGGTTTCTGCTAACGCAAAGCAATTCGCATCATTGGCGAGACGTACTTCAACGCCTAAGGCTTTGGTTAAATCAGCTGCCATCGGACGACCGTTCATAGAGGTCGTGTTGCAGTTTTTCATGGTTTGGGTAGCGGGATTCAAGACGCCAGGAGTGGCAAAACCGATTCGGGTAGGCGAAACACCCAGCTGTTCGGAGACGCGGGAAACTAAACGGGCTACTTGGGAAATGATGTGTTCGTAGCCTTTTGCTGCTTCGGTATCGATGCGTTCGCGGGCAATGACTTGCGTTAAATCAGCGGCAGACAATACGGCACATTCGATTTTGGTTCCCCCTAAATCGATGCCCCATACATAGGATTTTTCCATAGGTTTAGCGACGGTTGTCGTTGTTCTCAAAA
>JACCDW011566662.1_pt1 | contig 11230 bp, 18 predicted proteins | sample 7449781 | NCBI WGS metagenome assembly JACCDW01 (sample SAMN15323449, study PRJNA562643) | freshwater metagenome | isolation source: river surface water | place: USA:Blue River Watershed | collected 2017-08-18
AAACTTCTTGTTTTTGTATATTTCAATATCGTTATCCATGCTAAGTATCTATTGTTATAAATAGAAAAACCACTCTTTTTGGAGTGGTTTTCCTTATTTTATTTTAAAACACTATTACAACTTACCATTATCAACGTATGATTTGGTGATATTGTTCTGATAGTTTTTCATACGGTTAATGACCTTAGTAATCTGTTGTGTCTTACAAGAAGAGATTTCTCTGATGTATAGATAAAGTGCCTTCTTATTAAATGCATCAATTCTATCACTGTTACGAAACAACTCAATAACAGCATTCGCAATGTTGATATCACGTTGTTTAGTGAAAATCTTGTTTACGTTCTTTTCCCAATAACTGACCATAAGATCAAGAAACTCACGGTTTTCTTCATCCTTGTAATATCCATCTTCCTGTTGCAACTTGTAGGTGTTCTCGCCAGAATCGTCTCCGATTTCAACGTGTTGATTGAACCTCTTATAGTTTGTATTGTTCTGGAAAATCAAATAGTTCTTGGCAATAATGCTAAAGTAACTAAATGCCTTACCCTTTCCACTTTCAAACTTATGAATGTTTGCAACCAAATGTGCAACAGTTTCCTTTTGAACCTCAATAGGACTGGTCTCAAAATAACAAAACTTAAACGTATTGAATACGTTTTCTACCAACTTTTCAAAAGCATACTTGATCTTCACGTTGTAGATTTCATCTCGCAACGATTGATCATCTGTAGCATTGTACTGGTTGATAGCCTCTTCGGTCTCAGATGTAAAATACATCTTTTCCTTGGGCTTACGTGCCTTTCTCTTCTTTGAATTAGAATCAATTACAGGCTCGTCAGAAATAGTAACAATTGCCACCGGCTTTTCAGGTACGGGCTTGCTAACTGACTTGGGTTTGGTTGTGACTGGCTTCTTTTTGGTCAACCGAGTTACCAGTCTAGGTGCTGGCTTTTTTGCCTTCTTTGGGGCTTTGATCTTAGGTGAGGTCTTCTTCGTCTTTGATTTGTTCTTGGTTTTGCTTTTGGTTTTTGACATTTGATTCGATCCTTTGATTGAGCTTTTGGATTATTAAATATAAATCTGAAAAGATTGATCCTACTTCATCATCCCTTTCAAATAATTGTTTATCATCAATCATTTTGATTTGCTGATAAACTTCGTTCACATCATTCTTGAATTCTACTATCCAACCCTCATAAATGTCAATTTTATTTTGACAATTATAAACAATATAACTTAATATAACTGTCGTGGCAAAAAACAGGCCCAACATTAAACTTAGTATAATCATAACTTATTCTTCTTCATCTTCGTCACACTCATCACAATAGTTTGTGAGGTATATAAGAGCTTCATCTACCATGTCCCAATCATTGGTAGATTTGGCTTCTCGCAACATTTGTACAATTTCACACGTTTCTTCTTGACTCATAGACACTTAGAAAATTAATTTCAACTGTCTGCCATTTTTAGCAGTTAAAATTAAATAGTGTCAATGATTGTAAACGATAATTTTTTTTGATTTATCTATGAGTGAAATATCTCTTGAAGAATTCGTCACCTTGATTTTCCATCTTTTTTCTTTCTTCAGCAGACATATTCTTTGATTCGTTTACATCAAGTTTACCGTCGTTGTTGGTATCATACTTTTCAACGATAGTTTCTACTTCAGATATTGGTTCAGGTGGAGTAGACACCACTGGTGCAGGTTCGGTTACAACATTTTCTTCTTTTTTAACAACCGGTTCAGGTTCACGTTTTGGTTCTGGTGTAATCTTTGGCTCTTCCTTCTCAACAGGAGCATAAATAGCATATTCCTTACTAATAGCCATATTGTATGCCAATATTAAAGCAACAGCAAGAGGATCAAACACAAAGATCAATACAAGAATAAACCATTTGACGACGGTATTCAAACTCACATTCAATTCATCGGCTACAAACTTAAACGTCTGAATATCCTTGTTGGATGCAGTGTTTAGTTTCAAATCAGTTATCTTCTTGTCGATACCATCAATGGTTTCTGAATATTTTGATGCCTTGGTGTTTTCACCCTGAATGTTTTTATCGGTTTGATCGATAAGTTCCATCGTTTGTTCTTGTACTTGTCTAAATTGAATAGGATTTCTGGCAAGTAATGAGTTGGTGTTAATCTCACTAAGTCTTGATTCTTGTGTTTTGCGTAGTGCAGCTAACGAATCAATACGAGATTTTACATCTTGAATCTTAACAAGTTCTTGTTTCTTTTGATCTTCCAAGGTTTTAATGGCATCCATCATCATTCCGTATTTAACAGATGATTGTTGATAAGCACTGGTAAGATATCCAAAAATACCCAATGAAGTAATTAACATCAATACAAATACAGCACCGCATAGATACGATTTCAACATCCATTGTGACCGTTTCCAGAATCTATACAAGAAAGATGTAGCGACCAATTTTCCCAATTCCAATGAAGATGCCATTACCATTGCGGCAATAGACGCACCTGAAAATAACAATCCGATACCCCAAATGGAGAAGAATGCAGCACATCCTGCAATGAATAGTGCTGAAAATCCAAGTAACAGATTAAAGTTTATTAGGTTTCTGTTCATAGTATATAAATATCTGAAAAAGTAAAAAACCCCACCTTTAACAGATGGGGTGACATAACTTATTATATTTGTCTCACTTTACCGTGATCTTTTTGACTTCCGGCTTGTTTGGTTTGATCTTATGTAAAGTGATCAACAAAATTCCATTTTCAAACTTGGCATCAATATTGTCCTTAGAGATGTTATCACCCAACGTGAAACTTCTACGGAAACTTGAACGTTTCAACTCACGTCTTAGATAGGTACCAGTCTGATTCGAATCACGTTCCACGTTAACCGCTTTGTTTCCTAGAATGGTCAATACATTCGATTCAACCTCTACATTGACATCAGACTTGTCAAGACCCGGAACTTCGGCCTCAATCACAATCTTTTCAGAGAAGTCAATAATGTTAACCTTTGGATATGATCCCTTTTCAAAAAAGTCTACCCCGAAATCTTGGGAAAAACTAGGGACGTTTGCTGCGAAGAATTCATCGAAGATTCTATCAAACGGTGTCAAGAATTCATCACGATGAAGTGCATGAAGTGCATTTTTATCGAACTTACGAATGTTACTCATATTATATTTCCTTTCGTTAATAGTCCATTTGGACCTATTATCTCTTACTCTATTATAGACCTAAGAGAATGAAACACTTTGTTTCATCAAGCAATATATAGTTGAAAACCGTAAAAAAGTAACTATAAAATAATCAAAAATCGTATTCGGGTAACCATATTCTCATAGGACCATGTACCCCAAAAGTCTTCTTTTGTAAGTTCAAATCAACTGTACATTCTCTCGAAAACTTACATGCAACTTCATATGGTGCAAATACACATCCATACTTTTCATATATGTGTGCGTTATGAACGCATATGTTGTAATCCTCAGCAAAATATCCACTACCATTGTGTTTGTAAAAATCTCCATGTGTAGTAGAAACGCATGGAATATATTCATGATTGGAAACCTCTAACAGTTTCTTTGATCGTAAACTAAAACCGCCATTACCAACACGATGCATATTTCCAAATGGATCTAAGAAGTTATTCTTTGCATAAGGCCATGGAGCACCAATATAATCATAGTTGTAAAAGTTATCATCCCACATATCGGGATCTACAATGAATCCATCATGTTGAACGATCAAACAATACTTGGTATCAATGTATCGATGAAGATCAAAGATAACAAAATGACTATACGCTTCACTGGTAGACAAGTATCTACACTTTTCTACAGATATGCCCTGTTGCGCAGGTATAGACGTTTCATGTGTAATAAACTTAACAGAACCAAACTCCATTTGGTTCATGCAATATCTCAGTGACATTAGAGACTCTCTAATCATCACTGAACTGATACATACTAACGTTACATCATTCAACTTTGTCATACCTGTAACGTATTAACTTGAATTACCCTCTCAAACTTGTCTAATGTATATACCTTACAATAATACGATGATTCATTTAACGTATCAAAGTTAAGTGTGAGCGTAAGTACATCCAACGATTGACACATCATTTGAATCAATGACTTTTCAAATGTTTGAGATACAATCAAACTGTTACTAACATCATACAGTTCAACCTTAACATTACGAACGTCCTCTGAAACAAAATGATACGATGGTAGTGATACAAGTTTGCTGATCGTTTTGATTTCAGCTACATCAATGTTTTTTCCCACCACATAATTGTTACTGTATGGTGTTGGTGGAAACTTACCAGTAAGAGCATACAACGATACTTCTTGTGTCTTAAACTTTACCCCCGCGTATCTTTCGTATTCTTCCAATGTACGAACTTTTCCGAAATTGTATTTCTTGGGAATTACAACCGATTCATCAACTTCAATTCCAAACAAAATTCGATTTCTTCGTTGAGATGTACCATCACGTTCCCACCAAGATTTTTCATATGTACGATAAATATCTTTGGTAACATCATGATCATCCCAGTGTTTTACACGGTTGTTTCGAGTATATTCGTGCCATGCTACAACCTCATGTGGATGATACAAATCGTATCCATGTGTAAATGCTCTTACAGAGATACTGATTTCTTCTCCATAAAAATAATACTCAGGATCATGAGGAACCTCTTCACAAAACTGTCCATCGGTAAAAGCAAAGTGTGCAGAATAAAATCTAGCAGGTATTGGCTTTGTATACGATTGATGTTTTTGAATTACATTTGGGGTAAAGATGATTGTTCCTTCATCTGTAAATGTATGAAAGTCCATTCGCCAAGGAACCATTTCATAAGTATCCTTTGACTGTAACGGATCAAATGAAGGAACGTAAGCAGTAATCAATGGCTTTTTACTGCCCATCGATACACATTGCTGGTACATGTTTTTCAACTTTGTATCCCACCCCTGCACAAATCGGTGGTGAGAATCCAACTGCAATGTGTATCGTTCACCGTTATACTGCCGTTGAATCATGTTTCTTGCCCAACAAGCTCCACGACTTTCCTTATATGGAACGTCCAAGATTTGAATGTTTGGATACGATTTGAACATATCCAAATTTTCAACATCGTCATGTTGCCAGCAAATACAAACCTTTAAGTTCTCAGGTTTTTCTGCCGTTTCAAACATATCCAGAATAGTTGGAACCAACTCTGGATCTCTATACGAAGCTATTTGTACAAAAATTGATTCATCGTTCATAACTTAATTTTCTGACTTCCACATATCATACTCACACCTACATGATATATAGTCAGCGACATGAACAATCCTAGGCAAATTTGTTTTCAACTCATGGTCAGGATTATACGACATCAAGTAAGACGAATTGGCCTCATGATAAAGACCATCAGACAACTTAATCGCCAAAGTTTCCTTCCACGTACACACAATACCATACTGTTGAAGAATAAACAACGCACGATCAGTAACGTCCATGTATTGTAGATTAGCGTTGAACTTGTACACCTCACCCTTGTTCTTCTTGTGCCACTCACTTTCCTGAATGAGATAATACTCACCCTGTTCCTTGTCACCCAACTTTCCAAGATCGTGATGAATGGTAGAGAACGCCAACTCTTCATCAGTGAAATCAATTGTTCCACCACGGGCCTCATACAACTTCTTTACACCAAATGAAGTGGTCAAAACATTTGTGATGTGATCCAAGTATCCACCGGGATAAGCATTATGATAATGCTCCTTGGCACTAGCCGGAGCCATAATGGCTCGATAACCATACTCCTCCTCACTGTACAGATGCTTCAACTTTTCAAGTCGATCACCGGAGAAGAATTTCTCAAGGAGTTTAAGGAATTTTTCGTAATTAGCAAAAAGCTCTTTTTCGTTATAAGATTTAGTCATGAACCAAATCCTACATCGAAAAAGAGCTTAGGTCAATTTTTTAATTTGATTATACTACAGGTTCAGCTGGAGTAAATGAAGTTGATCCGTTTGGCGTAGTCAATGTAATTGAAGCAACTTGATCAGCTGGATCAACCTTGGCAAAGCCACCGTGGTCAACTGTATACACAAATACTTGTACAGTCTTACCATCGTACTCTATCGTTGTTGCACCCGAAACAAATTCGGTGCCATCAACATATACCCAATTAACGTCTGGGTTTGGATGGTCTCTCAAATCAGTTACGGTTGGAGGTAATGTTGGTGATCCCACAGTGTATTGAATATCACTTGTGAATTCACCATCTGGAGTTACTACTTTGAATACACCGGTACCGGTTGCGTCTGAATTCAAATAGAATCCGATTTGAGTTGGATTAAACACAGCAACAGGAGAACATTCCAATTCATTAAAATATACTTGTGTTTGACTTTCTACAAAGTCAGTTCCAAATATATAAATCCATTGATTTGCAGGTCCGATTGTTGTGGACAATGATGTAATTGTTGGGGCAGCCATAAGTTATGTATAGTTGGTTATAAATATAATTATGGATTGGTTTGTTTCAATTTTTTTATGATGAACCGAACCAATGCGCTTCTAACAATGTCTTCCTCATCAAACTTGAAAGTATGAATTCCATTTTCACGACTTTCTGGGTCTTCAAAATGTGACATCATTTTTATGAACCCGCTCTTTCCATTGATATCACTTTGATCTGGGTCACCCAAGATAAAGACTTTACTGAATTCACCAACACGGGTTACCAAAGTAACCAATTCCTTATAGGTCATGTTTTGCGATTCATCTGCTACGATACATCTAGCATTCCAGTTTAACCCTCTCAAGAAACCGATTGGAATACTATCAATACGTTGTTCTTTTTGAAGAGTATCAATACTAGCTTTGGTAGTAAGTTCTGACAATTTCTCCAACAATGGCTGAATGTATGGTGCCATTTTTTCATCAGCTTCACCTGGCAAAAATCCAATTTTACTATCAGAACTTTCGACAGCACTTCTCAGATACAATAAATCACTGACTCGTTTTTGATTCAATAGTATCAATGATGCTAAGATCGCCATGTATGTTTTTGAAGTTCCTGCTGGTCCACTGACAAACATCAACTTTGTATTTTTATCCAAAGCGACATCCAAAAATTGCTTTTGTTTAATCGTCAATTCACGTTGATGTATTTCAATCTCGTTTTTGATTTTTTGTTTTTGTGGAACAACTGGACTTTTGTCTTCAAGGTGTTTTTTCTTTTTCATTCAGTGTTTTGGTTTTACTGTAGTATCCAACAAAGATTCGATTCGTTTAACCCTACCACACAGCTCATACTTTTCCTCTTTGAGATAAAAGTCATAGACATTTTGAATGTTGTCACGAAATGCCTCTCTGGCAATAGTAATAACGAAGTCAGAATTTTTGAAATTAAATACTTCGGCCATTGGTAAGTTTTTCTCAATGGCGAATTCGATTGATGATATAACACATTCAGTCAAATCGGTTTTATGCGATTTGACATAAGATTCCAACTCTTTAAAATCAGAGGGCAATACAAAAGGTTTATATTTTTGCTTCTTTGCCATATAACATCAATAAATATTCCAACGACAGATGTTAAACCAATAAAAAACGCCATCGAATGATGGCGTTTGTAAATTGCAGTTATTTGTTTATCTTGTATTACTTCTTCTTACCAGACTTCTTTGTGACCTTCGTCGAATGCGTTGCATCCACCGGAGCAGTTTGTGCAGGAATCGCATTGCTCACTTCAGCGATTCGGAACTTGGCAGTAGACTTCCAAGCACTCTTGGTTCGATCAGATGCCCACTCATAGGTCTTACTCTTTGAGATCAACTCAGCAATCTCGGCTTCTGATCCAGCTTTCTTAATTTGTTCACGTAGTCCCATAACTTGTTACCAGATACGATGCTTCTTTTCGTCCTTTTCAACAATGTCAACCGTGGACCCATCAGGCCAACGCTTGATCACAGACTTCCAATGTTCCAACTCTACCTTTGCGTCAGCAGGATTGTCGTATTCCTGATCAGACACACGTAGACCACTACGTACAACGACATACTTCTTATTATTAGCCATATGATGTATAACTTAGTTTATTTGTTAATGTTTCTACTGCAACTTACGAGATCATCTTACCACAGGTCTGAACAATGTCAATGTATTTTTTACCAGTATCTATGATTTTCACGGATCACTTCGTATCCGTCACGTTCAGACAAATGCCAGTTACGAACAGTTCTACCCACTTCATCTTTGGTCTCTAGGTCATCTGGCACAGAAAGTATACGCAAATCAGCACCTTCACCGTTGGCACGTTCCTGCAAGAATTCGACCGTATCAATCAACTTTTGCAACGTTCTGTCTTCGTATGCATAAAACGAATACGGTTCAGTTACTCCAAGCATTTGACATGCTTCAGATGACAGTTTGTATCCACAGCCTGGACCCTTGGATCTATTTACGACAATTTTCATGGCAATAAATATCAAATAAAACTCTTTTATGTCTGGAATTTATACATTCCGCCTTCAGGGTGAATAGCTACACTGTCATAGTAAAAATACTGCATGGTCTCATAATTGGCATTATAGACCATGACTCCGCCGTTTGGCCAACTCGGTTCACCCGCACTGTGCGTCTTATAAAGGTAGATTTTATAGAAATCTGGATATCTGGCTACCAACAAACGTGTTCCTTTTGGAGTCAAAATATCCACTTTATGTGGTGTATCCACGTCATGGAAAACCCAATGGGTTACTGTGGATTTTAGATTTACCACCCGTTGAACGCACTTATAGTATTTACTGCCACCACCATCTTCAACCTCTTGAACAATCTTCTTTGATTTGACCGTCTTTGTAGGCTTTGACTTTTCTTTTGAAGAAATCTTCTTTGGTTTGACTTCTTCTTTTTTAGATTTTGATTTCATTAAGATGTTAGTTTAGAGAACACTTCATAGTTTACTTTGATACGTTCCTGTTCATTCTCAGGTATAAATTGTAGATTATCAATCATACGTTTACAAGTTATTTTAGCTTCTTCATAATACCCCAACTTATAAGCAGCAAAAGAATGCAAATCCAGAATTTCATATCCTGTATCGGGATAACAATAGTTCTCCACCAAAAAGTCGCGGTGTTGATTCACATTGACGTTTTTCATAGCGATACTCGTATACAAATAAGTCATCTTTTCATTTTCCTGAGAGTGATAATATCTCGCTAAATGATACAACCCCTCGTTTCGAATGTTATCCAATTCATAACTCTTTACCAAGTATTTCAATCCCTCAGATACATCCACATATCTTAAATTCATCAATCCGATATAAACATATGCAAGATACGCCATTTGATTAACATAATTGAATATCTTCAACTTATCTTCTTCATAAAATTTAGCAACATTCGTAGTATCATCAATATCCATAATCATCTTGAGATACTTCTTATAATAAAATATTCCCCGTCTTGCCATTTCGGTTTCATGATCTTTTCCAAAAAAAGGTTTAGCTTTTTCATATCTGCAATCTTCCAGAAAATCAACGTAAGACTTTGCTAGATACCAAACGTAATATGCATCCAATGAATAATCAACGTGCGACCTATCTTTAGGATCATATTTAATTATTTGTTGTTCCAACTCAATTGAATCGACATAGTATTTGTACGGGTTTTGCCATGTGGCACCGCCCGGCAACATTATGTGTCTGAACGATTTGGATAGATGATGTCTACGCCATTGTTGTCTTGATTTACGCATCAACACTTCATGACGTTTACTCAGTGTATATTCCCAGTCGATATCAGCTTTCCACATCCACGGTCTTGTAAGAATCACACCTCTATTTGAAGATTCAGCATGAACATAAATTTCATCACCACGACGAATTTCTTCCCAATCGAAATCAACATCGATTTCCAAAACCTCATCAGCATCTAATCGCAAAACATATTCACATCCGTGATTGGCTTCAGCACACTTTTGTAATGCGTGATTTCTATTGTAGCCAGGATATTGCCATGGTTCGAAGTACAAAAAGCCTGGAATGTTCTTGTCTTTGAAAAAGTTCTCAATGATGGATTGCGTACCATCGGTTGATCCATTGTCTTGGATAACCCAGTAATCAATGTATTTATACACAGACTCCAACATTCTAAGAATGATCTTAGATTCATTCTTAACCATTGCATTTAGTACAATTTTAACAGTGCGTTCTCTCATAACGATTTCAACATAACTACATTCTAAAAACAAAAAACCACAAACTTTCGTTTGTGGCTTCATGAATTATGACTTGTAAATTATCCGTCCATTTCGATTGTATCTGGATTCGGTAATATTCCTACATCCGATAAAGGCAACCCTCCAGCATCCTCTACAACCGCTTTGATTTCACTTTCCAACTCCTTGATACGTTCCTTGTATCCAGCCGCTACATCCTTGAAATCTTTCTTAGTATGCAACAACTTTTCGGTCAGTTCATAAACTTTCTTTTGCGCTTCTGCTTTTGACAATTTAATGTTACTCATAGTTCGTATACATATTTATTGTTGCATGAAAGAAATAACTTTTCACGATATAAATATTAAGGATCACCATATCACAATTTGGGCAAATCAATTTATCGTATTGAGACATCCTGAAAAGTGTGACCTTTACGAAGACGATCATTGTCGTGAATCCATGTTAGATTATTTGGAGAAAGAAGGTTACATCGACCCAAACAAATGCAACTGTTTGGTCGTCGATAGCTATATTGACTTTGAACCATAACAAAAAACCCCGAGCATAGCCCGGGGTTATAAGTTAAAATGGTGGACGTGGCGCGAGTCGAACGCGCGTCTTCAAACATCGTTATACATCAGACTACACGCTTATATGTTTTTCAATACAATGGTAAGTGAATCTAAAACATCAAACTTCACACCAAGGTTGTTCAGTAAGATTTAAACAATAAACCCGAACATTTTATTGCCTAGCCTGATAGTTTGCACCTCTCACAATTATCAGACATCATTGTGAAAGATGTGCAGCAACTTAGGCTGCGAGTGCGACTTCCTTACGTGAAGTAAAGTTGTAGCTGATTACCTTGCTCTTCTTATTAGCAGTTAATTTTTTGATAGATGATTAAAGAGGCCAACTATCGTCCTCTACGTGCCTAACATACACTAATCTTTGAATCGAGACCAGTACACGCCCATGAAAAAGAACTAATTATAAATATCAGAT